>ERZ773173.3174-NODE-3174-length-10847-cov-6.484340_pt1 | contig 10847 bp, 8 predicted proteins | sample MGYA00580535_ERZ773173 | MGnify/ENA primary metagenome ERZ773173 (study PRJEB29015, sample SAMEA2737856) | human gut metagenome | biome: human gut; feature: human-associated habitat; material: faeces | place: China | collected 2012 ...
AATGATGGTTAAACAACTGATTTATGATAGTTGCATGATAGTTAAAAAGGAAACTGTCATGCCTATATGTTATGATGTTCAAGTTATATACAAGAAACATGATAGTATGATAGTTGTTTTTTTAAATTCATTATAGTATTGATAAGTTTGAACCGTAAATGCAGATTTACCGGTGAACTAACGGGTAAGGCTGAACCTCGTGCCGCAAGCTCTCTTTTGCCGTCTGCTTTAGCTGATGAATAGATGATTGTTCCCGGCTTTGCCGGTTCCTCTGTGGTTTTTTAACCCCTTTAAATATAATACAAGCTGTGAATGGGGTATAAGAATGGTTAATGAGTATTAAATAATGAGCCTGTCGGGAACTTTTTGCAATGATTCGGCGTCTTATCTTTACGAGTGATTATTATAAATGAAAAAGTAAAAAATGAAAAAAGCTATTTTGACACTTTTGATGATTCCTGCTTTTGTCGGGATGTTGTTTTCTTGCTCTGAAGTCAAAACAGATGCAAAGAAGTTGGAAGGTAAATGGAATATTGTGGAAGTAAAAGGAGAAAAAATACTGAAAGAAGGTTTGCCCAATATGGAGTTTGATATGAAAGATAATAAAGTTCACGGTAATGCCGGATGTAATATCTTTAATTCGACTGTCGTGCTGGACGACCAGAATATTTCTTCCATCACGATCAACCCCGCGGCCACTACCATGATGGCTTGTCCGGATATGGAGATCGAAGATGCGATCTTGAAAGCTATGGGAAACGTGAAAGGTGTGAAGGCCGGCCAGTCCGAAAATGAAATGTTGCTGGTCGATGCCGACGGTAACGTGTTGATGGTTTTGTCAAAAAACTAATTGGACAGAAATGAAGAAGTACATGTATTTTTGTCTTGCAGCTTTGAGTATCGGTATCTTTGCTTCTTGTAAGGCGAAAAAAGGTGTGGAAGCGACTTTCTCCGACCTGGATGGTAGTTGGAATATTGTCGAATTGAACGGCAAGGTGTTGAATCCTGCCGAGACGAATCAAGTCATCGAGTTCGACGTGGCTCGCCATTCCCTTTCCGGAAGAGCTGGATGCAATCGGATGATGGGGCAGATCGAATACAGCGATTCCCGCAAGAATATCATTAAATTCCCGCAGGTTGCGACAACGCGTATGGCTTGTCCGGATATGAGTGGTGAGCGTGAATTGTTGCAGGCTTTGGATAAAGTCGTTCGCTTTGATGCAGAAGGTGAGGTGAAACCGGTCAATAAAATCGCTTTATATGGCACGGACAATACCAAATTGATGGTAATTGAAAAGAAGTGACTTTCATTGTGAAATGTTTGGAAGGCGGTTCCGGTTGTGACGGGCCGCCTTTTTTATTTCGGCCTGCAAGGGATGATCAGGGTGAAGCGGCTGCCTTTTCCTTCCTGGGAAGAAAGGGTGATTCGCCCGTCCAGGCGCTCGGCGATGGTTTGACAGATCGATAGGCCCAGTCCGGTACCTTGTGCAAATTCGTCCACCTTGAAGAAACGTTCGAACACTTTCTTCTGGGCCTCTTCCGACATACCTTTTCCTGTATCTTCGACAAAGACATGAACTTCTTTCTCCTCCTTCTTATAGACAGCTCCTAACAGGATGTGCCCTTTAGTGGTGAACTTGACGGCATTGTTGATGAAATTCGTAATCACTTGCGTGAACCGGAAACGGTCTACATGAATGATAAGTTCCGTTTCTTGGAATTCTTTCAGGAAACGGATATTCGAAGGCATAAGCAGGTGATGTGTCTGGTAGATCTCTTCTAACAGCTCGTTTAGAGAGCAATCGTCGAAAGCGAAAGACATCCGTCCCGACTCGATGCGCGAGAGTTCCAGGATATCATTAATCAGTTTCAGCAGCAGATTACTGTTTTTGTTGATCGTATTGCGGAAAAGGTCTTTTTCTTCATCGGTCAATTCCTTTTCGTCTTGTAATAGGTTGGTGAAACCGACTATCGCATTTAACGGTGTGCGTATCTCATGGCTCATGTTGGCGAGGAATGCCGATTTCATCTTATTGGCTTCTTCGGCTCGCTCTTTCTCTTCGATCAACCGGAGTTGCACCTGCCTTTTCCGTTCGCTTTCGCGGTAGTACATGTAAATGAGGTGAAGGATGATATAGACGATTGCTATGACGAGCAGGATTCCGCCTGCAATAATATAGTTTAGGTAACGGACTTCCAGTGGCATGTTATAGATGATGCTTCCCTGTGGCAGATCGCTCAACCGTATGTTGAAACGTTGCATCTCTTTCCAGTCGAAAGCAAATGTTTTGGGGCTTTCTACGATAGGAATGTCATTTGGAGAAGTGCCTTTCAGGATGCGGGCAGCTGTTTGGGCAACACAATCAGCCTGGATTTGCAAGGTCGTGAAATAGCCTCCGGTGATCCCTCTGTTGTCGTTGAACCCGTTGTTAATGACTGTGAAGTTCGGCACATTGGCCAGGCGTCCGACGGTCAGGACATTGAAGTCGAGAATGATTTGTATGCAGGCGGTGTAAGGCTTGTCTTCAAATACCCAAAGAAGCTGGCGGGCGGTCAGGTTGGCTGTCGAGGTCGTATATAAGGCAGAAGCGCCTTCTTTGCCGGGCTGGATTTCCGTGGAAGTCGTTTGGGGCCTTGTTTGATACAATCCTTCGTAAACAGCTATTCCATGTCCCTGGATATTGTCCATCAACGTTTCGAACGCTTTTCTGCCGATGAATTCTTTCGTTTTGAAGATCAGTATTTTTGATCTTCCGTATAGTTTTTCGATCAGTTGTATGTTTTTCAGATATTCAGGCTTGTCCCAATAACCCGTGAAGTTGGGATGCTGTTCCAATAGTTCCCAGTTGGGAAAGTTGACACCTGAAAAGACAACCGGAATCGTCTTGCCGAGCGGATGGTTGCAGGCCATTAAAGTATAGGTAGCCTGATCGTCATTGGAAATGATGATGTCCGGTTTGAAACTTAAAGTGTCGAGAAAGGAGTACATCCGGGCTTCTTCGTCTGTGGCATTATAGCGTTCGCAGTCCAGGTAGAATGTGTGGATGGAAGAGTATATTTGCTCTTTCTCCAGTTCCTCGTGCAGCAGCTTGTCGAACTTGGAGTAGGCACTCAGGCTTTGATTGTATGACTGTATGACAAGGACATTAAACAGTTCCTTCCCTTTTTTATCGGAGGAACCCTTTGCTTCACGCGGAAAACAAAGGGCCAATATCAACATCGCTATGTATATATGTATATTCAAGGAAGAAGCACTTATCAATTGTACCCGTACTGTTTTAAAAAACCGTTCAAAGTTAACGATAATCGGGATATAATAAGTATTTCTTTCTGATTTTCTTATATTTATTTAATGCCGGTTGCCAACTTGCGCGTATTTCGTCCTCCTTTAAACCGCGGACAATCTGGAAACGTAATTCTTTTGTCCCGGCAAGCAGGTCGAACCATTGTGGGCGGGTGAAGAAAAAAGCTTGGTCGTTGCCTGCTTTATTATAGAAATCAAGGAGGAATTTCAGCGTCAATCCCCCGGTAAAGGGATATTCTCTCAAGTCCGTGCCGTAGCATTCCTTGTCCTTATGCAACGGTTTCGTGTCGAAACCTGGCAAGGAGGTGGGCGTAAAGGTGAAATCTCCGTATCTGGCATCGGGTGCTCCCAATATCTGGAATGGATAATAGGTCCCGCGACCAACACTGATATTGGTCCCTTCGAAGAAACAGAGTGAAGGGTAGAGACGGATCGACTGGTCGTTCGGCAGGTTGGGAGAGGGCTTTACCGGCAACCAGTACGGATCTCCGTGACGCCAGTTTTCCATCTTGACGATATGTAGTTTACAGGTGTCGGGTGTACTTTTCAGCCAACCTTCCTTGTTGATCATCCAAGCCAGTTCGCCAACCGTCAGACCGTGCAGTATGGGTAATGGGTCAACGCCGACAAAGGATTCGAATCCTTTCTGGCGGACAGGACCGTCGACGAAGTCGTTCGGGTTAGGGCGATCCAGGACGATAAATTCGACATCGTTTTCGGCACAGGCTTCCATCACATAATGCATGGTGCTGATGTAAGTATAAAAGCGGACTCCGACATCCTGAATGTCGAACACGACCACGTCCAAGCCGGCCAACTGCTCGGCTGTCGGCTTCTTGTTCTTTCCGTATAGGGATATGATGGGGACTCCTGTTTTTACGTCACGGCTGTCTTTGATCTCGGCTCCCGCATCGGCCGTCCCGCGGAAACCGTGTTCAGGGGCGAACACTTTCTTTATGTTGATACCCTCTTCCAACAAGGCGTCCAGCAAATGCTTCTGCTGCTTTTCGAGGATGGAGGTTTGGTTCACTACTAATCCGACCTGTTTGTCTTTCAACAGACGGGTAACGACGTCCATACGTTCGGCTCCCAATTTTAGAGGGGCTTTCTGTGGAGTGACGGCCTGGATTTCAGACATTAAGAACAGGCTTAACAGCCAGAAGGCATACCTGATAACTGTTCTCATAGACTCATTCCTTACTATTTGTTTCTGCAAAAGTAACGATTCTTTTTGTTTATTGCGTATCTTTGTCTCTCAATAAAGCGATTGATTGTTATGAACCCTTTAGATATTATTGCCAAATATTATCCGGTAGGTTCGGAGGCGTACCGGATTTTGGTTATTCATAGTAGAAGTGTGGCAGATAAAGCTTTGGCTATAGCCCGGATGCATCCGGAGATGAATCTTGACCTTACCTTTGTAGAAGAGGCAGCTATGCTGCACGATATCGGTATTTTCCGTTGTAATGCTCCCGATATCGATTGCCATGGAGATGCGGAATATATTTGCCACGGTTATCTGGGGGCCGAATTGATGCGGGCGGAAGGTTATCCCCGCCATGCCCGCGTGTGCGAACGGCATACGGGAACAGGTATTACGCTGGCAATGATTGAAGAACGAGGTTTGCCTCTTCCGCACCGGGACTTTATGCCGGAAACCTTGGAAGAACAACTGATTTGCTACGCCGACAAGTTTTACAGCAAAACGAAACTGGACAAAGAAAAATCTGTCGAAAAGGTAAAACAGGGCCTTTCGAAGTATGGAAACGAAACTGTCGAACGGTTTGATAACTGGTGTAAACTCTTTTTAGGGGAATAAAAAGGGATTGGCTCGCTAAATTGTTATACATTTGCCCGCTGTAACACACTGCAAATAACGACGGAATGTTTTTGAAATACAAATGCCTGATTATTTTGTTGCTTTTCCTCACTGGAAACATGATGACTGAGGCGCAGGAACTTATAGCCCCGACCGATACCGTGATGGCCGTTGTGGGCGATACGGTCGTATCTGCCGGACAAGATAGTGTGCTTGCGTTAGACAGTGTACCGAAGAAGCAGACAGGGCTGGACGCTCCGGTTTCCTACCAGGCGAAAGACTCCATCATCATGACGGGAGCGAACTGGGCTTATCTATTTGGGGAAAGCGATGTGAAATATCAACAAATCGAACTTCAGTCCGAGAAAATCGAGATGAATATGGACAGTAGCCTGGTGTATGCCACTTTCGGCCTCGACTCGATCGGGGAGGAATTCGGCTATCCTCTTTTCAAAGATGGCGACCAACAGTATGAATCCAAGACGATGCGCTATAATTTCGGTACGAAAAAAGGATATATCACAGATGTGATCACGCAACAAGGCGAAGGTTATGTGACGGCCGGACGTACCAAAAAGATGGACAACGATGTCCTGAATATGAAGGGTGGACGGTATACGACTTGCGACGAGCATGATCACCCCCATTTCTATATCCAGATGACGAAGGCGAAAGTCCGCCCGAAGAAAAATATCGTGACGGGTCCCGTCTATCTGGTGTTTGAGGACGTCCCGCTTTATCTGATCGGTCTGCCTTTCTGTTTCTTCCCGTTTTCGAGTTCTTATTCTTCGGGCATTATCATGCCCACTTTCGGGGATGAAAGTTCGCGTGGTTTCTATCTGCGCGACGGCGGGTATTATTTTGCGTTGAGCGATTATATGGACCTGGCCTTGACCGGTGAAATCTATACGAAAGGTTCTTGGGGACTGTCGGCTCGTTCTTCTTATCGGAAACGGTATAAGTTTTCGGGCAGTTTCAATGCCTCCTATCTGGTTACCCGTTTGGGCGACAAGGGACTTCCCGATTATAGCTTGTCTAAGGACTTCAAGCTGAACTGGACACACTCGCAGGACCCGAAGGCAAATCCGTACCGGACTTTCTCGGCGAGTGTGAACTTTGCGACCAGCAGTTATGACCGTAATAACCTGAACAGCTTCTATCCTGGCTCGCAAGGGTTTGCGGATGCGAACCAGAATACCAAAGGGTCCAGTATCAGTATAACACAGCGTTTCCCGAATAATCCGTTCAGTATTTCGGCTACCATGAATGTGAACCAGCGTTCGAAAGACTCGACGATCTCGCTGACATTGCCTGATATTACAATTACGATGAGTCGTATCTTCCCGTTCAAGCGGAAGAATGCGGTCGGAAAAGAACGTTGGTATGAGAAGATTTCCATGAGTTACAACGGTTACCTGCGTAATAGTATCGATACGAAAGAAGACAAATTGTTCAAGTCGAGCTTGGTGAAGGATTGGCGGAATGCCATGCAGCACCAGATTCCGGTGAGTGCTACTTTCTCTTTGTTCAAGTATTTGAATATCTCGCCGTCGTTCAATTATACCGAACGTTGGTACACCAATAAGGTGGAAAAAGCATACGACATGCAGAAGAAGCAGGTGGTTGCGCGTGATACGACTTATGGTTTCTACCGCGTATTCGATTACAGCACATCCGTTTCAGCTTCCACCACGCTATATGGTTTCTATAAACCGTTGCCGTTTTTGGGTGACAAGATCAAGATGATTCGTCATCGTTTCGAACCTTCGGTAACGTTGAGTTATACGCCTGATTTTGGAGCTTCCAAATATGGTTTCTGGAAAGATCTTATGTATGAAGATCAATATGGACAGACGCAGCAGATCTCTTATTCGCCGTTTGAAGGCGGTATGTTTGGGACGGCCCCTAACGGGAAGTCGGGGAGCGTGAGTTTTCAGTTAGATAACAATCTCGAAATGAAGATCAAGTCGGATCGCGATTCGACAGGTGAGCGTAAGATCAGTCTGATCGATAAGTTGTCGTTGGGGATGAGTTATAATATGGCGGCCGATTCGTTCAAGTGGAGTGACTTGAGTGTAGGCTTGCGTCTCAAGTTTTCGAAGAGCTATACATTGAACCTGAACGGTACGTTCGATACCTATACCTATGGCTACGATGAAGCGACGAAGACCGTTCGCCGGTTGGATATTCCGCGTTGGCAGGCCGGTAAAGGATTAGGCCGTTTGCGCCAGACCGGTACGAGTTTCTCTTATACCTTTAATAATGATACGTTCGGCAAATTGTTCGGCAAGAAAGATAATAACGACGATTCCAACAACCCTCCGACAGACCCCAATGCATCGAACGATCCGGAATTCGAACAAATCTCTTCGGGAGAGGAAGGGGACCAGCAGGGTAAAATGGAAGGAGGCCGATTGCGTGGTGCCAAGAAAGATACGGGTGAGTTCGATTCGTATGGCTATATGGTCAATAAAGTGCCCTGGAGCCTTTCGTTCAGCTATAGCATGCAATTGCGTTATGGAGACTTTGACCCGAGCAAGCTCGAATATAAGTACAAGCTTACACATGCATTGAGCTTTAACGGTAATATCCAGCCGACGAAGAACTGGCGTTTTAACTTTAATGCCACCTATGACTTCGATACGCATAAGATATCCTATATGACTTGCAATATCACTCGCGACCTGCATTGCTGGCAGATGACTGCCAGTTTTGTGCCGGTGGGACCTTATAAGTCCTATACCTTCAATATTGCAGTAAGTTCGTCTTTGCTGAAAGACCTGAAATGGCGCCAGAGCAGCAACTATCGTGACGGGCAGAAATGGGAGTAATTCCAATTGTCAATTGATAATTACCAATCTATTGGTGTCTGTCCGGTTGCGATCAGATAATCATTTGCTTTGCTGAAATGCTTGTTCCCGAAGAATCCGCGGTAAGCGGAGAGGGGAGACGGATGAGCCGATTTCAATATCAGGTTGCGGGAGGCGTCGATGAAAGCGCCTTTCCGTTGTGCATACGACCCCCACAGGATGTAAACGATATGGCTTCGCTCTTCTGTCAGGCGGTGGATTACGGCATCCGTGAATTCTTCCCAACCTTTATTCTGGTGTGAGCCGGCTTGGTGTGCACGAACCGTCAGGGTTGCATTGAGAAGCAGGACGCCCTGGTCCGCCCAACGGAGCAGATTGCCGGTTTGCGGCATGGGTTTGCCTAAATCGCTTTCGATTTCTTTGAAGATGTTGACGAGTGACGGGGGAAAGGGGGTCCCGTCTTGGACGGAGAAACAAAGTCCGTGTGCCTGTCCGGGTTCATGATAGGGGTCTTGTCCGAGAATGACTACTTTGACTTTGTCGAACGGACAGTGTTCGAACGCACTGAAGATACAGGGACCAGGAGGATAGATGGTTCTTTGGCGGTATTCTTCTTTAACAAAGGTGATCAACTGGCTGAAATAATCCTTTTCAAACTCAGAACTTAATCGTTCTTTCCAGCTCTGTTCTATCTTGACGTCCATAATGGTAATTGAAAATTGAAAATTAGAAATTGGAAATTCTCTTTATTACGCGAATATCAGAAATAATTATCAATAATCCATCCTTAATTTTCAATTTTCAATTTTTAATTATCAATTAGATCAAGTACATACCGGCAGCACGGGCTTCACGACGCATTTCTTCCGGCCATATACTTGCTTGAATTTCACCGATATGGGCTTTGCGGAGGTAAAACATACACAAGCGACTTTGTCCGATACCTCCCCCGATACTTAGAGGCAGTTCGTTGTTTAGCAAGCGTTTGTGGAAATATAGTTCTTTTTTTTCTTCCGCGTTGCAAATCTCCAACTGGCGGAGCAAGGCTTCCTTATCCACACGAATACCCATGGAGGACAGTTCGAGCGAACGGTTCAGTACTTCGTCCCAGACGAGCAGGTCGCCGTTTAATCCGACTTGTCCGTTTTCTGCAATTGTCGACCAGTCGTCATAGTCCGGAGCGCGTCCGTCATGTTTCTCTCCGTTGCTTAACTTACAACCGATACCGATAATGAAAACGGCTCCGTATTCTTTCGTAATCGCATCTTCCCGTTCTTTCGGCGTGAAGGTCGGATATTTTTGCAATAAATCTTCGGAGTGTATGAAATGGATTTGCTGGGGCAATGTAGGACGGATTTCAGGGAACATCTCATAGACCAGATATTCGGTACGTACCATGGCTGCGTAGATGCGACGTACGATTTCTTTCAGAAAATCTACATTCCGTTCTTCGGCTCCCATGACGCGTTCCCAGTCCCATTGGTCGACATATAAAGAATGTAGGTTTCCCAACTCTTCGTCAGAGCGGATAGCGTTCATGTCGGTATAGATACCGTAGCCTTTTTCGATTTGATAATCAGCAAGAGTAAGTCGTTTCCATTTGGCAAGCGAATGGACGATTTCAGCTTTGGCATCGTCCAAATCCTTGATCGGAAACGTGACCGCACGTTCCGTTCCGTTCAGGTCGTCATTGATACCCATCCCTTTTAAAACGAACAACGGAGCAGTGACGCGCCGCAACCGTAATTCGGAAGACAGGTTTTGCTGGAAAAAGTCTTTGATCTTTTTGATACCCATCTCGGTCTGCGATAAGTTCAATAAAGCCTTATATCCTGCTGGTTTAATTAAGTAACTCATATACTTGTTGTGCTTTATGTTTGTGAATAATGCGTGGCAAAGATACTAATTAATGGCAAAATAGCAATTATGTGCCTTTTTTTATTTGCAAAATGGAAGTGATTGTCGTTAGGATGCTTGCAAAATATCAAAAGTAATCTTTTTTTGTCCGTTCATTTGTTTTCCTGCAAGATTATATATACTTTTGCGCTGTCTTTGGCTGGGTAGCTTAGCTGAATAGAGCGTCAGATTCCGGTTCTGAAGGTCGTGGGTTTGAATCCCACCCTGGTCACAAAAGGATTTCCAAGTGTTGGAAGTCCTTTTTTTATGGGGTTACGCGTAAACTTTTCTTTTTTATTTATGTTTTATAAATGAATAACTAATTTAAGAAAGAACAAAGATTATGTCAGTGGTTTATAAATTTCTTTTTCCTGCCAAGCCGGTAGGAAATGCTTTTTCTCTTTTTTTGTTGGCGTTGCGTATCCTTTTCGGAGTATTGCTGCTTTCGCATGGTATCCAGAAATGGACGAATTTTAGTGCTATGTCGGAATCTTTCCCGGACCCATTGGGTGTAGGAAGTACGTTGTCGTTGGGGCTGGCTGTTTTTGCTGAGGTATTTTGCTCCGTAGGCTTTATATTCGGTGCGTTTTATCGTCTGGCTATGATCCCGATGGTCTTTACAATGGGAATGGCTTTTTTTGTGATACACGGGAATGATCCGTTTGCCGTGAAGGAACTGGCCTTTATTTATCTGGTGGTGTTTGTGCTGATGTACATAACGGGACCGGGTAAATTTTCTATCGATCATGTCATATCTTCTGCATTATATAAAAAGAAACGGTGAGGTTCTATAGGGGAAGCTGTTAGGTGTATACGAAAGGAAACAAAAAGGCGGGAATTATTATTCCTGCCTTTTTTGTTGTGTTAGCCTTCTTTTAAAGAATAGTGGGAGAATAAGGTGTTTCTTTGTGTTGGTTGGGAAATAAAAAAAGCAATCATGTAATCATGATTGCTCTTAAAAAAAGTGGGCGTTGACGGATTCGAACCGCCGACCCTCTGCTTGTAAGGCAGATGCTCT
>ERZ773173.3180-NODE-3180-length-10830-cov-3.450673_pt1 | contig 10830 bp, 10 predicted proteins | sample MGYA00580535_ERZ773173 | MGnify/ENA primary metagenome ERZ773173 (study PRJEB29015, sample SAMEA2737856) | human gut metagenome | biome: human gut; feature: human-associated habitat; material: faeces | place: China | collected 2012 ...
CTTTAGGAGAAAAATACGTGGGAAAACAAATGGAAAAAATAAGAATGAAATATATTATGACGTTGAGTTTAACCAGTTCGGAAGCGTAATTATCTCATTTGACAGTTATGAAGTACTAGATTGGTTTGGCATTTTTTCTTTAAAGAAAAAAGTCGAAGAGAAAGAAAATATATTAATATATCCGGAATTAAAACTTGTAAATGTAGAGGTAAAACAAAGTACAAGAAAATTTATAACTGAGGCGGACTATTATTCTACATATGAATCAGGAGATGACCCGTTAGAAACTTATCAGATAAGAGAATATAGAGAACAGGACTCAATACATGATATACATTGGAAACTATCAGCAAAAAATGACAAGCTTCTTGTTAAAGAAAGGGGAAAACCTGAAGGGTGTGCAGTGTTGATATGGGTTGATTTCTGTGGCAATAGCAAAGATAAAAAAAGCATAATTGAATCAATAGAAATTGCAACCGATATTTCATTTTCACTGCTTCAGGAAAAATGCAACAATGTGGTTTCATGGTATGACGGACAAAGATTGAAAACAGTTAATTTTAAGATAACATCATTGGAAAATTTATACCAAATGCTAAACGAAATATTGATTACAGATGTACACAAACTGCAGGAAGAAAATAGTTATGCATTAAATGATAAATTAGAAAAAGAAAACTATAGCACTGTCATAGAAATGAAATCTAATGGAATTATAAAAATTAATGATAGTGAACTTAGAATAACGAAAAACAAGAATAAAATACAATGGAAAAAATTATATTTTGAAGTATAAAGACGGCAGCGAATACGAAGTTAGATTTATGTGTGTTATGATGCTTGATTATTTCCTGAAAAATGAATTTATCGAAGAGGTATTAAGTACTCTTTTATCACTTAATCGTGATGAATATTATATCAATATGGCAGTGGCTTGGGCACTTGCTACTGCTTATGTAAATTTTAAAGATAAAGTTAATCCTGTTTTGGAAAACAAGGTGTTGCCTGCCTGGGTTCATAATAAAACGATTCAAAAAATATGTGAATCATACAGAATATGCGATGATGATAAAAAATATTTAAAAACTCTTAAAATAAAATAGTGAAAAACGACGGTGTTTTTCACTATTTTATTTTATTTTATAAAGTATTGACATAATAATATTCTGTGACTATAATACAGTTGGTTTTGAAATATATGTTTGAAAGGCAAGCGATTTTTTTGCAAAAAAGTTTAGCGAAAAATAATAAAAATACTTTGTTGATGACGCAAGGCAATGTTTGGAAACTTCTTGTCACTTTTTCAATTCCTCTTATTATCGGCAATTTGCTTCAGCAGATGTATAATACCGCCGATTCAATTATAGTAGGCAATTTTGTGGGAAGTAACGGGTTGGCCGCTGTCGGCTCCGGCACTGCATTGATAAATTTGATTATTGCTTTTGCACAGGGTGCTGCCGTCGGCGCAGGCGTAGTTGTTTCGCAATACATAGGTGCTGATAAAAAAGATAAAATCAAAATTTCTGTTCATACTTCAATTTGTATTTCAATAATACTCGGATTGATTTTGTCTTTACTTGGAATTTTTGCTTCACCGTCTTTGCTTATTATGATGAAAACACCTAAAGTGGTATTAAAATCATCTATCCTTTATCTTCAAATTTACTGCGGTGGCTTAATATTCAATGTTATATATAATATGGCTACCGGAATATTAAACGCAGCCGGAAATTCCAAAAAACCGCTGGTTTATCTTGCAATAGCCTCATTTACAAATATTATACTTGATTTGTTATTTATTAAAATATTTAAACTTGGTGTAATGGGCGCTGCAATAGCAACCGATATAAGCCAGGCAATTTCCTGTATATTGGCAATAGGCTATTTGCTGAAAGTAAAATCAGATTATAAACTTTACATAAAAGATTTAAAAATCAATAAAGAAACAGCTGTAAAAATTATAAAAATCGGATTGCCGACTGCTATTCAAAATATGGTTATTTCTTTTTCCAATGTGCTTGTACAATCAAGCGTTAATGCTTACGGTGCAACTGCAATGGCAGGGTATGCGGCTTATCTTAAAATTGACGGATTTAACATTCTGCCTGTTTTAAGTATCAGTATGGCTGTTACTACATTCACAGGGCAAAATGTTGGCGCAAACAGGCTTGATAGGGTTAAAAAAGGTATGTATTCATCGCTTATCATGGTACTTGTTTACACAGCATTTATAGGTGCGGTTTTACTTATTTTTTCACATCAAGTTTTAGGCTTGTTTACTCACAGTGCTCAAGTTATTATGTATGGTCAATTAGCCATGAAATATTTTTGCCCGTATTATTTCCTTTTGGGTATACTTAATGTTCTTGCAGGAACCGTAAGGGGTGCAGGCAAGGGAATTCCGCCGATGATTATTCTTCTTTTTTCAATGTGTATTTTCCGTATATTATGGATTAAAATTGCATTGCCGTTTTATTCATCAATTGACGGAGTATTTATTCTTTATCCTATTTCTTGGCTTGTTGGAGCAATTTTAATGATTTTTTATACAAAATTCGGCAAGTGGTTGCCTCATAAGCAGATGGAGAAAAAAGAAAATAGTTAATCCTATTGACTTTAATAATTGGTATGATATAATATCTTCACGAAAACAAGTGTGGATTTTTCCTGACTTATGTCATCTTTTCGCCATGCAGTCTTTTTTGACTGTGTGGCTTATTTTATGCCTAAATAAAGGAGAATTTATGAAAAACGATACTTTTATGAAGGAAAAGCCTGTTTTTCCTCTTATTATATCTATGGCACTGCCTATGATAATTTCAATGTGTGTTAATTCGCTTTATAATATTGTAGACAGCTATTTTGTAGCGAAAATCAGTGAAGACGCAATGACTTCGCTTTCGCTTGTATATCCTGTTCAAAATTTTGTTAACGCTGTTGCTATCGGTTTCGGTGTAGGTATAAATGCTGTAATTGCTTTTTATCTTGGCGCAGGGGATAAAAATAAAGCTGATAGTGCAGCAACTCAAGGTTTTCTTCTTTCGATTATTCACGGTGTTGTATTGACTGCCACCTGCATTTTTATTATGAAACCTTTTCTTTTAGCATTTACTAAAGACGGAAATGTTATTTCCCTTGGTGTTCAGTATTGTAATATTGTTTTTCTTTTTACAGTGATTAACAGCCTTAATCTCTTTTTTGAAAAGCTTTTTCAGGCAGAGGGAAATATGAAAATTACAATGATAGGGTTAATGGTAGGGTGCATCACAAATATTATCCTTGACCCGGTTATGATTTTTGGACTTGCATTTTTTCCGAAAATGGGAATTAAAGGTGCGGCTTTGGCAACTGCTCTTGGGCAATGTGTTACTTTTTTGATATATTTAATTTACTATTTTGCTAAACCGGGCAGTGTAAGAGTGAATAAAAAATACTTTAAGTTAACATCATATATTGTTAAAAAGCTTTATTCTATCGGTATTCCTGCAATTTTAAATTTGGCACTTCCGTCAATACTTATTTCTTCGTTAAATGCCATATTGGCAACTTTTTCGCAGGTATATGTATTGGTACTCGGCGTATATTATAAACTTCAAACTTTTCTTTATTTAACCGCCAACGGTATAATTCAGGGAATGAGGCCTATTATTGCTTATAATTACGGTGCAGGTGAATATAAAAGAGTACGCAAAATTTATAACTATGTCCTTATTATGATTGCGATTATTATGGCAGTAGGTATGGTTATTTGCTTAACTGTTCCGTCAAATATAATTTCAATGTTCACATCTAACAGCGAAACTGTAAAGCTTGGTGCAACTGCTTTAAAAATTATAAGTGCAGGTTTTGTATTTTCTGCTGTGTCTGTAACCTCTTGCGGTGCTCTTGAAGGACTTAGTAAGGGCTTTCCGTCACTCGTGATTTCGCTTTGCAGATATATAGTTATAATTATTCCGTCAGCATTTGTTTTAAGCAAATTTTTCGCCGCAATCGGTGTTTGGCACGCGTTTTGGGTTGCTGAATTATTAACTGCAATTATATCAATATTTGTTTATAAAAAGTCTGTTAAATTTAATAAGAATTAAGAAAGCACCTAAAGGTTATAAATTTCCTTTAGGTGCTGTTTTTAAAATATTAAGTTTATAACAATGCATAAAATTGAGCCGGCAAAAAGCGGTGTGATTATTGAAAGCAGCGTGTATTTTATGCTTCTTGTTTCTTTGATTATGGTGAAAAGTGTTGTTGCACACGGAAAATGAAACATACTGAAAATGCAGGCACATATTGCTGTTTTCACAGTCCATCCGTTAGTAATCAATATTTCTTTTAAGCTTTCAATTGATGAATAGTCGCTTATTACCGATGTTGATAAATATGCCATCAATGCTATCGGCAGTACAATTTCATTTGCCGGAAGCCCGATTATAAATGCCATCAGCATTACACCGTCAAGACCGATTAAATTACCGATAGGTTCGAGCTTATTACTTATAATAATCAGCAGGGAAGAACTGTCAATTTGTATATTTGCAAGTGCCCATATCATTAAACCGGCGGGCAGTGCAACAACTACTGCTCTGAAAAGGACTAACAATATTTTTTCTCTTACAGTTGTTAAAATTACATTTTTAAAATCAGGCATCCGATATTTAGGCAGTTCAAAAACAAGCGAACTGCTTTTTCCTTTTAATACAGTCAGGCTGAGAATTTTAGAGCATATCATTGTGCCGAAAACCGAAATCACGAGAAAGAGTAAAAGCACTAAACTTGCATAAAATGAATTTTTAGCAAGAAATATAGATATTATTGCTATTAAAAAAGGAAATCTGCCGTTGCAAGGGGTTAGGGAATTGGTAATGATTGCAATTGAACGCTCACGCGGTGAATCAATTATTCTTGCTCCGGTAACGCCGACTGCATTGCACCCAAGTCCCATACAGGTGGTTAAAGCCTGCTTGCCGCACGCATTGCATTTTTCAAAAGGTCTGTCAAGGTTAAATGCAAATCTTGGCAGTATTCCCCAATCTTCCAATATTGCAAACAGCGGAAAAAATATCGCCATAGGCGGAAGCATAACCGCTACAACCCATAATAATACTTTGAGCATTCCGTCAATAAGCAGGCTGATTATTATCGGTGAAATGCCGAACTCTCTCATTTTGTCTGACAAAAATTCTTCAAAGTTAAAAAATGCAGATGAAAGTATTTCACTCGGATAATTTGAGCCTTTTATAGTTATCCATAATATTATGCCGAACATTATCAGCATTATAGGTATGGATGTATATTTTCCAAGTATTATTTTATCTATAAATTCATCTCGTTTTTCTTTTTTAGACGGAGCTTGCGTTACTGCTTTATCTGTTACAAATTCGGCTTTGTACGCAAGGTTTTCAATATCTATTTTGTTTAAATCATATTCTTTTTTTGAGTAGTAATCTTCGCTGTTGGTGGATATTAAATGTATTTCTTCCAGCAGTTCGTTTATACCTTTTCCGCTTCTTGCAGTTGCTTTAATTACAGGTACACCAAGCAGATTGCTTAAAATATTTTTATCTATTTCTATGTTTCTTTTTTTCGCTTCATCGCATAAATTGAGCATTACTACTACTTTGTTTGTTATTTCTAATATTTGATAAAACAGCATTAAGTTTCGTTGCAGTAATGTGGAGTCGATTACAATTACAACACAGTCGTACTTTTCTTTAAGCAGATATTCGCCTGCAACTCGTTCTTCTTCGCTTGACGGTATTAAGCTGTATGTACCCGGCAAATCTATTAACCTGTAATTGTTATATTTATAATAGAAATTACCGTCTGCCGAGTCTACTGTTTTACCTGTCCAGTTACCTGTGTGCTGGTGCATTCCTGTTAATTCGTTAAATACTGTGCTTTTTCCTACATTGGGATTACCCATCAGCAATACTTTTTTCTCTTTCATATTTGTGCCACCTCAATTTTTTGGGCGTCTTTTTTTCTTATGGCAAGCTTGCTTGAACATATTTGGTATGCAATGGGGGAACGGCTTATTCCAATATTTTTACATTCAATCTTTTGCCCTTTTGATATTCCGAGTTCACCTAATCTGTGTTTTAATGAGCAGTTTTCACTTATAGTTACAATTTTGCATATTTCATTTTCTTTCATTTGCGATAGAAGCATATATTTTCACACCTTTCGTGTACTTTTTGCTATGATCATTCTATGCTTGGTGGCAGAATTTGTTAAATTGTCGATTTCTATTGAAATTATTGTTTAAGCGTGATATAATACTATGTGTAATTTATTTTAAATAAGGGGTATTTTTTTATGGGAAATCAATTTATTATGCCGGGCCGGGTGTTTTATGGCGAAAATGCACTTGCAAATGCAAGCGATGTAATTGCCTCTCTCGGTAAAAAAGCACTTGTTGTTACCGACCCTATGATGATGAAGCTCGGTACTGCTAAAATGGTTACCGATATACTTGATGAAAAAGGAATTCACTATGCAATTTATTCAAATATTACAGGTGAGCCTACTGATAAAATGATTGAAGCAGGACTTGATGTTTATAATGACCAAGGCTGTGATTTTCTTATTGCGGTAGGCGGCGGTTCACCGATTGATTCAATGAAGGCTATTGCCGCTGTATCAACAAGCGGCGGTTCTATTGATGATTATCTTGGAAAAGTAATTACAGTTCCTACTCCGCCTATGGTTGCTATTCCTACTACATCAGGTACAGGTTCTGAAGCAACACAGTTTACAATAATTACTAACACTGAAAAGGATATTAAAATGCTTCTTAAAGGTGCGGTGCTTATGCCGGATATTGCTATTGATGACCCTGCATTTACGCTCACAGCACCTAAAAGTGTCACCGCTGCAACAGGACTTGATGCACTTTGCCACGCAAGTGAAGCATATACCTCGCGCAAGTCACAGCCGCTTACTGATGAATTTGCAATTTCTGCAATAAAAAAGATATTCAAGTATCTCCCGATTTGTTATAATGACGGCAGTAATGTTGAAGCAAGGGCGCAAATGTCACTTGCAGCATTTGAAGCAGGTGTAGCGTTTAATAATGCCTCTGTAACAGTTATTCACGGTATGAGCAGGCCTATCGGCGCACTTTTCCATGTACCGCACGGCATCAGCAATGCAATGCTTCTTTCAGCTTGCTTTAGCTATGTTTATGACGGTGCATATGGCAGATTTGCTGATATGGCACGCGAAATCGGTGTTGCAGATGAAAAAGACGATGATAAATCGGCAGCTGAGAAGTTTATTGCCGCTTGCAATGAACTTTGCAAGATTTGTGAAATTCCGAGCCTTGAAGAATATGGAATTAACAAAGATGATTTCTTCGCTAATATGGATAAAATGGCAGAGGACGCTATGGCTTCCGGCTCACCGTCAAACACTATTAAGGAACTTAATAAAGAAGATTTATTAAACATTTACAAAGAGCTTTGGAAATAAAGGAGAGAATATGAAAAAGATTATTAAAATATTCAGCGCAATATTAGCTGTTATTATGGTGCTTTCATCAACTTCAGTCGCGTTTGCTTATACACAAACTTACAGCAAGTATGATGATAAAACATATATTCATAACACAAGATTTGATGCCTTGCCTAAAGTTATTGGCATTGATGTATCAGAGCATAATAAAACTATCGACTTTAATAAGGTTAAGGCTGACGGTATTGATTTTGTTTATGTAAGGGTGGGTTATACAGGATATACTAAATCAAAGCTTTCACTCAATTATGACCCTTATTATCAAACCAATATTGCAAATGCGCTTGCTGCCGGGCTTCAGGTTGGTGTTTATTGGTATTCGCAGGCACTTAATGAATCAGAAGCTTCGCAGGAAGCAAATATGCTTCTTAACGCAATTGCAGGCTATAATGTTACATTGCCTGTTGTAGACGATTATGAATTTGCACCTGTTGGCGACAGAGGCAGGCTTAACAGTGCTAATCTTTCAAAAGACCAAATGACTGCTAATTCACTTGCATTTTTAAATACTGTTGCTCAAAGGGGATATGTACCTTGCCTTTATGCAAATAAGTCCTTCTTGGAAAACAGGGTAAATGCTTCGCAAATTGCACAAATTGCAAAGATATGGCTTGCTCATTACAATACAGTTACAGGCTATGCCGGTGATTATGAATATTGGCAGTTTACTTCAGACGGTAAAGTTGATGGTATTTCAGGCAGAGTTGATATGAATGTTTGGTATCAAGGTGCTATGCCTGTGCCAAATCCTTCCCCTAAAAAAGTTACCGGTGTTAAGCTTAAGAAAAGAACAAATACTACTTTGACTTTCACTTGGAATAAGCAAGTTTCGGCAACATATTATAATATTTATAAGTATGACTTTAGTGCCGATAAATATGTTTATTTAGGTTCTACTCAAGGTAATGTAAATTCTTATTACATTTCAGGTATTCCTGAAGGTTCATATAACAAATTTAAAGTTTCAGCTGTTGCTCTTGGCGTCGAAGGGGCAAAAAGTGCTGTATATAAAGAAGTAAACACACCTAAAAAGGTGAAAATAAAACTTGCCAAGAGTAAAAAGAAAAAGAAAATTACTTATAAGTGGAAGAAAGTAAAATGCACGGGTTATCAATATCAGTGGTCAACAAGCAAAAAATTTAAAAAGAATTATTTGACTAAAACAACTAAAAATACATCAGTTACTATTAAGACATCAAAAAGTAAAAAAACTTATTATGTTCGCGTAAGGGCGTATGTTAAACATCCAAACGGTACTAAGTATTACGGTAAATGGTCAACTGTTAAAAAAGTAAAAGTTAAATAAATTGAAAAGGCACATCAAGATAAAATCTTGATGTGCCTTTTTTTATTAAAGCTCCTTTAAAAATCTTATTTGCTCTTTTTCATTTTTGTAACCGAGTTTGCGATAGAATTCGTGTGCTTCTTTTCTTGAATATCCCGAGTTGACTCTGATTTTATTTATTCCGATTGATAATGCCCAATTTTCAACCGCTTTAATAAGTTTAGTGCCTATTTTATGCTTTCTGTATTCTTTTGATACAGCCAAGCCTAAAAAATTAACAAGTTCATCAAAATAGAGCGTTTTGTATACTTGAGCGTGCAAATAGCCGACTGCTTTTCCGTCATAATCCGCAACAAATACTCTCTCGTTTTTTAAATCAAGTTCTTCTAATCTTGTTTTTACTAATTTTTCATTGCAATTGTAACCTAAATCGTCACAAGATATTTTGCAAATATCCTTATAGTCATCAACTTTTGCAAGCCGAATAGTCAATTTGCTGTCGTCATATATAACAGGTTCGCTTTCTGTTAGCGGTACATATATTTCATAATATCTTTCTTTTCTTCGTTTTGCACGGTCTGTTGCCAAATGTAATACTTCAATAATATATTCCTTTTTTATGCTGTATTTTGATTCTTTTAACCAAGAGTTAAATATTAAATCGTGCATCTTTTTTAATTCGTCACCGGCATAATTACCCTTTTCCGATGTAAACACAGCGTATTTACCGCAGGGAATTTTAATCATTTCAAGGTTTTCTTTTGTTATATCTTTCTTTGGTGTATTGTTTTCTGTCATCTTTGCCTCATTTGCCTTTTCATTCTTTGGTTTTGATGCATTGCCTGCCGCACCACTCTTATGTCCGAACTTTCCACGGACTTTTGCAACTTCATCATCATTAAGACCACTCATTGTCTTATATGTTTTATTATTGTTGTCAAGCAAATCCGCAATATCTTTTGTCGTTATATTTAATTCCTTTGCCAACTCATAAACTCTCATATTAGCCATTTAACCTCTTTTCCGAATAACACAATGTTCTTAATTTAACATCTGCATTATTCCATACCAATTTCCAAGTGTTTTTGTATCTGCTTTCCAAAACCTTCATCCAAAACTGCCAGTGATGCACGAAACTCTTTTCCAATTGCATGACCAAGTGAAACTTTATCACTGTAAAATGCAATTGGAACTTTATAGAAAGTGCACATATCTGAAAACATTTTCTTTGTGTTGTCTGAAGCATCTGATGCAACTACGACAAGAAATGCCTTTTTAGATTTCACTGCCTTTTCAGTTGAAAATTCACCGCTGGCAACTTTTCCCGCACGCTGTGCCAGTCCCAGCATCAGCAATGTTTTATCCTGCTTCAATATTCTCAAATACTCCTTTCAAATTATCATACACTTCCTTATCAACAGGCATTTTAAAAGAACGCTCAAGACCTTTATTTTCTATCGCTTTCTTTAAACATTGTGCATTAGGACATATATATGCACCTCTGCCGTTTTTCTTGCCTGTATCATCAATTATAATTCCTTCATCTGTCTTTAAAATACGTATAAGTTCTTTCTTATTCTTCATCATACGACAGCCGACACATTGTCTTTGTGGAATTTTCTTTGTTGTGCCCAATTTCATCACTCCCGGTTTTAAAGATTATGTCTATATTATTCGTTCACTTCGTCAGCGTCAGTCTCAGCCTGTGTATCTGTATCTTCTGAAAATACAAGCATATCATCATCTATATCTGTCTCATCATCTGATTCTGGCTTTGCACTATCTTCAATCTGTGATTCGCTCTTGATATCAATGCCATAGCCTGTAAGCTTTGCTGCAAGTCTTACATTCTGTCCGGCCTTGCCGATTGCAAGCGAAAGCTGCTGATCTGAAACAACAACTGTAGCCTTCTTGCCATTTTCATCATCACATGCTGATATAGATACAACTTTTGCAGGACTTAAAGCATTAACGATATACTGTGCAGGATTCTCATCCCATTCAATAATATCAATCTGCTCGTTGCCGAGTTCGTTTAC
>ERZ773173.3190-NODE-3190-length-10802-cov-2.893366_pt1 | contig 10802 bp, 6 predicted proteins | sample MGYA00580535_ERZ773173 | MGnify/ENA primary metagenome ERZ773173 (study PRJEB29015, sample SAMEA2737856) | human gut metagenome | biome: human gut; feature: human-associated habitat; material: faeces | place: China | collected 2012 ...
AAGAATTAGAAAATGATGAGGCAGCAGGTGAAGTGGCAGAGCCGGAAGAGCAGATTAATCTGTTAAAGCCGGAAGAGTTAAAGGCATTTTTGGATGATTATGTCATTGGACAGGATCAGGCAAAAAAAGTGCTGTCTGTGGCTGTCTATAACCATTATAAAAGAATCATGGCCGGAGATGACCTCGGTGTAGAGCTTCAGAAGAGCAACATTCTGATGTTAGGACCGACCGGTTCCGGAAAAACACTGTTGGCACAGACATTAGCGAGAGTCTTAAACGTTCCATTTGCAATCGCAGATGCGACCACACTGACGGAGGCAGGATATGTTGGAGAGGATGTTGAAAATATCCTTTTAAAGATCATCCAGGCGGCTGATTATAACATTGAACGTGCACAGCGCGGAATTATCTATATCGACGAGATCGACAAGATCTCCAAAAAATCTGAAAATGTATCCATCACCAGAGATGTATCCGGTGAGGGTGTACAGCAGGCATTATTAAAAATCTTAGAGGGAACTGTTGCGTCTGTGCCGCCACAGGGTGGAAGAAAGCATCCGCAGCAGGAGCTGATCCAGATCGACACGACCAACATCTTATTTATCTGCGGCGGTGCGTTTGACGGACTTGAGAAGATCATTGAGACCAGAATGGATCAGAAGACGATCGGATTTAATGCAGATATCCGTGACAAGAGAGATTACAATATCGGTGATGTGTTAAAACATGCACTTCCACAGGATTTTGTAAAGTTCGGGTTGATCCCTGAGTTTATCGGACGTGTGCCGGTAACGGTATCTTTGGATATGCTTGACAGGGACGCATTGATCCGCATTTTACAGGAGCCGAAAAATGCGCTGACCAAACAGTATCAGAAGCTGTTTGAGTTAGACGGTGTAGCGCTTGACTTTGACAAAGAAGCACTTGAGGCGATTGCAGATAAAGCGTTAGAGCGCAAGACAGGAGCGCGTGGACTTCGTGCGATCATGGAGGCTGTTACATTAGATCTGATGTACCACATTCCATCGGATGAATCCATTACACAGTGCCAGATCACAAAAGAGATGGTGGATGAACAGCTTGCGATCGAAGAACGTGAACTTGAAAAGATAGAGGAAAAACAGGTTGGATAATAAAGCGATGAAAATGCCTGCGGTGGCACTTCGCGGAATGGTCATCCTTCCGGGGATGATCGCACATTTTGATGTGAGCCGTGAAAAGTCGATTCATGCAGTAGAACAGAGTATGATGGATGAACAGAAGATCTTCCTTGTTGCACAGCGTGATGTGGAGCAGGAAGAGCCTGGCATCGAAGATTTATATCATATCGGTATTATTGCAGAGGTCAGGCAGGTCATAAAATTACAAAACAACATCGTCAGAGTTTTAGTGGAAGGAACAGAGCGGGCACAATTGTCCGCTTTTGTTTCCCAAACGGACTTTTTAGAGGTGGAACTCACGCGGTGTGAAGAAATTGATGAGGGATTGTCGGACGAGGCAAAAACGGCTATGGTGCGCAGTGTACAGGACACATTTGAAAAATATGTAACTGTCAACCCGCGTGTCGGAGGTGAAATGCGCAGACAGGTCAGGGAAGAAAAGAATCTGCCGAAGATCATGGATCTGATCGCCAACAATCTTCCTTTTTATTATGAACAGAAGCAGGAAATATTAGAGGCAGTTTCACTGACGGAGCGCTATGAAGTTTTGATGGCGCTTCTTTTAAAAGAAATTGAGATCACTGCGATCAAAAATGAATTCCAGGCAAAAGTAAAGAAACGTGTGGATAAGAACCAGAAGGAATATATCCTGCGTGAACAGATGAAGCTGATCCGGGAAGAACTCGGCGAGGATAATACGGAGTCAGATGCGGATGCCTATTTAGAACAGTTGAAAAAGTTAAAGGCAGACAAAGAAGTCAAAGAAAAGATCAGAAAAGAGATCTTACGCTTTAAAAATATCAGTGGAAGTTCTTCGGAGAGTGCAGTCAGCCGCGGTTATATCGAGACCATGTTAGAACTCCCGTGGAATAAGGCATCCAAAGATAACAAGGATCTGAAAAATGCAGAGCGCATTTTAAATGAAGATCATTACGGATTGGAAAAAGTAAAAGAGCGTATGTTAGAGTTCCTTGCTGTGCGCAATCTGACGAAAAAGGGCGAGAGCCCGATCGTATGTTTAGTCGGACCGCCTGGTACCGGAAAGACGAGCATTGCCCGTTCCGTGGCGCGTGCACTTGATAAAAAGTATGTTCGAATCAGTTTAGGCGGCGTCCGTGACGAGGCAGAGATCCGTGGACACCGGAAAACTTATGTCGGTGCGATGCCGGGACGTATTGTCAATGGTCTGCGCAGTGCCGGCGTGAAAAACCCACTGATGCTGCTTGATGAGATCGATAAAATGAGCAGCGATTATAAGGGCGACACTGCATCTGCCATGCTTGAGGTGCTCGACGCAGAGCAGAACTGTAAGTTCCGCGATCATTATATCGAAGTTCCAATCGATCTATCAGAGGTGTTGTTTATTGCTACAGCCAATGATGTGCAGGAAATTCCCAGACCACTGCTTGACCGTATGGAACTGATCGAGGTAAGCAGTTATACGGAAAATGAGAAGTTCCATATTGCAAAAGAGCATTTGCTGCCGAAGGTAAAAGAGAAAAACGGTTTAAAGCCGGAACAGTTAAAGATCAGTGACCGTGCGCTGCAAAAGATCATTTCCGGTTATACAAGGGAAGCAGGTGTGCGTAATTTAGAGCGCAGGCTGTCTGAAATTGCAAGAAAATCTGCAAGGGAAGTATATGAATCTGAAGCAAAATGCGTAAAAGTTACAGGTCAGAATGTAGAAAAATATCTTGGAAAAGAGAGATATACGTTTGATCAGAAAAACGAGAACGATGAGGTCGGAATCGTGCGCGGTCTGGCATGGACGAGCGTCGGCGGTGATACGTTGGAGATCGAGGTCAACGTGATGCCGGGCAAAGGCGAAGTACAGCTTACCGGACAACTCGGAGATGTGATGAAAGAGTCCGCACAGGCAGGCTTAAGTTATATCCGTTCGGTAGGGGAAGAATATCATATTCCAAAGAAGTTTTTTCAGGAAAATGACATTCATATCCATATCCCGGAGGGGGCAGTGCCAAAAGACGGACCGTCCGCAGGTATCACGATGGCGACGGCAATGCTTTCTGCGATCACACAGACTCCGGTCCGTGCGGATGTCGCAATGACAGGAGAGATCACACTGCGCGGCAGAGTTCTCCCGATTGGTGGCTTAAAAGAAAAGATCCTTGCAGCGAAGAATGCCGGAATCAAAACGATCTGCATTCCGAAGAAAAACGAGAAGGATGTGGAGGAGATTTCTGCGGAGATCAAAAAAGGCTTAGAACTTGTATTTGTGGAAAAAATGCAGGAAGTGCTGGAAGTGGCATTTGTGAAAAGGAGAATAACATGGTAATAAAAAATGTAAACCTGGAAATTGTCTGCGGTGTGACCAGCAAGGTGCCGGATACCGCATATGCGGAGGTGGCTTTTGCAGGAAAATCAAACGTTGGAAAATCATCTCTGATCAATGCACTGATGAACCGCAAAGCACTGGCGCGTACTTCCGCACAGCCTGGAAAAACACAGACCATCAACTTTTACAATATCAACGATGCCATGTACCTTGTCGATCTTCCGGGATACGGCTATGCAAAGGCATCCGAGGAAGTAAAGGCAAAGTGGGGAAAAATGATCGAAAATTATCTTCACACTTCAAAGCAGTTAAAGGCAGTCTTTCTTTTGATCGATATCCGCCACGATCCGTCTGCAAACGACAGAATGATGTATGAGTGGATGGTGTATCAGGGATTTGCACCGATCATTATTGCGACCAAACTCGATAAGATCAAACGAAGCCAGATCCAGAAAAATGTCAAAGCGATCCGCGAGGGCTTAAATGTACAGCCGGGAACCACGATCATTCCGTTTTCTGCAGAGACGAAGCAGGGGCGTGACGAGATCTGGGAGCTGATCGATTCTTTCGTGCTGCCGCAGGAAGAAAAATAGCCTGTTTAAAAATATGTCAGAATATGGTATGCTGAAACTATAAAAATTTACAAAAAGCAGAAAATCTTAACAGGAAGCAAACTCTTATCAGATTGCGCCTGTATGAGGTTCATGCTAAAATAATCACTATGACGAAGAGTCAGTATTGGAGGATAGCCATGAAAAAGAAAAAAATCGTAATAGCACTTGGTCATGAAGCACTTGGTACCACATTACCGGAGCAGAAAGAGGCAACAAAACGCACTGCAAAAGCGGTTGCTGACTTTATCCGTGATGATTATCAGGTAGTCATTACACATAGTAACGGGCCACAGGTTGGTATGATCCATACAGCAATGAATGAGTTCTGCAGATTATATCCGGAGTATACCGCTACGCCAATGTCTGTATGTTCTGCAATGAGTCAGGGATATATCGGTTACGATTTACAGAATGCTATCCGTGCCGAGCTGCTGAATAAGGGAATTTATAAGACAGTTTCCACAGTTCTGACACAGGTTGTTGTCGATCCATATGATGAGGCTTTTTACAAACCAGGTAAGGTGATCGGACGTGTGATGACAGAAGAAGAAGCTGAGGCAGAGGAGAAAAAAGGAAATCATGTCACAGCAGTAGAAGGAGGATTCCGCCGTATCGTTGCAGCACCGAAGCCAATGGATATCGTTGAAATCGATGCGATCCGTGCATTATCGGATGCAGATCAGGTTGTTGTTGCCTGCGGCGGCGGCGGTATTCCGGTACTTGCACAGGACAATAATTTAAAAGGTGCGAGTGCAGTCATTGAAAAAGACCTTGCAGCAGGAAAATTAGCAGAACTTTTAGATGCTGACATGTTAGTCATTTTAACAAGTGTGGACAATGTATGTCTGAATTACGGCACAGAGAATGAGAAACCTCTTTCGACCATGACTGTTGCAGAAGCAAAACAGTATATGGAAGAAGGTCAGTTCGGAGAGGATGACATGCTGCCAAAGATTCAGGCGGCCATTGATTTTATTGGAGATTCCGCAATCCGTTCCGTACTTATTACAAAGCTGAACAAAGACGGCACCTATGTGAGCGGTGGACCGGGTACGATGATCACGAAATAAACTGCCATTTTTATGGTAATAATAAGACTGAATCGATTGCCGAAAATAAATTTTTTTACGAGGAAAAAAGATGTTTAGAAAAACAAAAATTGTTTGTACTTTAGGACCTTCAACAGATAAGGAAGGTGTATTAAAACGCCTGATCGAAGAGGGAATGAACGTTGCCCGTTTTAATTTTTCCCATGGTGACCATGAGGAGCAGTTAGGACGCCTTCAGATGTTACAGAAACTTCGTAAGGAATTAAAGCGTCCAGTCGCAGCACTGCTTGACACAAAAGGACCGGAGATCCGCCTGAGAGATTTTACGGACGGAAAAGTCGAGCTTAAGGATGGACAGACTTTTACCCTGACAACCGATGAGATTATGGGAGATGCAAAACGTGTTTCCATTACTTATAAAAACCTGCCGGAGGATGTAAAACCGGGAGATCGCATTCTGATCGATGATGGTCTGATCGGAATGGAAGTAAAAGAAATCAAGGTGACATCTGGTGCAAAGGCAGATAAAGATGGCAATAAGCCAAAAGATATCATCTGCCAGGTGTTAAATGGCGGTGTGATCTCCAACAGAAAAGGCGTGAACGTTCCGAATGTAGAATTGTCCATGCCATATATCAGCGAAAAAGATTATGGTGATATCGTATTTGCGGTAGAGCATGATTATGATTTTATTGCTGCATCTTTTGTCCGTACCGCAGATGATGTGCTTGCAATCCGCAAGATCCTTGCAGAAAAAGGCGGCGAGGATATCAATATCATTGCAAAAATTGAAAATATGCAGGGTGTACAGAATATTGACGATATTATCCGTGTTTCCGATGGAATCATGGTAGCGCGTGGTGATATGGGTGTTGAGATCCCGTTAGAGGATGTACCGGTGATCCAGAAGATGATCATTAAAAAAGTATACGATGCAGGCAAGAAGGTTATCACAGCGACTCAGATGCTTGATTCCATGATGAAACATCCGCGTCCGACCAGAGCAGAGGCAACTGACGTTGCAAATGCAATCTACGACGGAACCAGTGCGATCATGCTCTCCGGAGAGACAGCTGCAGGTATGTATCCGATCGAGGCTTTAAAGACTATGGTGCGTATTGCAGTCCGTACGGAACAGGATATCAATTACTTACAGCGTTTTAAAATGCGCAAAACCATGAGCAACCCGGATGTGACCAATGCAATCTCCCATGCGACATGTACAATGGCGGGAGATTTGAATGCAGCAGCAATCATCACGGTAACAAAATCAGGACGTACCGCCCGCATGGTTTCCAAATATCGTCCAAACTGTCCGATTATCGGAGGATGTCTGACAGAAAAGATTTACCGTCAGCTTGCATTATCCTGGGGTGTGATCCCGCTTATGATCGAGGAAAAGACACAGGCAGAAGAACTGTTTGACTATGCAGTCGATGCAGCAGAAGCAGCAGGAATCATTTCAAAGGGCGATGTTGTTGTCTTAACCGCAGGAGTTCCTCTTGGTGTATCCGGTACGACCAACCTGATCAAGGTGCAGGTGGCAGGACATATCTTAGTGGAGGGACAAGGAATCGGAACACAGAAGATTTCTGCAAATCTCTGCGTTTGTCACAATGAAGAAGATCTTAAAAACTTTAAAGTCGGGGACATCATTGTTGCAAAAGATACCAGCAATGCCATGATGACACAGATGCGTGAGGCATCCGGACTCATCGTGGAAGCATCCGGTGAAAACTGCCACGCAGCAATCGCAGGATTAAGCCTTGATATTCCGGTTCTGATCGGTGCTAAACATGCGCTTGATGTCTTAAAATCCAGTGCATATGTAGAATTGGATTGTGAGAACGGACTTGTGACAGCAAATTAATTTGCAACAAATTTTGATAACTGGAAATAGAAGATTAAAGTGAAAGAGAAAAGGATATGAAAGGCTCTAGAGAGGGTCTGCATATCCTTTTTTCCATATTCCGGTCCAGTATAGCAGATACAGGATTATGGCAGAGGTTCCATTACTGATTACAACGGAATACCAGACGGATGCCACTCCCATATGAAATACATTTGCGCATATCCAAAGAGACAACAGACGGAATAGCCATATCCGGGAAGCATCTACGAGCATTGTGATCAGTGTATGCCCACATCCCTGGAACAATCCCTGTGATACATTATAAAAAGCGTTTGTAAAGCACCAGAATGCAATAATGGATAAATAGTCTGCAGCCAGAGGGATGACTTTGGCATCTGTTGAAAAGAATGATACCATAGTCTGGGAAACAGGGCGTCTTGAAAAAATGAATCCCAGAATAAGTAAAAAGAAGGTGCACATTTTTAATGAATAATGGAAGGTTTTCTTCGCCCGCTCTGTGTTTCCGGCTCCCATATTTTGTCCAACTATAGTAGAAACGGCGGAACCGACACCACTGGCTGGCATTGTGATAAGACTGTTGATTTTGTTGCCAATACCATAGGCGCTGGTTGCAATATAACCATAAACATTTACATTTCTAGTCATGATCAGCGTACCTAGCTGCATGGTGCTGCCGCCAATCGCAGTTGGCAGACCAATTTTGATAATGGCGCGTATCATTTTCTGGTCAAAGACAAAATTTTTAAATGAAATCCGTATGAGCTGATCTGATTTTGTAAGAAGGATCAGTCCAATGAGAGCGCAGGGGATTTTTGCTATAAGCGTGGCAAATGCTGCGCCTCCGATTCCAAAGTGGAACACAATGAGGAAAAGAGGATCTAATATCAGATTGATCATGATGCCAAGCAGATTGAGAAGCATGGGTTTTACAGTGTCCCCCTGCGCCTGTTTCACGGCTGTGAATAAATTGATCATGAACAGAAATGGCATATCAAGGACCACAATTCTTAAATAAGTAAGACCGTACTCATAGACCACTCCCCTGGCACCGAGCCAGTTGACTAATGCCGGGGATATCAGCCAGCACAGTAATGCACAGATGAGGGAGAAACCAAGGGATGTAATACAGATATGATTTGCCATTTTGTTTGCCTGTTCATCTTTTCTGGCACCAAGGTATTGCGATATAAGAATTGCACCTGCGGTTGTTATGCCGCTGCCAAAACTGTTAAGGATATTTTGAAATGGTGATACGAGCGTTATGGCAGACTGGTTTTCAGTTCCGATCCGTCCAAGCCAGAATGTGTCCGTAAGATTATACATCGACTGGATAAAACTATTGATCATGACCGGAACGGCGAGCATAAGGATTGCCTGGGACAGGTTTCCATTTAAAATCATATTTCGTTTATTTTCAGATATTTGTTTTGGCATAGGATCTCCTTGTGGATTTATAAAATATGTTGACAGGTTGTATTCATATGGTTCATAATATGACAAAAAAACAGTATATTCCTTGAAAAAAATGATAAAAACACATAAAAGTACAGAAAAATGGAGAATTATATGTTTCAGGATATGTCAAAAGATTTTGATATTAAGAAGATCAGAAGAAGTAATACGTTATCTGAAAGTAATTGCGAGCCACATGTACATCCATTTCATGAAATTTTTTATCTTTCCAGTGGAGAGTGCACCAGCTTTATTGATCACAATATCTATAAGTTTGGAAAAGGTGATCTTGTAATCGTTCCGGGTGGCTGTCTGCATAAGACAGTATATACCGGGAAAGGAATTCATGAAAGGATTGTTATCAGTTTCCGGCAGGAGATTACGGATTGGATCAAAGAACAGATCGGAGCGGAATATCTTAAGAACTGTATGGTTCCGGGGGTAATCAATATACCGGAAAAACGCAGAAACTATGTGGATTCCCTGCTGGATAAGTTAATGTTTGAAAATGATACGCCGGACATATTATCAACGGCATTTATAAAAGCAGGACTTGTTGAACTTTTGCTGTTTATCATAAGATGCAAGGAGTATGAGGACAATGTTATAAAAGAGATTGATGTTGATAACCGAAAAATCCAGGAAGTTGCAACATATATTTTTGAACATTATACAGAAAATATTTTGCTGGAAGATGTGGCGGATAAATTTGACATGAGTAAGTCATTTTTGTCTAAGAGATTTAAGACAGCGACGGGGTTCGGGTTTAAAGAATATATTATTAATCTCCGGATACAGAATGCATGCAGGCTGCTGCTGGAAACGAATAAATCTATCACAGATATTGCTTTTGAATGTGGATTTAATGACAGTAACTATTTTGGGGATTCGTTTCGAAAGATAAAAGGTATATCACCACGCAAATACAGAAAAAATGAAACATTTTAGTTTGGGATACAAAAGAAGCCTTCATAAAAAGAAGGCTTCTTTTGTCAGGTAAAGACAGGCAGGGAGGTTAGCCCATCGTTACTTCTACATTTACATCTTTCTTCTCAGCCGAGAATGGAATCGTAGTTCCCTCTACCGGCTGTCCATCCACGATCATGGAAAGCACACCTTTTTCCACATGATTTGGATTCTTTACGGTGATATGGTAGCTGACACCGCGGAAATCACGTTTGGCGGTAAAACCATCTAATTTGGATGGAATACAAGGATCAACAGTCAGACCATCATAATCCGGGCGGATACCAAGGATAAACTGGGAAACATTGAGGAAGGTCCATGCGGCGGTTCCTGTCAGCCAGCTGTTCTTTGCCTCACCGAAGTTCGGGGCGTCTTTTCCGGCGATCATCTGGGAGTATACATAAGGCTCTGTGCGGTGGATCTCGCTGATATCCTCAATGTATGCAGGACAGGTTCTTGTGTATACCTGCCATGCGCGGTTTCCTCTGCCGACTACGGTTTCTGCGATAGAGATCCATGGGTTGTTGTGACAGAAGATACCTGCGTTTTCTTTGTATCCTGGTGGATAAGAAGAAATCTCACCGAGTTCCACATGATATCTGTGGTAAGGCGGCTGTAACAGCACGATACCGTATTTTGTGTCGAGATATTTTTCGACAGATTCCATTGCCTTTAAGCAGCAGCCTTCCTCTAAACCGATCTCGGCTATAACACAGAAGCCCTGTGGTTCAATAAAGATCTTGCCGTCTTCGCATTCTTTTGAACCGATCTTATTTTTGTAATGATCGTAAGCACGCAGATACCATTCACCATCCCAGCCGGCATCCATAACGGTTTTTTCCATTTCTGCGATTGCTTTCTCTGCAATCTCTGCTTCCTCTGTCATACCCTGATGGCGGCAGATTGCAGCATAATCTTTTCCATAGCGTACAAACATACCTGCGATAAATACGGATTCTGCATTCGGACCTTCAGAAGGACCAAATGTCTGGAAAGATTCACCCGGCTCAGTCGAGAAGCAGTTTAAGTTGAGACAGTCGTTCCAGTCGGCACGTCCGATCAGCGGTAAATTGTGCGGTCCCAGATGTTCCATTGTATAATGGAAGGAACGGCGCAAATGCTCCATGAAAGTGGTTGCTTTGGAAGCATCGCTGTCATATGGTGTCGTCTCGTCGAGAATTGAGTAATCGCCGGTCTCTTTGATATAAGCTGCAGTTCCGGCGATCAGCCATAACGGATCATCATTAAAGCCGCTTCCAATATCAGAGTTGCCGCGCTTTGTCAGCGGCTGATACTGATGGTAAGCACTTCCATCCTCAAACTGGGTAGATGCGATATCTAAAATACGCTGTCTTGCACGGTCCGGAATCAGATGAACAAATCCTAAAAGAT
>ERZ773173.3193-NODE-3193-length-10792-cov-4.539443_pt1 | contig 10792 bp, 8 predicted proteins | sample MGYA00580535_ERZ773173 | MGnify/ENA primary metagenome ERZ773173 (study PRJEB29015, sample SAMEA2737856) | human gut metagenome | biome: human gut; feature: human-associated habitat; material: faeces | place: China | collected 2012 ...
TGGCGTATTTTCAGCGGTTTTCCCGGTAGAATTTCAGGGACAGCGGGATGGAGACGGCGGTGGCGATGATGGTCAGCGCCGCCGGAAGCAGCAGCGCCGGGAAAGCTGCCGCCCCGGCAGGACTTCCGGCGTCCAGACCTTTGAGAAAACCCACGGAAGCAAAGACAAGGAATGTGATGAGGACGGAGACCATCCGGGCCTTTTCGGAGCCGAAGCGCAGCGTGAGGGGGACGTTGATGCTCAGCAGAATCGTTCCCACACACAGCGCCGTGTAGATCAGAGCGGGGGAGAGGCCGGCTGCGGCTTCTGTCCGAACAGGCAGGCAGGAAACAATCCCCTGACAGAGCGTTACAGCGGCGGTACCAATCAAAAGGGAGACCCAGCCAAGCGCATACCGGCTGAGCACCACAGTCCGGTCCGAATAGGGGAGCATCCGGGCAAACCTGTCCCAGCGGCTCCGCTGGTCATAGGCCATGGCGGTATAGGGGATCATAGCCCCGTAGACCACAGCCAGAAGATTCAGTACTTCGCTGGGGATAGCGCCCCAGACCAGAACGATGATGAGATAGGCCCAGGCCTGCTTCCGCAGAACATACCAATCCTTTAAGAGCAGGGCTTTCATTGCTTTTCTCCTTTCACCAGAGCGAGGATGATGTCCTCAATGGTGGGCTTTTCCAGTTGGAAGCCCACCGGGGCCAGCTCCCGCCGCACCAGCGCCCGGACGCCGCCGTAGGGCGTGGTTTCCATGGACACGATGGCTTCCGGCATGAGGGCCTCCGCTTGCTCCGCCGTGTCATTGAAGGTGCCGTATTGCTCCAGAAGGGCATCCTTTTCCTCGCAGAACAGCAGCCGCCCCTGATGGAGAAAGGCGATGTAGTCGCAGAGCTTTTCCAAATCGCTGAGAATGTGGGAGGAGATCAGGACGGAGTGGGTCTCGTCCCGGGTAAACTCATTGAAAAGCTCCAAGATCTCGTCTCGGACAATGGGGTCCAGTCCGGCGGTGGCCTCGTCCAACACCAGAAGTTGTGCCTGATGGCTGAGGGCGACGGCGATGGTGAGCTTCATTTTCATACCTCGGGAATAGTCCTTGAAGGCGGTTTTCTCCGGCAGAGCGAAACGGCGGCAATAGGCGTCGAAGGTATCCTGCTCCCAGCGGCGGTAGGTGGCAGCCATCACGCGGCCCACCTGCGGGGCGGTGAGGGTCTCAGGAAAGCACCCCTCGTCCAGCACCACGCCGATGTCCTCCTTGGCGTTCAGAAACTCAGGGGCGGAGACGTCCACGCCCAGCGCGGCGGCGGTGCCGCTGTCCGGCCGCAGCGCGCCCATGAGAATGCGGATGAGGGTGGATTTGCCCGCGCCGTTCTCGCCCACCAGACCGCAGATGGTCCCGGCGGGAATGGCGAGAGTCACGTTCTTCAGAGAAAATTCTCCGAAGGATTTGCTGATATGGTTCAATTCGATAGCATTTGTCATAGAGATCCCTCCCACTTGCGGCGCAGCAGCTCCGCCAATTCCGACTCTGAAAGGCCGCAGGTCCGCGCCAGCTCTGCGGCGGCGGCCAGATGGTCCTCGAGCAGGTAGAGCGATTGCTCCCGGAACAGAGCCAGATCCGGCTCCGCCACAAAGCAGCCCTTGCCGGCCACGGTGTTGATCAGCCCTTGGGCCTCCAGTTCGTCATAGGCCCGCTTGGTGGTGATGACGGATATTTTCAGGTCCTTGGCCAGCCCACGGATGGAGGGCAGCGCGTCCCCCGGCGACAGAGCGCCGGAGAGGATCTGGGCCTTGATCTGCCCGCTGATCTGATCGTAGATAGGCTGGCCACTGTTGTTTCGGATAATGAGTTCCATGGAAGTCCTCCGTTCGTACTGTACATACACAGTATATACAGTTGGCGCGAGATGTCAAGAGGGATTTTCAAAATTTTCCGTGGACGCTTCCGGGGAAGCGTGGTATACTGAGCGAAAAGAAGTACGCGGGAGGAACGAATATGAGTGATTTGGAGCGGATCGAAGCGGCGATGAAGGAAAAGGTGCGGCCTGCTCTCCGTTCCCATGGCGGTGACATTTCCATCGACCATGTGGAGGGGAAAACTGTGTATGTAAAGCTGCTGGGCCAGTGCGCGGGATGCCCCTCGGCGGACCTGACCAATGAGACCATCGTGGAGGCGGAGCTGAAGGCGGCCCTGCCGGATCTGGTGGAAAAGGCGGTAGTGGTCCAGACCGTCAGCGATGAGCTGTGGGAGCAGGCGAAAAAGCTGCTGCGGGAGCATCATCTGTAAAAGAAAAATAACAAAAACCCTCCCGGAAGCCTCAGCTTCCGGGAGGGTTTTTGCAAATATGGATTTATTCTACATCCTGCAGGGCGTCATAGCCCTCCTCGCCGGTGCGGACCTTCACCACGTTTTCCACATCGTAGACGAAGATCTTGCCGTCGCCGATATGGCCGGTGTAGAGCACCTTCTTAGCGGTTTCAATGACGCTGCGGACAGGCACCTTGCTGACCACAATGTCCAGCTGGATCTTGGGCAGCAGGGTGGGCTCCACCTCCACGCCACGGTAATACTCCGGCTTGCCCTTCTGGATGCCGCAGCCAAGAACGTGGCTCATGGTCATGCCGGTGATGCCCAGCTCCAGCATAGCTGTTTTCAGGGCCTCAAACTTGGATTCCTTGCAGATGATCTCCACCTTGGTGAACTTGGGGGAGGTGCCGTCGGCAGTGTCGAAGGAGGGGACACGCTTGACGGGAATGGCCTCGGCGGCGGGCACACTGCCAGTGACGGCCACGGGGGCGTCGGTCTCCACGGCGGCGGTATCCGGCAGCATAGCGAAGCCAGCATAGGCGGTGAGCAGGCCGTGCTCGGAGACATCCAGACCGGTGATCTCTTCCTCCGGCGTGACCCGCAGGCCGATGGTGTGCTTCAGGATGGCGAAGACGATGGTGATGACCACAGCCACATAGAGGATTACGGAAGCAACGCCCAGGCACTGGACGCCAAAGAAGTGGAAGCCACCGCCGTAAAAGCCCCCCTTTTCCGTGGACACGCCGGTGGCGAAGAGGCCGGTGAGGATAGTGCCCAGGGCACCGCAGACGCCATGGACCGAGATGGCGCCCACAGGGTCGTCAATCTTGGCAACCTTGTCGAAAAACTCCACGGCCAGCACGATGACCAGACCGAAGACGATGCCCATAACGGCGGCACCCAGAGGGGATACAGCGTCACACCCGGCGGTGATGCCCACCAGGCCCGCCAGAGCGGCGTTGTAGGTCATGGAGACATCTGGCTTGCCGTAGCGCAGCCAGGTGAAGATCAAGGTGGTGCAGCAGGCCACGGCAGTGCAGAGGTTGGTGTTGAAGAACACTAGACCGGCGCTGACGATCAGCTCGTCGGTGTCCATGCCTACGGTGGAGGCACCGTTGAAGCCGAACCAGCAGAACCAGAGAATGAACACGCCCAGAGCGGCAAAGGTCAGGTTGTGGCCTAAGATAGCACGGGGCTTGCCGTCCTTACCATACTTGCCGATGCGGGGGCCCAGCATCTTGGCACCGATCAGGGCGCAGACGCCGCCTACCATGTGGACACAGGTAGATCCGGCGAAGTCATGGAAGCCCAGCTCACTGAGCCAGCCGCCGCCCCAGATCCAGTGGCCGGAAATGGGGTAGATCAAAAGGGAGATAGCGGCGGAGTAGATGCAGTAGGCGCTGAACTTGGTGCGCTCCGCCATAGCGCCGGAGACGATGGTGGCGGAGGTGGCGCAGAAGACGGTCTGGAAAATGGCGTAGGCCCACAGGGGGACGCCGGAGGGAAGGATGCTGCTGTAATCCTTCATGATCATGGGGTCAAACCAGCCGAAGAGGCCGGTGCCCGCGCCGAACATGATGCCGAAGCCGACAAGCCAGAAGCAAGGGGTGCCGATGCAGAAGTCCATCAGGTTTTTCATCAGGATATTGCCGGTGTTTTTGGCCCGGGTGAAGCCGGCCTCGCACATGGAGAAGCCCGCCTGCATGAAAAAGACCAGCGCTGCGCCCAACAGGACCCAAATGGTGTTGACAGAACTGAATTCCATAGTTGTTTCCTCTCATTTTTGTCGTTTTCTTCCAGCGAACGGTTCTGCATATAAGAAGGCAATGGAGCCTTCCGAACGGTAAGACTCCATTGCCTTGCGTTTTGCCGGGAGACAGGAGCGGGTTCGCTTCCACTGTCCGGCAGTTATATGCAGAAAAGATCGGGGGAAGAGAGAAAGCGTCTTAGAGCATGCACTCTAAGACGCCTTTGCCTTGATGGGGGCATTATACACGGTTTGTCGGCTCTGTCAATCATACCGCGCCAATTTTGGCTGTTTTTACAAAAGCAAGACAGGGCAAACCGGGAATGTGTGTGGGTTTTCCCGTGGTGTTACAGCCGGGTCACCACAGGAATGACCATGGGGCTGCGCTTGGTGTTTTTGAACAGGTAGCTGCTGACAGCGGACTTGACCGCGCCGCGGAGCTCACCGTCATCCCGGCCGCGCTTGCGGCTGCCGGTGACGCTGTCAGCGGCGTTCATGGCAACGTTTTGCAGCTCCTTCATCAGATCGCCGGATTCCTTCACATAAATGAAGCCACGGGTGATGATCTCAGGCGGGGACAGCAGCGCGCCGTCCTGCGTGGCGATGGGAAGGACCACCACCACCATGCCGTCCTCTGCCAGACGCTTGCGGTCCCGCATGACCACGGCGCCCACGTCGCCCACGCCGGAGCCGTCCACATACACCTCGCCGGCGGGGACGGAGTTGGCGGACAGCTTCATGGACTTGCCGGTGATTTCAATGACGCCGCCGTTATCGGCGATGGCGATGTGATTGCGGTCCATGCCCATCTGCTGAGCCAGCTGGCAGTGGATCTGCAGCATCCGCTGCTCACCGTGGAGCGGGACGAAGAAACGGGGCTTCGTCAGGGCGTGGATGATCTTCAGCTCCTCCTGGCAGGCGTGGCCGGAGACGTGAAGCATATCCGCCCGGTCATAGACCACGGTAGCACCCTTGCGGAACAGCTCATTGATGACACGGCCCACCGTGACTTCGTTGCCGGGAACGGCGGAGGCGGAGAGGATCACCTTGTCGCCGGCGCCAATCTCCACCTGCTTGTGGGTGGAGAAGGCCATGCGGTACAGGGCGCTCATTTCCTCGCCCTGAGAGCCGGTGGTGACGATGACCTGCTTGTTCTTGGGCAGGCCCTTGAGCTTGTTGATGTCCACCAGTGTGTTTTTGGGGACCTTCATATAGCCCAGCTCCGTGGAGACCTTCATCATGTTCTCCATGCTGCGGCCGGTAACGGCCACCTTCCGGCCGCACTGGGCGGCGGCATCCAGCACCTGCTGGACACGGTGGACGTTGGAGGCGAAGGTGGTGACGATGATACGCTCGTCGCAATTCTGGAACTGGCGCATGAAGGTGGCGCCCACCACCTTTTCGGAGGGGGTGAAGCCGGGACGCTCCACGTTGGTAGAGTCGGCGCACAGGCAAAGAACGCCCTCCTTGCCCAGCTCACCCAGGCGGGCCAGGTCGATGACCTCCCCGTCAATGGGGGTGGAGTCGATCTTGAAGTCGCCGGTGTGGACGATGGTGCCCATCTTAGTGTGGATGGCGAAAGCCACGGAGTCGGCGATGGAATGGTTCACATGGATGAACTCCACGGTGAACTTGCCTGCCCGGACGCTCTTGCCCGCCTCTACGGTGATGAGCTTGGTGGATTTCACCAGCTGGTGCTCCTCCAGCTTCAGCTTGATGAGACCGGCGGTGAAGCGGGTGCAGTAGATGGGCATGTTGATCTGCTTGAGAACGTAGGGGATGGCGCCGATGTGGTCCTCGTGGCCGTGGGTGATGAACAGGCCCCGGATCCGGGATTTGTTCTTGATGAGATAAGACACATCGGGGATCACGCAGTCGATACCGTACATGTCATCACCGGGGAAGGCCATACCGCAGTCCACCACGATGATTTCACCGCCGTATTCATAGGCGGTCATGTTCTTGCCGATCTCGTTGAGACCGCCAAGGGGAATGATTTTCAGTTTTTCTGCCATAGATATAGAAACTCCTTTGCTGAACGCCCTCAAAAGGGCGGAAATATGTAGGAGCTTTTCAGAGAATACGGATGACGTAAAGTGGACGCAGGCGCCTAAAGAGGCACGGCAAATAAAGACGTCCGTTGTCCGCACGGCCCCGTTTCGCCGGCGGAGGTTCGGTCACGTCTGTCCGATCTCGTATGAAAAACTCTATTTATTCAACCGCAGGCTCCCGGGCCGCGGAAAAATACAGGTGAAATAAATAAAATGTAAGAAAACGGCAGGGAAGCCTTGCCCCCCGGTGCCAGATTTGATATAGTATAGCACAGAAAAGAGTATTTGTATACATAAAATTTTGAATGAGACGGAAATGCGCTGCAACACGGACAATAAAAAGGCAAATTGTTGCCGGGAGAAAGAATTTTTCGGCACCTATTGACAATTCCTAAAAATCTGCTACTGTATGCGCGTTGACATAGGACGGAGGAACCAACCATGCGGACCACCATTAAAATGATTGCGGAGCGGGCCGGTGTATCCATCGGCACAGTAGACCGGGTGCTCCATGACCGGCCTTATGTAAAGGCGGAAGTCCGGGAGCGGGTCCTGCGCGTGATGGAGGAGCTGGATTATCATCCCAACCGGATGGCCAGCGCCCTGGCCACCAGCGGTACGCCCCGGAAGCTGGCGCTGGTGCAGCCGGAATGGGAAGAGGGCTTTGTGCGGGATGAGATGGATGCCGGTACAGCCCGCTTTCTGGAGGAATACAGAGATTACAATGTGTCGCTGGACATCCGGAACTACCCGTCGGGGGACGAGGCGGAATGTCTGCGTTTGCTGAATGAGGCAGTGGAAAACGGCGCACAGGCCGTCGCGCTGTGCGCTTCCGGCACTGAGGAGATCCGGCGGGCGCTGGAACGGCTGTCAGAGCGGGGGGTCCCGGTGGCGACCTTCAACTCCGACGTGCCCGGCGGACGGCGGATCTGCTATGTGGGCGAGGACGGCCATCGGGCCGGACGGGTGGCCGGAGAGATCGCATCCTGCTTTCTGAGCCGTGGTGATGCGTTTCTGGTCATCTATGCCGATCCGAAATATACGGCGCATAAGGCCCGTGTGGACGGGTTTCTGGAGCGGCTGGCGGAGCGGGGGATCCCGGAGGAAAACGGTGTGATCGCCGCCACCCACCGAGATTACCGGAAAACGGCGGAAACGGTGGAAAGTGCATTGGCGGCGCATCCAAATTTGCGGATGGTGTATATGGCGAACCCCAGCGTCCCGGCCTGCGCGGAAGTTCTCCGGAGCCGGGGCCTGGCAGAAAAGGTCCACATCCTTTCCCACGACTGCGGCCCGGAGATTCAGGAGCTGCTGAAAAGCGGCGAGGTGGATTTTACTATCGGGCAGGATCTGGCGTATCAGCCTTATCAGGCGCTGTCTGTGCTTTTTGAGGCATTGATGGGACAGCGGCCTGACCGGGACACCTATGTGACCGCTTGCCCCATTCTCAATTCGGAGAGTATTTGACGGTAAATATGGAAAGAAACGGGGGACTGCGGTCCTCCGCTGTTTCCGGGTAAAACTGTGTACGCACACATATAAACACATAGTAAGGAGCGCATGATGAAAAAGCATCGTTTACCGGCGGCTGTGCTGGCGCTGGCCGCTTTGGGCTTTACCCTGGGCACCTGTGAATTTGTGATCGTAGGTATCCTGCCGGATATTGCGGCGGGGCTGAACGTATCTCTGGCCGCCGTGGGGCGGCTAGTCAGCGTATTTGCCGCCTGCTATGCGGTGGGAACGCCGCTGCTCACGGCCCTGACCGGACGGATGGACCGATTCCGCCTGCTGATGGGGCTGATGCTTCTGTTTCTGGGTGTGAATGTCCTGAGTATGCTGGCTCCCGGCGTGACGGTGCTGTATGCATCCCGTGTAGTGGCGGCGCTGGTGTCCGGGACCCTCACCGCAGTGGCTATGCTGTATGCGAAGGAGGTTTCCTCCCCGGAACAGACGGCCCGGGCCATTTCCGCCGTGTACGCGGGCTTTTCCGTGGCGGCGGTGGCGGGGGTGCCCATCGGTACAGCGGTGTGCCACGCTCTTGGCTGGCGGGCCACCTTTGGCGTGATCCTGGCAATGGGACTGGTGCTGCTGCCTGTGCTGGCCCGGCTGCTGCCGCGGGAGATCGATGTCCCTCCGGCAGAGGGCGGCCTGCTGAACCAGTTCGCGGTGCTGCGGGACAGTCGCTGCTGGCACTGCGTTTTGATGGTGCTGTTCAGCGCTTCCGCTACCTATACGGTCTACACCTATCTGACACCGACGCTGACCGGTACGCTGGGCCTGCCGGAGACGGCGGTCAGTCCGGTCCTGCTGGTGATGGGGCTTTGCAGTGCTGCCAGCAATTTGTTTTCCGGATGCCTTGCGGAAAAAGGCGGTCTGAAGCCCCTGCCGGTGTTCTTTGCCGCGCAGGTCCTGCTGTTTGCCGTGCTGCCTCTGCTGCTGGTGAATCGGTGGCTGGGATTGACAGGGCTGTTTGCCATGGGCCTGCTGATGTATCTGCTGAATACGCCGGTGCAGGTCCATTCTCTGGGATTGGCAGAGGCGAAATACCCGGCGGCAGCCAGCCTCTGCGCGTCGGTGCAGCCGGTGTCCTATAACTTCGGCATCGCTGTTGGCTCCTTTGCGGGCAGTCTGGTGCAGGATGCTTGGGGACTGCGGCTGTTAGGCGTTCCGGCGGCGGTATTTGCTCTGCTGAGCCTGTGGCAGTGCAGAGGACTGCTGCGGTCCATTCAGCGCGGGAAAACCAGCCGGTAAGCGCAGACAACAGAACAGATAGGAAAACAACACCATCCGAATGGATGGTGTTGTTTTTTGGACAGATACTTTACGCCCGGCTCCGCTTGGCAGAGCGTCCCTGAGCCGGACGGCGCTGGCAGACCTCGGCGGACAGAGGCTGGATGTCCCCGGCGGCCATCAGGGCCTGCCGTGTCAGAAGAGGACCGACCATTTCATAGATCAGCACAGAGAAGAGGGTGATGTTGCGGATCAATCCGCCTTGTTCTCCGAGCTGCATAGCGGTCGTGCACATACCCAGCGCCACACCTGCCTGAGGCAGCAGGGTGATCCCCAGATATTTACAGATCTCCGGTCCGCATTTCATATATTTGGAGCTGGCAAAGGCACCGATATATTTGCCGGCAGAGCGGAACAGGATATAGACCAGACCAATGCACACGATGGCCCAATCCGTAAAGACGCCCAACTCCAACTCCGCGCCGCTGATGACGAAGAATACCGCCAACAGGGGGGCGGACCAGTCGTCCGCGCGGTCCATCAGATCCTCGGAGAGCGGGCAGATGTTGCAGAACACCGTGCCGAGCATCATGCACACGAGCAGCGGCGAAAAGCCGCAGTCCACGCCCGCGACGGTGAAGTCCACTGCGGACAGGCCGACCATCAGAAAGATGAACGCGATGCTCAGCGACAGGCGGTTCGAGTTCGAGCGGAACATCGTCTCAAGCTTCGTGAGCACGAAACCCGCAAGCGCGCCGAGCAGCAGCGAGCCGACGATCTCAATGAGTGGAGAGAGCAAAATGCTTGCGAGGCTGAACTGTGCGCTGTCCATCGCGCGGGCAATACCGAAGGATACGGCAAATGCGATGAGACCCACCGCGTCGTCGAGCGCGACGATCGGCAGCAGCAGATCCGTCAGCTCGCCCTTGGCCTTGTACTGGCGCACGACCATCAGCGTCGTCGCAGGTGCGGTGGCCGTGGCGATCGCGCCGAGTGTGATAGCCGCAGGGACGGACAGCACGTCGGGGCGCAGGAAGTGGAAGATCACGAGCGCAATATCGACAAAGGCCAGCGCGGCCAGCGCCTGCAAGACGCCGATAATCATCGCCTGCCTGCCAGTCTTTTTGAGCTGGCTCAGGCGGAATTCATTGCCGATGGAAAAGGCGATAAAGCCCATCGCCACATCGGAGATCATGCTCAGCGCCTCGACCTGGTCGTAGCTTGCAAAGCCGAGGCCCGGAATGCCGAGCCGGCCCAGCACGAACGGCCCGATCAGAACGCCCGTCACAAGAAACGCCGTGACGTCAGGCAGATGCCAGCGGCTGAAAATACGGGTCATCAAAAGCCCTGCGAGCAGCGCGACGGCCAGATTCAAAATCGCAGTCATGGTAATACCCTCACAACAGAAAAAGTACGGGCGAACAAAGCCGCCCAAGGCTCATATTGTAGTCTGTTTGTTCGCAAAAAGCAAGCACTATTTTGCAAGTTTCCTGTCAAAGTAAGAAAAAATGGCAGCTTTTTTGGGCAAAAGCTGCCATTTTGTTTCGTTTCACACAATTCAGTCTGTGTTCGCGCGCACACCGGCGAAGTAGCTGTTGCCAAAGCCGTCGGTGTAGACGCCGCGCAGCGTGTCGCGCAGCATGTGCGCCGTGCCGTCAAAATACACGGGCGAGAGCGCCGTCTCACCGAGCAGCATCGTCTCCGCATCGTGCAGGAACGCTGTGCGCGCCACAGGATCTTCCGACGCTCTGGCGACGCCCATCAGCACGTCGTAGGTGCCGTTTTCATAGCTGATCAGGTTCTGCTCATCCTCGCTGCACCAGCGGTCGAGGAAGCCCATCGCGTCGTCGTAGAGCGCGGTGACCTTTTGCAGCGCGAGCTCGTAGTTCCCCGCTTCCATGCGCGTGTTGTACTCTGCCTGCGTCACGCCGCGCAGCATCACGTTCACGCCGAGCGTCGTGCTCC
>ERZ773173.3203-NODE-3203-length-10750-cov-3.262272_pt1 | contig 10750 bp, 6 predicted proteins | sample MGYA00580535_ERZ773173 | MGnify/ENA primary metagenome ERZ773173 (study PRJEB29015, sample SAMEA2737856) | human gut metagenome | biome: human gut; feature: human-associated habitat; material: faeces | place: China | collected 2012 ...
GGTGCATGCGGAGAGCTGATGATCACCGGCTGGCAGGTTTCCAGAGGATATCTTAACAAGCCGGAAAAAACTGCCGAGGTCTATACAAAGAATCTTTATGATGATACACCGGGATACGAAGTGATGTATCATTCAGGTGATGTGGCAAGATTTCTTCCGGATGGAAATATCCAGATCATTGGCAGAAAGGATTCCCAGGTTAAGATCAGAGGTTTCAGGATTGAGCTTTCTGAGGTTGAGGAAGTGATCCGCAGATATGAGGGCATCAGGGATGCCACTGTAGTTGCCTTTGATGATCCAAATGGTGGAAAATATATTGCTGCCTATGTGGTATCGGACAGCACTGTTGATATCAATGCCCTGAATGATTTTATTAAAGAGACAAAGCCTGCCTATATGGTACCTGCAGTTACCATGCAGATTGACAAAATTCCGCTCAATGTAAACGGCAAGGTTGACAAGCGCAAGCTTCCCGAAATCAAGGCAGAATCTTCAAAAAAGAAAAATTCCGCTCCGAGGGAACTAACATTCCTTGAAAAGAAAATTTCCGCAATTATCGAAAAGATTATCGGACACAGCGATTTTGATATTTCCGAAAATCTCATCAACGCAGGTATGACCTCGCTTTCGGTTATCAAGCTTGCAGTTGAGCTCAACAAGGCATTCGGCTTTGAGGCACAGGTTAAAAAGATGATGAAGGGCTGTTCGGTTCTTTCGATTGAGGACGAACTTCAGGAGTTTATGTTCAGCGGTACGGCAAATCCGCAAACTGTCAAAAAAGAAGAAAAGAAAGAACATAAGGCTCTCTATCCCCTTTCAAAAACTCAGCTCGGCGTGTATATTGACTGTATGAAAAATCCGTACAGCACACTTTACAATATTCCGTCAATTCTCACATTTTCAAAATCAGTCGATGCACAAAAGCTTGCCGACTGCGTTGTAAAGGTAATCAAGGCTCACCCATATATTATGACTCACCTTTCACTTGAAAACGATGATATTGAGCAGGCATATGTTGACTCTGCAAAACCGAATGTTCCCGTTGAAAAGCTTACGGAAGAACAGCTTGAAGCCTACAAAAAGGATTTTGTAAAACCGCACAATCTTATGAAAGCACCGCTGTTCAGAATCTCGGTTGCAGAAACCGAAAAGGCGGTATATCTGTTTTCGGATTTCCACCACCTTATTTTTGACGGTGCGTCCGTTGCACTTTTCTTTGAACAGCTTAAAACGCTGTACGAGGGAGGTAATATTGAGCCTGAAAGCTACACCTACTTTGATTATGCAGAGAATGAAATTAAGGCTGAAAACAGCGGTGAATTTAAAAATGCCGAAAAATTCTTCGACAATATGATGAAAAATTTTGAATCTGCAAGCGAAATCACGGCTGACCTCAGAGGTCATGCAGAGGACGGTGCTCTTGCATCTCAGGCAGTCCCCGTTGATATGGCAAGGGTTGAAAACTTCTGTTCACAGCACGGAATCACTCCAGCCCACCTTTTCCTTGCCGGCACATTCTACGCTGTTTCAAGATTTGTGAACAGCAGAAATGTTTACATCAGCACAATCAGCAACGGCAGAAGCGATATGCGGCTTACAAACTGCTTTGGTATGTTTGTAAAAACTCTTGCGCTCGGCATTGAAATTGAGGACATCACCTCAATTGAATTTGTTGAAAAGAGCAAGGCTGTTTTCACGGATTCAATTGAAAATGAAATTTACCCCTACGCACAGCTTTGTGCAAAATACGGCTATGCACCGAACATTATGTACGAATATCAGCTTGGTGTTGTTGATAACCTTGAAATTGACGGCAAAGCCGTTGTCCGTGATTACCTTGAAATGAATACTGCAAAGTTCAAAACAGCCGTTCACATTGAGGATTACAAGGGCAAGCCGAGCGTTGTGGTTCAGTACAATGACGCACTTTACAGCGGTGAACTTATGAGAACGCTTGCAAAATCCGTTCTCTGCGCTGTTGAACATATTATAGAAAATCCAAACGGCAAAATCAGAAAGGTTTCACTCCTTGACAACGCCGCAATTGCACAGCTTGAAAGCTTTAAGTCAACCGAAATTGCTCCCGTTAAGACAAAACTTCTTCACAAAATGTTTGAAGAACAGGTTGCAAAAACTCCCGACAGAATTGCACTTTCGGCTTGTGACGGCAAACTAACCTATAAAGAGCTTGACCGTCTTGCAAATATCACGGCAAACTCACTCATTGAAAAAGGTCTTGAAAAGGGTGGAAAGGTTCTTATTCTGCTTGAAAGAACCTCAAAATTCTTCATATCACTTTTCGGCATTCTCAAGGCAGGCGGTGCGTTTATTCCGTCATGTCCCGACTATCCGAAGGAGCGAATCGACAGTATTATTGAGGACAGTGACGCAGACTTTGTAATTACGGACGGCGAACTGCTTGGCGTATATGACCGCACGGTTGATGTTTCAAAACTTCTTTCGGGCAATAATGAAGAAAATCCGAATGTTGATGTACAGCCTGACGACCTTGCGTACCTCATCTACACCTCGGGTTCAACAGGCAAGCCAAAGGGCGTTATGCTCCGCCACATCGGCATTGCAAACTACCTTGCATACAGCAACTCAAACATTCAGGTTAAAGAGGTTGTTGACAACTGTCACGCATACGGCTCTGTAACTACAATCAGCTTTGATATGTCGCTAAAGGAAACCATGCTGTCGCTCTGCAACGGTCTTACACTCGTTTTTGCAAGTAATGAACAGACGGTAAACCCGATGGCACTTGCAGAATTCTTTAAACAAAACAATGTTGATGCGTTCAACTCTACACCGTCAAGACTTTTGCAGTATATGGAGCTTGACGAATTTGCAGAAGTAATGGCAAACTGCAAGGTTATTCTATCAGGCGGTGAAAAATATCCCGACAAGCTATTAAGGATACTGCGTGAAAAAACGAACGCAACAATAATCAACACCTACGGTCCTACTGAAATCACGGTTTCTTCAAACGCAAAAAATCTTACGAATGCAGACGAAATTTCAATCGGCAGGCCGTTACGCAACTACACGGAATATATCGTTGACTCAGACAACAATCTCCTTCCAATCGGAGTTGTGGGTGAGCTTCTCATTCAGGGATGCGGTGTTGCACTCGGCTACAACAAACTTCCCGAACAGACTGCAAAGGCATTCATCGAATTTAACGGTGAACGCACCTACCGCTCGGGTGACTATGCAAAATGGACTACAGACGGCGATGTTATTATTATCGGCAGAACCGACAATCAGGTTAAGCTGAGAGGATTAAGAATTGAACTCGGTGAAATTGAAAAGTGTCTGACCGCAGTTGACGGAATCAAGAGCGGAATTGCTCTCATCAGAAAGGTCGGCAAGGCTGACGCAATCTGCGTTTACTATACAGCCGACAGACAGATTGAGCCAAATGAAATTAAGTCTGAGCTTGCAAAAACTCTCACAGATTATATGGTTCCGAGTGCGTATGTTCAGCTTGACAAAATGCCGCTCACACCAAACGGCAAGGTCAACACAAAGGTTCTTCCCGAACCTAAGAGCAACAAATCTGAAAGTGGTCGGTTGCCGAAGAATGAACTTGAAAAAACATTCTGCGACATCTTTGCAGAAATTCTTGAACTTGACAATGTTTTTGCAGACGATAACTTCTTTGACCTTGGCGGAACATCGCTTACAGCAACAAGAATTGTAATCTCCGCATCAAAGAAAAACATTGAGGTTGCATACAGCGACATTTTTGCAAATCCTACTCCGCAGACTCTTGCAAAATTTGTGAGCAAGGATGATTCAGCCGAAGATGACCTTGAAAATCTTTCGGACTACGATTATACAAATATCAATAAAGTTCTTGAAAAGAATAATATTGATACATTCAAAAACGGTGAGCTTCAAAAACTCGGCAATGTTCTTCTGACAGGTCCTGCCGGCTTCCTCGGAGTACACATTCTCTACGAACTTCTTCACAAGTATAACGGCAAGGTTTACTGTATGATTCGTGACAAGAACAATAATCCTGCCGAAAACAGAATGAACTCAATCTACTATTACTACTTTGAAGAAAGTCTGAAAGAAAGATATCCCGACAGAGTTACCGTTATCAGCGGTGATGTTACAAACCGTGAATCATTCGATAAATTTATTGACAAGGACATTAACACGGTCATCAACTGTGCCGCAAATGTTAAGCACTTTTCAAAGGGTACAGACATTGAAGATGTAAACCTCTACGGTACTCTCAATGTGCTTGACTTCTGCAAAATGGCTAATGCAAGACTTGTTCATGTGTCAACAATGAGCGTAGGCGGTATGTTTGTGGGCGAACAAGGTTCTGTTGACAAGCTCAAAGAAAATCAGCTTTACTTTGGTCAGCATGAGGGTTCAAAGTACACCCTGTCAAAGTTCCTTGCGGAAAGGGCGATTCTTGAAGAGGTTTCAAAGGGCTTTAACGCAAAGATTATGCGTGTGGGCACACTTGCCGCAAGAAACAGCGACGGTGAATATCAGATTAATTTCACCACCAACACATTTATGGGCAGACTCAAATCTACACTCCTTATCGGCAAATATCCGTATGAGGCAATGGAAATGCCGTTTGAGCTTTCTCCGATTGATTTTGTGGCAAAGGCAATTCTTCTGCTTGCACAGGCTCCGAAGGATTGCACCGTGTTCCACCCGTTCAACAACCATACTCTCATTATGGGCGACCTCTACACCGAAATGAACAAAATCGGACTTCATTCACAGGGTGCAGAGTATGAGGAATATATGATTGCACTTGACAGAGCCGAGCAGGATCCCGAAAAAGCAAAGATTCTTTCAAGTATGATTGCATATCAGAATATGGCTCACGGTCAAAAGACATTTACAGTCGGCAAGAGCAACACATATACAATGCAGGTCCTTTACAGAATGGGATTTGTGTGGCCCGTTACCTCGCTTGACTATATGAAACGATTCATCAACGCATTAAGAGGTCTTGGTTTCTTCGATTAATAATACAACATCAAGTCATAATAAAAGGCAAAACAGCGGACATTCCGAATTAATGGACTGTCCGCTGTTTTTATATTTTATAATAACGGCAAGCATAAAAAGCACCGCCCCCGCTCTGCAAAAAAACAGAACAAGGACGGTAAAGTTAAATGCTTGTCAAATTATGCACTTACTGTCAAATTAATAAACCAGATTTCAATAATAATCTCTGTCTACATTTTAAATATTCAAAGTCGAAAATAAATATACCTTGGAGTAAAAGAGCGGTTTTTGGGAGTGAAAGGAATACTGCATACAATATCAAAAAAATGATATAATAAATTACAACAACGGCAATGCCATATATTGACAATAAGGTGCAGAAACATTATAATTTATTGTGTAAAAAAATTAAAATGAACAGGAGCAAAAGTGCGATTTTCGGGAGTGAAATTACTTTGCAAATAAAAAGCAATCAAACGATTGCCTTTTATTTTTCAGGCATCAGAGCCAGCCGAAAAACCATCTGAAGATAGTATCAAACACTTTTTGCTCCCCCCTTTATTCTATTGTATGGGATTACAATAGCAAACAAAAAAGGCAATATAAATACAGTTTGGAGCAAGATACTCTGTTTTGAGAGTAAGAGGGTGAAAATATGTTTGCGGCTTTGTGTGATGACGATAAATACATAATCGAAGAGCTAAAAAAGCTGCTTTTGACATACGCAAAGAAAAATCGTATAATTATTGATATTGACGAATTTGAAAGCGGTGAAAAGCTTTTGAATTCCGAGAATAATTACGATATAATCGTGCTTGATTTTCAGCTTGGCAGTACGGACGGACTGACTGTTGCAAAGGAACTCAGAAAACGCAATGTGCTTTCCTGCATAATTTTTCTGACATCTTATCCCAACTTTATGATTGATGCGTTTGAAGTGAACACATTCAGATTTCTTTTGAAACCGATTGACAAATCAAAATTTTTCAAGGCAATTGACGACTATGTAAAAATTGTAGATGCTAATTATCCGATAACTCTTATTCAAAATAAGGAATTGAAAAAAATTAACTCAAATGAAATCTGCTTTATTGAGGCAGACGGAAAATACTCAAACATTCATTTAAACACCAAGGTTATGCACTGTTCAAAAACTCTTTCGGGAGTTACAAATCTTCTCCCAAAGTATTGTTTTGTAAGAACCCATCGTTCTTTTGTGGTAAATCTTCACTACATAAAATCATACTCATCAAATACGGTATATCTGAGTAACGGAGAGGTGGCTTATCTCAGTAAAAATTATCAAAAATCCTTTCGGACATCATATATGAATTTCCTTGAAAAAAATTATGTGAGGTTATAATTTATGCTATTTTACAGCTATGCGGAGTTTGTAATAGGGCTTGTGGCAATTTTCTATTTTACTTCAAAAATTTTTTCCATTACCAAGTACAAACTGTATTTTGCCCTGTCATTGATTTTTATAATTTCAACGGCATCGTTTGCCTGCTTTATAAAAAGCGACCAACGGTATGTAATTCTGCCGGTTTTGCATTTTGTTGCATTGACATTTCTTCCGATTTCACTCGGATACAATAAAAAAATGATGTTGCTGTTCTCTTCGCTCTTCTTTTCGGGATTAACATTTTTTATATCCGAAATCTATCAATTGTTGTGTTCAATCTATTCAACCGAATTTGCGAGCAACACCAGTGTGTTTTTTAATCTGATTTCAAATCTGATTGTTTTGGGAATATTTGTACTCCTGTCAAGTCCGCTGAAAATCAAGACCAAGCTTATGGTTGAGTCAATTACCAAACCGACAATAATTATGATATTGATTTTTCTGTATCTCGGCGGAAGTATGACGACTTTCGGCACATACTACATAATTCCGTCATCTGATTACAGAACGATTGCGCTCAAAATTCTGACCTTGATTGTGTCGGTTGTATTCTCGTTTTCGATTCCTATTCTTTTGTACAATCAGATAAAAAAGAGTCAGTACATGCACGAAAATGACATTTACGAACGCCAGCTGAACGCACAGATTAACTACTACAAAAGCATTACAACTTCGGGATATGAACTGAGAAAAATCAGGCATGATTATAACGATCTGTCAATCGGATTAAAATCGCTTATCAACAGTCGGAAATATGATGAGGTTCTTCCCCTCCTGCAAAAATATGACAGCGAGATTATAAGCTCATTTCAGATTTTGTACAACACGGGCAACGACCTTACGGATGCAATTTTAAGCGATAAGCAGAAAAATGCAGATGAAAATATTAAAATCACTTTTGAGGGTTCGCTTGCAAATGTGCCTGCCGACAACCTTGAAATCTGCGTTTTGTTTAACAATATGATTGACATTGCGTTTGAAAATGTAAAGAAATTTTGCGGAAACGGAAAACAAATTATCGCCTTAAAAGCAGAAACAAGGGCTGGATTTCTCTTTTGCTGCATAAGCTTTCCGATTGAAAATGAAATAAAAAAGGCACAGAACAATGTTCTGTACCACAGCTTTGCGTATAAAACTTTGAAAAATCTTGCCGAAAAAAACGGCGGTAAAATTGAAACAAGCCTGTCGGATGACAGACTTGCAATAACCACGGGTTGGGTAATTAATAATTTTAGTTAATTCTTTTCGGGAATTTTTGAATAAGCTTTTTAACATCAGTCTTTTCAATTTTGAGAAGGCTGATTTTTTTGTCTATGCCGCCCGCATAACCCGTAAGGTTTCCGTTTGTCCCGACAACACGGTGACACGGCACGATTATCGAAATCGGATTGTGACCCACAGCACCACCGACCGCCTGTGCAGACATCTTGGCAACGCCACGCTGTTTTGCCAAAATTTTTGCAATTTCGCCGTAGGTCATAACTGAGCCGTAGGGAATTGTCAGGAGAATATCCCACACAGCCTTGCGAAATTCTGAGCCGTTAAGCGAAAGTTTGGGCGTAAAATCGGGTTCGTTGCCCGAAAAATATATATCAAGCCATTTCTTGGTCTGTTGAAAAACGGGGAGAATTTTATCCTCGGTTTCACCTTTTACGGTTGACGCAAAATACTTTTGCCCGTCAAACCACAAACCGCAAAGGCTCTCTCCGTTTGATGCCATTGTGATGTTTCCAATCGGAGAATTGTAATAATCGGTAAAAAACATACTCTCCCCTCCTGACTTCATTGTACAATTAAAATCAGTTTTATGCAAGAAAAAAATCGACACGAAAATCGTGCCGATTCTGACTACAGATTCATTTCCGAAAGTTCTTTTGCGGTTGCATCAACAAGTTTTTCACACTTTTTTGTGTTTTCGCTAATCATTCCGCCAACGCTGAAAAGCCCGCCTGTGATTGAATCCAATGCCGCATTTTTGGCTACATTGTCCATACCCGCCTGAGTGGACTTTTGAATTGAAAATTTCTGCGTTTCCTTGCCGAAACCGCTCTTCATAATCCAAACCTGATTCTGACTGTCGAGAGCGGGAAATGTTATTACGGTAGCCATTCCATGCTTTGTAAGTGACGGAGTTCCTGCCGTAAACTCTTTGTCTTTGATTGCATCAAAAAAGCTCTCAATCGTATAAGAATTTTGTGTCTTAATGTTTTTGGTTTTAACTCCGAATGCCATAGTAACTTCCTTTCAGATTAGTTAGCACCCCAGACATTTCCGTTTTTGTCCGTGAATTTGCCTGTAAGAACCATAATAAAATCAACAAGCCAACCGATACCGAAAACACCGCAAGTTAAAAGCCAGATGATACCTGTTCCGATTTTGCCTGTCATAAATCTGTGAACACCGAGTTCACCGAGAAAAAATGTGATTAGTACCGCCGCTGTTTTGCTCATTTGTAAGCACTCCTTAAAATTTATTTGTTGAGTACACTATACAGAATAAAAATTATAAATGCAACAATTTGGCAGCAAGGTCAGTTTTTCGGCAAGAAAGTCATAAAATCACAAAGGACATTGCCAAATGACAATGCCCTCTGCGAATGAGTTAAAATGAATAAACCTGTTATCTGTTTTGAATTGCAATTTTTCTGTAGGTATCGAACTTAACCCACTTTGCAAAGAAATCCGCATCGTTGATGCTTTTAAGATTTGAATACTCGGAAAGAAACTGCTGAATTTTTTCGTTGCTGTCGGCAAGAACCTCGAAGCCTCTGCCGTTTACAACGGGAACACCGCCGTAGCTGTACTCCGATGTCGGAACGATATCGGTAATCTTGCGGTCACGAACCTTTACGGCAACGCTGTCACGAAGAACTATAATATCAAAGCTATCGGGATACTTATAACTTTCGCCCTCAACAGGGATTGTGTCACCCTTTGTATAGGTTTCCTTAACAGGCTGATATTTGAGAACATTAAGGCTTGAAGTATCGTAGAAAAACTCTTCAAAGATGTCACCTCTTGCCTCAAGTGAACCGAGTACGAATGACGCCTTTTTTGCATCATCGGCTTTTTCTTCAACCGAATCAACAACACCGCAGGCTGATGTCATATTTGACACACGGTCAATCAAAATAAGCTCGCCGAGTGTTTTATGCTTTGAGAAAAGGTCAACCGCAATCGGCTCTGCAAGCAGAATTGTGCAGACTGCGATTCCGTTCTTTGTGAGTGAATCGGCAGGAATATGCTCGCCTGTGTTCACATCAACAGCATACTTGATTTCGGAAACGATACCCGAAATAGTCTTTGTGCCGAGCTTTACAAGGTAATCCTTGCCGGCTGTAAGCTGTTCGTCATCCATCCAGAGAATTGACGCTGTAAGCTCCTGATAAGACGCAAGATTTGTGTCCTTTGTAATTACACAGCCACGGGATACATCAACTTCCTTGTCAAGTGTGATTGTCACGGGCTGTCCCTTGAAAGCAGTTTTAACATCCTTATTTGTCATAAGAATCTGCTTTACATGAGCCTTTTCATTGCTCGGGAGTGTTACGATTTCATCGCCTATGCTGATACTGCCCGACTCAATCTGTCCCTGAAAGCCTCTGAATGTGTGGTCGGGACGGCAAACTCGCTGAACAGGAAGATAGAATCCTTCTTCCTCCTCCGAGGAATCAACATCAACAGTTTCGAGATACTGAAGCAGAGGAACACCGTTGTACCACGGAATGTTTTCGGACTTTACGGTAACATTGTCACCCTCTGTTGCGGAAAGCGGAATGATGTAGATATCGTCAAGTAAAAGCTCGTTTTTAAGTTCTTCAATCTGCTTTACGATTTCGTCAAAGCGTGACTTGCTGTACTTTACCAAATCCATCTTATTAACGGCAAAGACAAAATGTCTTATACCCATAAGCTTACAGATTCTTGCGTGCCGTCTTGTCTGAACAAGAACGCCCTGTGATGCGTCAATGAGGATAACTGCGAGGTCTGCAAAAGATGCGCCTACAGCCATGTTTCTTGTATATTCCTCGTGACCTGGTGTGTCGGCAACGATAAAACTGCGGTTGTCGGTTGTGAAGTAGCGATAAGCAACATCAATTGTGATGCCCTGCTCACGCTCAGCCATAAGACCGTCAAGCAAAAGCGAATAGTCAATGTCACCGCTGCGACTGCCGACCTTACTGTCAAGCTCAAGAGCCTTTTCCTGATCGGCATAAATAAGCTTTGCGTCATAAAGTATGTGACCTATGAGTGTTGATTTACCGTCATCAACACTGCCGCAGGTAATAAATTTAAGTAAACCTTCCATCAGACCAGATTCTCACCAACTCTATCTGCATCGACGAGAATGGCGGTG
>ERZ773173.3216-NODE-3216-length-10707-cov-4.073320_pt1 | contig 10707 bp, 10 predicted proteins | sample MGYA00580535_ERZ773173 | MGnify/ENA primary metagenome ERZ773173 (study PRJEB29015, sample SAMEA2737856) | human gut metagenome | biome: human gut; feature: human-associated habitat; material: faeces | place: China | collected 2012 ...
CAATTAGTTATGGAGTAAGAAAATAGAAAGGAGAGTGATAAATATCCATACAAAGGATAGAAAGGAGAAGAAGCATGGAACAATGCACATAAAATTAGAGGAAAGAATCCAAATGTATATAGAAAGGATGATTATGGAAATATTATGTATAAATCATCATATGGAAGACAAAGTGATATGGGATGGGAAATAGACCATAAACATCCAATATCAAAGGGAGGAACAGATAATTCTAATAATTTACATGCTGTGCAATGGAAAGAAAATAGACAAAAGAGTGATAAATATCCATACAAAGGATAGAAAGGAGAAGAAGATGAACAAAGAATTAAAAGATAAAATAGAGAAAATACAAGAAATTGTTCAATTAGATTTTGAACATGATAATAAATTATTCATAGATCCATATAGGATAGATGAAACAAGAAATGAATTGCTAAAGAGAGCAAAAGAAAAAATATTAAAATACTTTGATTTGTTCTTTTATTCAGTGGAACACAATTTAAGAGATAATGCTGCAAAAATGGGAGAGCATTTACACGAAATAAATGCAACAAAGTTAGGATATACTAATAGAAACGATAAACCAAAGGGTAAAGGGTTCTGCCAAAGAGATCTATTAGTTATATTCGATGAAGCAATTAAAATCAAAGACTACATAGAGGACATGCCAGATATACTTGTGCTAGCGGAAAATGTCGGACCAGATAAAGTATCTGATTTAACGACAAATATAATATATGAAGAATTACTTGAATTTACAATAGGAATAATAGCTAAATACGACATAAACATTGAATTGAAAAAGAAGAAAAAATGGATATTTGATGTAGATATACAAGAATGGCATAAAAAAGAAATACTAGTACCATGTATAGAGAATGACGAAATATTGTTTATACCAGATAAATTGGTTTCATCATATGAGATATTTTCTTACGAAAATGTTTATAATCAATTAGTTTATCCATTTTATAAAACAAATACTTCGATACATGGACTGATTAGACTACTAAAAAATAATGAAGAAAGACCTAATTGTAAAAAAATTAAAGAAAAATATCCAATGAAGAGAGAAACAGTCAAAGAATTTAAGCAAAAATATACAGATAGATATAAGCAATATAAAGATGAAATGATAAAAGATTATTGGAGACAATAAAAAAGTATTAAGATGCTGATTGGTTAATATTAGCATCTTAATTTTTATTAAAAAGTATAGATCAATATTCAAAGTGCAACTTTTGCTATTTAAAGTGCAAAAATTGCACTTTAAATATTGATATTATATCAGATAACTGATATAATATATATGTAGGAGGTATTTCTAATGAATAAAAAAGAAGATTGGAATTTAGAATTATCAGAATATATTAAACAAGGTGAACCAAATCAAGTAGAAAAAACCAAAACATGGGAAACAGCAATTGGTTTGCAAGATGTAGATGGATTAAAGCCTTCAAAATACTTGATAAAGACAGCTAAGGAACACATTGAAGGAACAATAGATATTGAAGAAGCAAAAACAAGAATAGATGAATATTATGAAGTTCAAGGTAGTAGAAAGAACTTTGAAAAAGAGAGCGAGGAAGCTGATAAAGTTGCAGTAAGGATAACAGAAATATTAAGTGAAAAAGCATTTAATTTTTCACCAACAGAATTATTAAATATTCATAAAAGATTATTTAAAGATGTATTTAATGGAGCAGGAGTATATAGGGATTATAACTTTACTAAAAAAGAATGGGTATTAAATGGAGATACAGTAATATATGCACCATTTGATACAATAAAAGAAACATTAGAATATGATTTTGACCAAGAAAAAAATTTTTTATATAAAGGATTAAGTTTAGATGAATCTATAAAACATTTATGCAAATTCACATCAAATATTTGGCAAGTACATCCATTTTGCGAAGGAAATACAAGAACAACAGCAGTATTTATTATAAAATATCTAAGAACTTTTGGATTTAATATTAATGATGAAGTATTTGCTGAAAATTCATGGTATTTTAGAAATTCATTAGTAAGAGCTAATTACAAAAATTTTGAAAAAAATGTATTCGAGGATACTTCATTTTTAGAAAAATTCTTTTATAATTTATTAACAAATAGTAACTATGAATTAAAGAATAGATATACACATATAGATAATATTCAAAGTGCAAATGAAAATAAATTAAAGGGCAATAATTGCACTTTAGAAGAACAAGCAATTATAAATATATTAAAAGTAAATCCAGCAACAAACCAAGAAGAAATTGCAAAACAAATTAATAAATCTGTAAGAACTGTCAAAACATATATGGCAGAAATGCAAGAAAAAGGATTAATAGAAAGAAAAAATGGAAAGAAAAATGGAGAATGGATAGTAATTTTATAATAAGAAAATGAAAATATTTAAATTAATGAAATTATATATTATGCTGATAAATATATTAGTAATTGTAGAAGATGGTAAAAAATATAAAGATAAATAAAGGAGAAAAAAATGTACTATGGATTTATTTTAACAAATTGTATGTATCCTATAGATAAAAGATTGGAATTGAAAAATTGTTGCTTTGATAATCCTAGAACATCTCAAGAAATTAGAGCAGTTGCTCAGATTTTAAAAAAAGCAAATTATATAGAAAATACTCCTATACCAGAAACATATGAACAATTTGGTAAGGAAGTAATAAACTTAGAAATGATAGTAGATAAATATTTTGAAAGATATAACTTAAATAAAAAATATTTATACACGAGAAATGGAAAAAAATATAGTGATATTTATTATAAAATGGCAAAAAATTGGGTGATTTTGAGATATGACACAAATTGTGAATTTCAAAATAGTGATTATGGTTATAAAAAATATAAAGAGATAATTTCATATATTGATTTATTAACATTTTTGTCATTTCCAGAAGGTTCATACAGAAATAATGGACTTTTAATACCAGAAAGCTTTGATTTTTTTGAGATAAAGTCAATAGATAAAACAATACACAATATAATAATTAATTTATTAGTTTTATCGACAGCAAGAACAGATGAAGAAGAAAACAATAATGTTAAATTTTGTATATTTAATAAAATCTATCATAAATTTTTAGAATCAGAAAACTTAATAATGAAATCAGAAAAAAAAGAAGTAATAAATTATATAGCAGATAATATAAGTAACTATATATCAATGGAAGATAAAAAGATGAGAATTATGTCATTAGTATCAATACTAGAATTATTATTGACTCACAAGCCAGATTCTAATAGATATAACATAGAAGATTCTATAAGAAAACAATTTTGTAATAAAATCTTAATTTTACTATACTTAAATTATAAAAATATAAATTATGTTGAAGAAGAAAGATATTTATTAATGATTTATGATTTAAGATCAGCAATAGCTCATGGAAATTTTGAACAAATAGATACTATTGCCAAAAAAATGGATAAATGGCTTTTAAATAATTCAATTGATTATAAGAAATATTATGAAGGATTTGATACCGATATAGTTTTTGAATATATAGAAGAATCATTAGAAAAATATGTAAGAACTTCAATAAAAATGCTTCTAGAAGATCAGAATTTGATTGAATTGTTAAAAAAATAAGATTTTTAGGGAAATTATTTTATAATTTATTACAAATGCTAATAAAAAAGACATAGAATTAATAGAAAGAAAGAACGGCAAAAAAATGGAGAAGGGATAGTAAATTAGTAATTGTATTATATAAAAAGTGTGGAAAAGACTGTTATTAGTCAAATTCCACACTTTTCCAATTGTGCCACAAAATCATAAAAAAGTGGCACAATTGTTAATTTACATCTGTGCTAAAAATTATATGTTTTATAGCACAATTGTAAATTTTTTATTCTTTAAAACATCCCATAACCAACTGAGAACCATCCACAACCCCATTCCTATAATACTTCTCATTCCAATAATCCATATACCTCATAAAATCATCATACAACTTATCAAGCTGAGACTGAACAAACTGCCTACTATCCTTAGAAACATTACGCAAAATCCTCTCGCAAAACTTATCAAAATTCAAACCATGCTTATAATCCTCATCAGAAAGCTGACAAATCAAAGTATCCTCTCTAAACATCAACCAATCCTTTAATATATCATCATCATTAACTTCTCTAAAATCAACCATATCCAAAACCTCCTATACATATATAATCTCATTCAGAACAATTTCTTCAGCCATATTTTTAAATTTATTCATAGCCTGAACCCACTCCATTTGATGATGCTCCTTCAACAACTCATTAACATTTTCATCCTCTGCAAAGCCTTTTATAAGTAAATTAACCTTATTACTAGCATCACTATCTATATCTAGCAAATGTTGTTTCAAAGTACCACTAATAAGTAATTCAGTATAAAAAGGTATATTAAAACTCTTTAAATAATTTAACCTTAATCTTCCATATTTTCCAATGTGCCCATCAGGCTGTTTAGGCAAACACAAATCAGGAATAAAATAATCTCCTTCTCTATGATAAGTAATCTTATTATTCATATCAAAACCTCCAAAATAAAGTTAAGGTTTCCCATTCTAAATTTGCGACAATAAACACAAACTAAATTCGCAATAAAAACTATAAACTAATTTGGCAATAAAAATCACAAAATATATCTAAAATTTGTCAAAAATAATTGGGGAAAAGTTGGGGAAAAACTCCTCAAAAAAGTTCAAAAAAATGCACAAATGTTCTGAAAACCATTTCCCCAATTCTTATTGAAATATCAGCTAAAACCCTTGATTTCACTAAATTACATAAACGTTTCAAGCACATCTCATAACCCGAAGGTATCCCCAAAAAAATTAACACTCACATCCCCCTCAAAAAATTATAAGACAAATTAAAAAAATACTATTCAAAAACAAAGGTATTATGCTATAATAACAAAAATAATTAACCCCCAACAAATTACATAAACAAAGGAGACCAACATGGTAAAACAAATAGTAAAAGACATACTATTCCTATCACAAAAAGCAGAAAAAGCAACAGAAAAAGACAAATATATAGCTTATGAATTACTAGAAACATTAAACGCAAATAAAGACAAATGTGTTGGATTAGCTGCAAACATGATAGGATATAACAAATCAATAATTTGCATATCAAGCGGATTATATGATTTTATAATGATAAATCCAATTATCACAAAGAAGGCTAAAGAATATGAAACAGAAGAAGGATGCCTATCTCTAATAGGCCAAAGAAAATGCAAAAGATATAAAGAAATTGAAGTAGATTATTTTGATATAAATTTTAATAAAAAACATGAAAAATATACAGACTTTGTTGCTGAAATAATACAGCACGAAATTGACCACACAAATGGAATAATAATATAAAAATAGGAGCCAAAAAATGCAAAAATTAGAGGGAATATGGTGGACACCAAATCAAGAAAAAGTTAATGGAAAATTAGAGATAACAGATGAAAACAAAATAACTCTAACAACATATGGAAAGCTATATGATACAAACTTAATATGTGGATTTGCAGAAGGAGAAAAAATAACACTAGTAGATGTAAATTATGATAGAACAGACATATATACAAATGAAATTTATAAAGATGAAATAGAAAAAGACGACAAAGATGAAAAACTCAAATTAAAATATTGCACATATAAATATACAGCAGACATGGTTGTATTTGGACATGTATATGAAAGAAAAGGAGATATTAGACTAAGAGAAGTATCTTTATATTATACAAATTTAGATAAATGGATAGATTGGCCAATTGAAATACCGGAATTTTCCTCAAATGGTGATGAAGTATGCTTAAAAATAAAAAAATTTAATGAAAAAAGAGTGAAAGTAGGAAAATTTGATTTAGTAATAAGAAATCCATACTTAATGGAAAAAATGGCGTACAAAATGAAAATTCAAAACCAGGTAGAAATAGCTATGGAAAATATAACAAATGAGTACATACAAACAATACAAAGTATTATACAATGTTTGCAATCTTTTTTAATATTATGCACAGGAGATAATATTAATGTGGAAAAAATAAAAGCAATTGATGTGTTTGATAGAAACATAGAAATTATACTTGGATATGGAAAAAGTAATTATGAAAATAGAAGTATAATAAAAGATATTATAAAATATAAAGACATTGAGAATAATTTTGAGGATATTATAAAAAATTGGATAAAAGTATATGAAGAAAATGAATTATTAATGGTTAATTTTGAAAAACTTCAAACATCAGAAGATTTAATAGTAAGTGAATATATGAATTTGATGAGTGCAATAGACAGTTTACATTTGTTGGTAACACACAAAAATCAAAGCAAAGATCCTTGTGCAGAAGTCGTAAAAAAGTTATTAAGAGAGACTAATTTTATACTAAATTTATCAGAAGAAGAAATTCAAGATTTAGCAATAAAAATCAAAGATGTTAGAAGATATTTCGTGCATTCAAATAAAACTCAAAAACAAATAGTTTATAGCAATATATCAGTTATTAGAAGCATAATGAGTATTTTAATAGAAGCTATAAGAAGTAGACTTATGATGGAAATAGGAATTGACAAAAATCTAATAGAAAATTATTATGGAAAAATAGAGAGATTACCAAAAGTCAAATATGATATTGTGAATAATATTAATGAAGATGAGAGAATAATAGCAGAAAAAGCTGATGAAGGAGGAAAAATAATGAATCCGTTATCAAAAAAAGATAAAGAAAATATAGCAAAGTTAAATGCTATTAAGGGAACAAGATATAGAGAATGTGAGTATGATTTGGAAAATAGCAAAGACTTAATTGAAGCAATAGAAAATACCACATCAGAATTTATGGATTATATAAATTATTGGGGACAGCTAAGTACAATAATAGAGGATTTTGATCAAAGTATAGAAGTTTTTCATCCAGAAAAGTGGTTTAATATGACAAAGACGGGAACGACGGAAAATGGATTGGTTGATAAAACTATATCAGGTTTATATGAAGTGGCAAATAATATGAGTAAATTAGCAAACAATGCAGAAGAAAGATGTAGAGAACTATGGGAGTTTTTATTATTAGGAGATGATAAAAAAGCTCAAAAATATTTTATAGGGGATATATCAAAATATACTAAAGAAGAGTGGTGTGAAGCTTTGGATTGGATTTTGGAAAATATATTTGAAATTGAATATGAAAATCAAATCCAAAATGATACCAGAAATTTCGCCAATGGAATGATGGAATTTTTAGAAAATGAAATGTAATTTTAAAAATAATAAGGAGGAAAATTATGTGCACAGCAGTAACATATAAAACCAAAGACTTTTACTTTGGAAGAACACTAGACTATGAATATTCATACAAAGAAGAAATAACAATAACACCAAGAAACTACAAATTTAATTTCAAAAATAAATCTACAATAACAAATCACTATGCAATAATAGGGATGGCATATGTAGCCGAAAACTATCCCTTATATTATGATGCAGTTAACGAAAAAGGTTTAGGAATAGCAGGACTAAACTTTGTTGGAAATGCTTTTTATAATGATCCAGTTCAAGGAAAGGACAACATAGCACAATTCGAATTTATTCCTTGGATACTAAGTCAATGTTCAACAACTAATGAAGCAAGAGAGCTAATACAAAAAATAAATATTTTAAATATACCATTTAATAACCAATTACCATTAGCTAAACTACATTGGCTTATATCAGATGAAAATGAATCAATAACAGTAGAAGCTGTAAAAGAAGGTATAAAAATATATAATAATCCAGTAGGAGTACTAACTAATAATCCACCATTTGACAAGCAACTATTTGCTTTAAATAACTATATAAATTTATCAAATGAATCTCCCAAAAATAAATTTGCTGATAAATTAGAATTAGAGCAATATAGCAGAGGAATGGGAGCAATAGGACTTCCAGGAGATTTGACGTCTCAGTCAAGGTTTGTTAGAGCGTCATTTGTGAAGATGAATTCAGTCTCGGGAGATACAGAAAACGAAAGTGTAAGTCAATTCTTCCATATACTAAATTCTGTTGATCAACAAAGAGGTTGCTGTAAATTGGACGATGAAAAATATGAAATAACAATTTATACTTCGTGCTGTAATGCTACAAAAGGAATATACTATTATACTACTTATGATAATCATCAAATTACAGCGGTTGATATGAATAAGGAAAATTTGAGTGAAGAGGAGCTTATTAGGTATCCTTTGATAAAGAATGAACATATAAAATATCAAAATTAATATTTTAAATACAAAAAATTAAAAATTAGTGTATATTTATATAAAAATTCATACAGATTGACAACTAAAGTAAAACATAATAAAATAAAAATAAAAAATCAGGAGAAAAATATGAACTCAACTAAAAAAGAAAGTATAGCAATCAACGCATTAATCAACGAAATAAATAAATATGACAATTTACAAGAAAATTTTAACAAGAGAGACAAGATACCTGTATGGGATGGAAAAATAGAATTATATAAAAAAGACAGCAACAAAAAAGACGACATAGTAGGAGAAATACCAGTACAAGTAAAAGGAACAAATACAAAAAATAAACATAATGAAACATATTATGATGTAGAAATAGTAGATATTCAAGCATATCAAAAAACTAAAACAGAAACAATTTATTTTGTAGTAGAAATAGACAAAAATAGAGGAACAAAAATATATTACAAAATTTTTGACCAAAAAACAATAGAGGAAATATTACAATTGGCACAAAATCAAAAGAAAAAAAGATTAAAATTTATGAAGCTAAAAAATAATGAATTAGTAAAAATATGTATAGAATTTATAAAACAAAAAAATATATACAAAAAAGTTGAGAAAATACCAGAAGTAGAAGTATATGAAAAAAAGTCGATTTGCTATAATTATAATGCGAAATATGAATTAGATGAAATAGAAAAATCTAATAAATTTTTTTATGAAACAAATGCTTATAAAGAAGCAAAAGAAAAGTTAGAAAAATATAACATAGTAATCTTACACGGAGAACCATGGGTTGGAAAAACGAGTACAGCAAGAAAAATTGTTTCAGATTATATAAAGCAAGATTATCTATTTGTATATGGAAATGTAGATGATTTACCTCGTATAAAAGAACAGGTTGCTGTAGATGAAAAAATAATTTGTTTATTAGATGATTTTTTAGGTTCAAATATAAAATATTTAGAAAAAAATGTGGCAGAAAGTACATTAGATAAAATAGTTAGTATCTTTAGAAATTCAAAAGAAAAAAAATTAATATTCACAACTAGAACATATATTTATAATAATGCAAAAGATTTATTTTATTTCCATAATGCAACTAAGATAAAAAATGAATATTTGATAGATGTTGCAAACTATACATATGAAGAAAAAGGAAATATATTTTATAATCATATGAAAAGAAATAATTTAGTAGGAACTGAAACTCATCAAAAAATAGTAGATGATGAATTTTATGCGGATGTTATTGCAAATGACAATTTCAATCCCGGAGTCATTTCTTTATTATGCGAGAGGCTAAGAAATAATAATATAAAAGACATAAAAGAATATATAAAAAATGCACTAAACGATCCTGACCAACTTTGGGAAGAAGAATATAATAAATTATCTTTATATGAAAAAATTATTTTAACAATAATAGTTTTATTTGGTGTGAAAGTGCTAGAATCACTAGTAAAAGAACAATTTTATACAATAATTGAAAATGAAAATATAAATTCATTGGATTCTGAGATATTTTTAAAAGCTATACATACATTAAGTAACGCTTTTGTAAAAATAACATTTAATAAATATAATGAGAGAGAATTTGAAGTATGTAGACATAGTGTATCTGATTATATAATAAATAAAATAAAATATAGAGAAATAAATCTGGATAAATATATAGAAAGTGCAACTTATGCGGAGGTCTTAAGATATATGAATATTGTTGTAGAAAATAAAGACATTAAAGAAAAAATAGCATTAAAAGTTGAAAAAGATATTGATAAAATAAAAGGATTTTTATATGATGAAAAATATATTTTATTTAATATTTTGAAGAGAAATATAAATGAAAAAAGAAGAAAAATATTGAAAGAAATAATTGATGAGGAATTTGAACTACATAATCCTAATATTATAATGGATATATTAGAATATGAAACAAATGAATTTTATTCATATACAAAAAAAGATTTTGAAAATTACATTATTAATAAATTTGATATAGAAATGTTATATCAAATAAATTCTATATTAGATTGCGAAACATTTTTTAAAAACCTTGCAGAAGTTTTGGAATATGAAAAGGATTCAGAATATGTAATGAATTATTTTTATGATATTGGGGATATTTTAATAAATATTATTCAAGAAGATGTTGAAGAAAATATGAGTGAATTACTAGAATATGTTGCAAAAGACATGAATAGTGGAAAAAGTTTGGAAAGTAAAAAAAGAGAATTTATTGAGGCGTCATTTTATGATGAAGTTCCAGATTTAAGAAATGTGTTTAGCAAAAAAAGCATAGAAGAACTATTACAATATTTATATTCCAATTGTTACATAGAAGTAGATGAAGAAGCTTTAGAAGAAGAAAGAGAAAGATTAAAAGATAATGTAAAAGAAGAAAAAGTTGTGTTATATAAATATAAGACACTTGATATGGAGCAAATAAAAAAGATTAAAGAAA
>ERZ773173.3219-NODE-3219-length-10705-cov-4.669390_pt1 | contig 10705 bp, 10 predicted proteins | sample MGYA00580535_ERZ773173 | MGnify/ENA primary metagenome ERZ773173 (study PRJEB29015, sample SAMEA2737856) | human gut metagenome | biome: human gut; feature: human-associated habitat; material: faeces | place: China | collected 2012 ...
CAGCGCGCGAAAGCTGTCCATTTGAGAAAAGCAGCCGCGCCGAAGCGCGGCTGCCTGCATGGAAGAATTATTCGCCGGTGTAGGAAGAGTAGGGGATGTTTACACGCCAGGTGCCCACGACGTTGGCAGAGTCGATACCCTCGAAGGTAGCCTTGCCGGAAGCCATGTTCTGGGTGATGGTGGAGATGGCGTTGGCCATGCCCTCGGCATCCTGCTTGATGGTGCCGGTCATCTTGCCCTCGTTGATGAGTTGCTTGGCAGAATCGGTAGCGTCAACGCCGAACACGGGGATGGTCTTGCCGTCGCCGGTGTTGTAGCCGGCGCCCTGCAGAGCAGAGACAGCGCCCTCGGCCATGCCGTCATTGTTGCAGATGATCAGCTCGACCATGTTGCCGTTAGCCTCGGAATACTCGGGGAGGATGGTGGCCATGTAGTCGTTAGCAGCCTGAGCGGACCACTTGCCGCCCTGATCGACCAGGTACTTATCGGTAGCGGAAGCGTTGTAGTAAGCCAGTTCGGGCTTGCCAGCGGCAGTCAGGACAGCGTTGGCGTCCTCCACGCCGAACTGAGTACGGGCCTCAGCCTCAGCGTTGCCTTCCTGGCCCTTGAACATCACGTAGGAGATGACGCCGTCGCCGTTCAGGTCCACGGTGTCATAGTTCTCCAGCAGATACTCGCCGACCATCTGGCCCTGCATGTGACCGGCCTCGGGAGCGTTGGTGCCGACGAAGGCGCACTTCTCATAGCTGTTCACAACATCGTCAGAAACCTCACGGTTGAAGAAGATGATGGGGATACCGGCGGTCTTAGCGGCCTCAACAGCGTTCTGAGCGGCATCGGGAGAGGAAGTCTCAACGATGTTGACGATCAGCAGGTTGGCGCCGTTGGAGATGGCGGTGTTGATCTGGTCGGTCTGCTGGGCCTGGTTGCCAGCACCGTCATAGTTGGTGTAGTTCACGCCCATAGCCTTGAGCTGCTCATCCATGGAGCTGCGGACGCTGGAGATGTACACGTCAGAGTAGTCATAGTAGAACACGCCCACGTTCAGCGCGGCGGTCTCCGTGTTCTCAGTGCCAGAGGTAGAGGGCTGCTCCGTGGTCTTGCTGCCGCAGCCGGCCAACAGGCCCAGCATCATGACAGCAGACAGGAGAATTGCAAGTGTCTTTTTCATCTTAGTTCCTCCTCAAGATCATTGATCATCCGTTCAAGGCGGTCAGGCCGCCTTGCCGTTATGATGCTATTGTATCGGCTCCCTTTTGAAAAAGCGATAGAAAAAACTTCGCTGATATAGGAAAAAACTCATGGACTTCTTGGTATTTTCATAGAATTTTCGGCGTAATCGATTGCGGCAATTGTAAAAAATCCCAATCAACATGTTTCGACACGGGCGTTTCCAAGCCCGCAGGCCTATACCCCACTCCCGCAAATGAAGAAACAGCCGCCTTCATTGAGAAAACGGCTGCTTAACATATTGAAAAAGCTCTTTCTGCCCACTGCGGAAAGCTCACTGCTCTATTGACAGGCTCTCAGGTATTGTCCCGGCTGATAGGTTCCCGGACCAGCAGCCGCAGCAGCGCCTTGCCGTTGAAGGGAACCAGTGGATAGAGATACCCTTTCCCAACCAGCGGCTTTGTGGTGCACAGCAGGACGAAGATCCCCACCACGCCCAGACAAAACCCCCAGACATCAAAGGCCGCCGTCACCAACAGCAGCGCCACCCGCAGCAGCTTGAAAGCGTAGCCCAGCTCGTAGCTGGGCTGGGCGAACCCCGCCACGGACACGAAGGCCATATACACCAGCACCTCCGGCCCCAGCCATCCGGCCTGCACGGCAAAATCCCCCAGAACCAAGGCTCCCAGCATGGAAAAGGAATTGGAAAGACTGTCCGGTGTGTTCAGGGACGCCAGCTTTAATACGTCGATGAGAAATTCCACCACCAGAAGCTGACTCAGCAGGCTCAAAGACACCGGCTCCGGGGAAGACAGGAAGTTCAGCCACCCCGGCAAACGGTTCGGTTCGCTGACCATGAGATACCACGCCGGGGTAATAAATAAAGAAAGGAGAAATACCGTTACCCGCAGGACCCGGAGATAGGTGCCAACCAGCGGCGGGAAGTAATAGTCGTTGGATTCCTGTGTGAAATCGAAAAAACCGGTGGGCAAAATCATCACAGAGGGGGAATTGTCCACCATCAGGACGATGCTCCCCTCCATGATGCTGGCCGCCGCCGCGTCGGGCCGCTCTGTATAGCGCACTTTCGGAAACGGATTGTACCATTGTTTAGGCCGAATGGCCTCTGCCAGACTTTCCTGGGCCATGGAGAGGGAGCGGACATCCAGTCCCAGCAGCTTGCCCCGGAGCTTCCGCAGCAGGTCCTGATCCACCTTGTCATCCAGATAGCAGAGGACCGCGTCATTATGGGTGCGGGAACCAACCTTGTGCCCCTCCATAGTGAGGTGCGGGTCCCGGATGCGGCGGCGCAGCAGCGCCATATTGGGCACCACTGCCTCTACAAAGCCGTCGTGGCTGCCCCGGAGCACCTTGCCGTCCGGCGGCTCGTGTACGCTCCGGCTGGGGTAGCCCTTGGCGTCCATCAGCGCCACCCCCGCCAGTCCCTCCACCGCCAGCAGGGATTTTCCCAAAAATACGGAGGTCACGGCGTCGGATATGTCAAAGGTGACGTTGGATTCTGAAAAGGTAATATACCGATCCAGAAAGTCCTGCATTTCGGTGAGACCCACCACGTTTTCCGGCTTCAGTGTCAGCCAGAAGGCCCCCATCCGCTCAAGGATGCTGTCGCTGCCAAAGCCGTCCACCACCCACAGCCGGGCCCGCCGTCCGCCGATCAGGTAATCCCGGCTCACCATGTCGCAGCTGCGGCCCACGCCTAAAAGGCCGTCCAGCACCCGGACGTTTTCCCGGTAATCATTCGAGATTTTTTCCATGCGATCCCTCCGTTTCTGGAGGTAGTATGTGCCGGGAATCAAATTTTATGGCAAAAAGGAACAGACCCGCAAAGGTCTGTTCCTTTTACACTTTATAATGTTATGCCTTCTTCGGACGGACGGCCCGGAAAATCAGGCCAATAACCAGCCCCAGGATCGCGGGGCAGATCCAGCCCAGGCCGATGGTGGCAAAGGGCAGCGCCTTGCCCACAGTGTCGACCAAGCCATTCACATGGAGCACCGCACGGAGATGATCCGGCAGCGTCCGCAGCAGATCGTAGAAAGCCGCCACCAGAGTCAGGCCGGTGACCCAGGCGTACACAGCCCGGTCATGGTCAAAGAAGTGGCCCAGCAGCGCCAGCAGGATCAGGGTGATGGCCAGGGGATACAGGAACATCAGCACCGGCACAGCGTAGGTGATGATGGCGGTCAGGCCCACGTTGGCCAGCAGGAAGGAAATGCCCGTGAACACGAACACCCAATTCCGATAGGACAGGCCCTTGGGGAACATCCCCACGAAGGTCTCCGCGCAGCTGGTGATAAGGCCCACCGCCGTTTTCAGGCAGGCCAGCGTCACGGTGGCAGCCAGCACCAACAAGCCCGCCTTGCCCAGATAGTGCTGGGCGATCTGTGCCAGCGCCGTGCCGCCGTTGGGAGCGGCTTCCAGCGCGCCCCGGCTCCAGACACCCATCAGCGTCACCAGCAGATAGATCACGCCCATCAGCAGGCAGCTAAGAATACCGGAGCGGACGGTGGTCATGGCCACGGATTCCGCCTTTTCCACACCCAAACCCTGGATCACCTGCACTACCACGATACCGAAGGCAAGGCTTGCCAGGGCGTCCATGGTGTTATAGCCCTCCAGAAAGCCGGTGAAGAAGGGCTGTGCGGCATAAGCCCCCTGAGGCTCCACCGCGCCGATGCTGGTGGTGGGATGCAGGATCGTCACGAATACCATGATCGCCAGGAACACCAAGAAGCAGGGAGTCAGGACCTTGCCCACATAAGTGAGGATCTTGCCCGGCCGCAGAGAAAGGACCAACGTCACAGCGAAAAACAGCAGAGAGAACAGCAGCAGGTAGAGCCAGCTTTTGTCATCGTGGGGCAGGATCTGCTCCAGACCCACAGTGAAGGAAGTCGTTGCGCATCGGGGAATGGCGAAAAACGGCCCGATGGTCAGATAAAGGGCGCAGGTAAAAAAGAACGCATAGGGACGGCCCACCTTATGGCTGAGGTCAAAAAGGCCGTTGCTGCGGCTGATGCCCAAGGCAGCCACGCCCAGCAGAGGCAGGCCCACGCCGGTGATCAGAAAGCCAAGAACGGCCGCCCACATGTTCCGTCCGGCCACCTGTCCCATATAAACCGGGAAAATCAGGTTTCCTGCGCCGAAGAACATGCCGAACAGCATACTGGCCACATAGATGTATTCTTTAAAACTCAGTTTTTGCTTCATGGATTGATTTCTCCTCCTCGTGTTTCTTCCCTCAGAACACTGTAAACCCTAAAACAGCTCTGCCGGTTGGGAAGTCGCTTTGCCGCCTTCCGTCCGACAGCAATCGCTTCATTATAGCATCTGAATAGCTGAAAGGCAACTGAAAACACATATTTTAACGTATTTCAACGGACTGCTTGCGCTTCTTTGATTCATATGCTATCATAAGTTAGATCTGTCTAACTTCTATAAAGGAGTATTCTATGCGTTTTTCCGCTTCTGCTTTCGCACCCGCCTGCGCATCCCCCAATCACTGCGAGACCGATCCTCTGCGCCTCTATCCGGACGCCTCCGACGGTGAAGCCGCTGTGACCCGGTACCGGGTATTCCCCGGTATGGAGCTGGACTACCGGGATGTTCATGCCCGTGCCTGCCGGGAACTGCGGGATGGTTCCGGGGAACGGCTGGAGATCCATCACTGTCTGGAGGGGCGGGTGGAATACCGGCAGAACGGCCGCTATTTCTATCTGTCTCCGGGAGATCTGGCGGTAGCCCGCACCTCTTCCCTGCCTCCGGACAGCCGCTTCCCCACCGGTCATTACCACGGGATCACCGTCACCATTGATCCCGCTGCCGCGCCGGAGTGCCTTTCCTGTATTCTCAGCGATGTGGAGGTGCGGCCGGCTACCCTGATGGAAAAGCTGTGCCCCGGCGGGACGGTTTTCACCGCCCGGTCTTCCCGGCGGGTAAAGCACGTATTTTCTGAGCTGTACGCCGTCCCGGAGGATATCCGCAAGGGATATTTAAAGGTAAAGCTTCTGGAACTCCTCCTATTTCTCAGCACCCTGTCCCCGGAGGATGGGCAGACCCCTCACGGCTGCACCAGCACACAGGTCACTCTGGCGAAGCAGGTCAAGGCCTGTCTGTTGGCGGAGCCTGACCGGACCTTGACCCTCAAAAGCTTATCCCAGCAGTTCAACGTCTCCGAGGCGCAGATCAAAAGCAGCTTCACCGGAGTCTACGGTATGTCTCCGGCAGCCTACGCCCGCTCACAGCGGATGCACGGCGCGGCGGCGCTGCTGCGGGAAACCGACCGGACGGTGCTGGACATCGCCTGTCAGTTTGGCTATGACAATGCCAGCAAATTCGCCAGAGCCTTCCGGGATGTGATCGGCGTTTCTCCCCGGGAGTACCGGGCCGGTGCGGAATATGACAGCTGCGCGCCCCAACTGGACGAAAAACCGGTTTCCCTCTCGGATGCTGACGCGGAAAGGCGGATTTGACCGCAATCATACAGGAGCGGAAGTCTGACATGGACTTCCGCTTCTTCTGTTCAGAATTATTTTGCCGCATTCACTGTTTTGGAGCCGTACCCGACGTTTTGGAGCGGATACGGCTCCAAGCTTTTGATAAGATACAGTCACAGAGGGCAAGCTTCACTTTTCCTTCCCCCAGCAGTTAAGGTAATCTAACCGCAATCATCACCGCACAGGCGGACGCTTCTCACACCGGCGTGCCGCTTGTGCCGTGAGAACCGCCGTTAGCAGTCCGAGCAAGCAAGGAGGTCACGGTATGTCTGAGGAAAATCTGGTGCGGCAATGCGCACCGACTCTGGCCGGGATCAAAACCGGCACCATCTTCCCCGCGCCGTTCACCTCTCTGGCAGAGTTGACGGCGGAGATCAGGGAGTTGAATCGAATTCTGGTCCCAAAGGGCCTGCGGCTGCTGCCTCTGCGCTATCAGGACCACACCGCGCTGCTGTACCTCTACCGTCCCGCTGAGCTGCGGGTGGACCTGAAGGACCAGTTGGCGGAAGCACTGCTGGCAGATGCCGGGTATTCCGGTAAAAGCAGTGAGCAGTGCGTGGCCTATCTGGCCAAGCGCTTCCGCTCCGGGGGCGAATTTCCCCACGAGGTAGGGCTGTTTCTCAGCTATCCGCCTCAGGATGTGCGGGGCTTCATCGAAAATCACGCCGTCAATTACAAGTGCGCCGGTCTCTGGAAGGTTTACGGTGACGAGGCGCTGGCCCGGCGGCTGTTTGATAAGTTCCGCAAATGCACCGATATCTACTGCGCCCTCTGGCGTGCCGGTTCCGGCATTGACCAGTTGGCCGTCGCAGTCTGATATACCAACGGTCAATGACCGATCCCGCAAGAAAGGAGATTTTTACGATGAAGAAAACCGCAGTGATTTATTGGAGCGGCACCGGCAACACCAAGCAGATGGCGGAGGCCGTTCTGGAGGGCATGAAGAGTGCCGGAGCCGATGCCGCCCTGTTAGAGGCCGCGCAGGTGGACGCTTCCACCTTCAGCGGCGTGGATGCCGTGGCCTTCGGATGCCCCGCTATGGGTTCTGAGGTACTGGAGGAAATGGAGTTTGAGCCCATGTTCTCCGCCTGCAAGAGCCATTTAAGCGGCAAGAAGGTAGCTCTGTTCGGTTCCTACGGCTGGGGCGACGGCGAATGGATGCGGTCCTGGGAAAAGGACTGTGATGACGCCGGGATCAATTTGGTCTGTGAGAGCGTCATCTGTCAGGAAGCCCCTGACGGCGATACGCTGGAAGCCTGCCGCGCCATGGGCAAGCTGCTGGCAGAATAAGCCCCTTCAACACACCTCTATTTTTATATCTTTCCTTATTTCCTTATCTTTCCTTATTTCCTTATCTTTCCTTATTTCCTAATCTTTCCTGAAACCTTATCTTCCTATTTTTATCTTTCCTATCTTTCCTTTTTCCCCGCCGGAGATCCGCAGGTCTCCGCTGCACTCCGGACCGGATGGGGCCGGTCCGGAGTGCAAATGCCATTTTGTCTTAATCGAAAAACAGGCCGGGACTGCTGACAGCGTCCCGGTCTGTTCCCGCTCTGTTATCTCATATTTGCTATGCCAGTTCAAAGTATAGCTGATATTTGCACAAAACAGTTTTTGTAACCACGCCGATTTTCTGCGGTTTTTCCAAAAAAAATTTTCCCCGTTGACAGGAACGGTCAACAGTGCTACGCTATGCCCATCGAAAACGAAACCGGAACACCGGTGACAGAAAGGAGACGCACCAGCATGATCGTAACTCGCTTTGGTATGATGATGTGCATGATGGACATGGGGATGATGACCATGCCCAAGCCTTTGTGCGCCTCCGCGAAAAACCTCTCCTGTGTGTAACAGTTATGCTGTTCAGAAGGGCGGAAAGCGGCGACGCTTTCCGCCCTCTTTATTTTCGCAGCAATGAAAGAAGGATATTATGATCAAGCTGGAACATATCAGCAAGACCTTTGGAGATACCGGCGATGGGGTCCATGCCGTCAAGGACGTCTCCCTTGAGATCGGAGACGGTGAGATCTTCGGTATCATCGGCTTCTCCGGTGCGGGAAAGTCCACGCTGGTCCGCTGCATCAACCTTTTAGAACGGCCTACCAGCGGCAGCATCACCGTCAACGGTCAGAAGCTGACGTGGATGGAGCAGCAGGCGGACGGCAAGTCCTGTATGCGTACCGTCTCCCCCCAAGAGCTGCGGCAGGCCCGGAAAAAGATCAGCATGATCTTTCAGGGCTTCAACCTGCTGATGCAGCGGACCTGTCTGAAAAATGTCTGCTTCCCCATGGAGCTTTCCGGTGTACCCAAGGCTCAGGCCGAGAAAAAGGCGCTGGAGCTGCTGGATCTGGTGGGACTGAAGGAAAAGGCAAGCGCCTATCCCGCCCAGCTCTCCGGCGGCCAGAAGCAGCGGGTGGCCATCGCCCGGGCGCTGGCTACGGACCCGAAGGTGCTTCTCTGCGATGAGGCCACCTCCGCTCTGGACCCCACCACCACCAATTCCATCCTTGCGCTTTTGAAGGAGCTGAACCAAAAACTGGGGGTCACGGTGGTCATCATCACCCACCAGATGAGCGTTATCGAGGAGATCTGCACCCGCGTCGCCATTTTAGACGGCGGCGAGGTGGCCGAGGAAGGCCGGGTGGAGGACATCTTCGCCCATCCCGCCACCGACGCGGCCCGCCGTCTGGTGTATCCCGGCGGCGTCAGCGCTAAGCAGTACCCCGCAGGCACCCGGGCCGTCCGGGTCTCCTTCAACGGCGGCACGGTCTACGATCCCCTTATCGCCTCGCTGGCGATCGAGTGCGGCGTCAAAGTCAACATTCTGGGCGCTGACACCCGGAATATCGACGGCAAGGCCTTCGGCACCATGCTCCTGCTTTTGCCGGACGATCCCAACGAGGCTGCCAAGGCTCTGAGCTACATCCGTTCCCAACCCAATATCACCGCAGAGGAGGTGGAGTATCATGCTTGAGGTCATTTCTGCATTTTGGTCGGAATACGGCGGCATCCTGCTCACCGGCACCCGGGATACGCTGGTGATGGTGCTGATCTCCACCCTGTTCGCCTATCTGCTGGGATTGCCTCTGGGCGTTGCCCTCACCGTTACCCAGCCCCACGGCATCTGCCCCAGCAAAACCGTGAATCAGATCTTAGGCTGGATCGTCAACATCGGCCGCTCCGTGCCCTTTATCATCCTGATGGTGGCCATCATGCCCTTCACCAAGCTGGTGGTTGGCACCAAGATCGGCGTCAAGGGCGCCATCGTGCCCCTGGTGGTCTCCGCCGCCCCCTTTATCGCCCGCATGGTGGAAACCTCTCTGGCAGAGGTAGACGCCGGCGTGGTGGAGGCCGCTCAGTCCATGGGCGCATCCACCTGCCAGATCATCCGAAAGGTCTATCTGCCGGAGGCCAAGCCCTCTCTGGTATTAGGCGGTGCCATTTCCATCGTAACTATTTTGGGCTACACCGCCATTGCCGGTACCGTAGGCGCCGGCGGTCTGGGCGATATCGCCGTGCGGTACGGTCACCAGCGGTTCATCACCTCGGTGATGTGGGTAACGGTGGTCATCCTGATCATCATGGTGCAGATTGTCCAGTCCCTGTTCGGCTGGCTGTCCAAGAAGATCGACAAGCGGCTTGACACCGGCGCAGGCAAGCTCACCGCCTTCGACCTGCTCTCCCGTCTGGCCCACACCAAGTAAGTCCCCCGCATTTCATTTGTTGTTTTCATCGCCTGTCCCCCTATGTGCACAAGGGTATTCCGGCAAGCGCTTGAAATATAAAATTCATCAATTCTGATATTCATTGGAGGAAAAGAACATGAAAAACAAGATTTTTGCCACTCTGCTGGCTCTGACGCTGGCCCTGTCCCTCACCGCCTGCGGCAGCAAGTCCGATGACTCTGCCAAGGCCGACACCACCGATGACGCGCAGACCGAGCAGCCTGCGGAACCCCAGGAGACCGTCACTCTGAACGTAGCCGCCTCTCCCACCCCCCACGCCGAGATCCTGAAGCAGTGCGTACCCATTCTGGCCGAGCAGGGCATCGACCTGCAGATCCACGAGTACAGCGACTATGTGGTGCCCAATACCGCCGTGGAGGACGGCGATGAGGACGCCAACTACTTCCAGCACGTCCCTTATCTGGATGACTTCAACACCACCCGCGGCACTCATCTGGTGAGCGTCACCGGCGTCCACATCGAGCCCATGGGCATCTACGCCGGCAAGTCCGACTCTCTGGACAACCTGCCTGACGGCGCATCCGTGGCCGTCCCCAATGATGCCACCAACGAAGGCCGTGCCCTCCTGCTGCTGGAAGCTCAGGGTCTCATCAAGCTGGCTGACGACTCCAACCTCTCCTCTACCCCCAAGGACATCGTGGAGAATCCCAAGAACCTGACCTTCACCGAGGTGGAAGCCGCTACCATCCCCAGCATCGCCAGCGAGGTGGATCTTGCCGTCATCAACTCCAACTATGCGTTGGGTGCTGGCCTGAACCCCGTTGAGGACGCTCTGGCTCTGGAATCCTCCGACTCCCCCTATGTGAACGTGCTGGTCTGCAAGGAGGGCAACGAGAACAACGCCGCCATCCAGGCTCTGGCCGAGGCCCTGCACTCCGACGCCGTGAAGAACTACATCGCCGAAAACTTTGACGGTGCCGTCATCGCCGTTGACTAAATCTTCCAGCCTATATCATGAGGACCTCCGGCTCTGCCGGGGGTCCTCAGCGTATTACGCATTTTTCGCTGCCCTGCTCCGGCAAAAAGTGCAGAGTCCTCCTTCAGAAAAAGGGGTATTTGCGAGGGAAATCTTTGCTGGTTTCCTTCCGATTTTCAACACGAACCACCGTATGCGGGCTACGAGGCTCGAACTCGCTTCCCGGCATCCCGCGAATGGCGAGGCCATTCGCAGGAACCCTGCCTCACCTCGTGATTGGAACGCGCTTCGCGCAGGTCGAGGAAATCGCCGAAGCGCCGCCGGTGGCGGATGAAGCGAGGCGATTTCGAGGAAGTGCC
>ERZ773173.3234-NODE-3234-length-10648-cov-3.074672_pt1 | contig 10648 bp, 7 predicted proteins | sample MGYA00580535_ERZ773173 | MGnify/ENA primary metagenome ERZ773173 (study PRJEB29015, sample SAMEA2737856) | human gut metagenome | biome: human gut; feature: human-associated habitat; material: faeces | place: China | collected 2012 ...
AAGGCAATTGAAGATGGTTACAAGTTTATTCTAATGCAGCATAAGTATCCTTTTACGGCAATTAATTTTGAAATAGACCAGGATTTGTTAGATGTTAATGTGCATCCGGCAAAAATGGAATTGCGTTTTAGAAAAGGTGAGGCAATTTATCCTTTTATTATGGATAGCATTCACGATACTCTTGTTGAAAAGCCTAATATAATTAAGGTTGAGTTAAATGAGGAAAAGCCTAATGAAGAAAAAATAGCCAGAGCACCGGAACCTTTTGAAAAAACAAGAACAGAGATAAATCATATTCTTGGCGATGTACCTGATTATAAAATGGCTGAAAATTTTATAAAAAGTATTAACGATGAAAACATTAAAATCGAAGATATTAAGAAACAAAATATTAGAGAAGAAAATAATTATGCTGTTGATACACCAAAAGAAAAAACAGAACAAAAATCAAATATTCTGACGGAAATCAATGATGTAGTTATAAAAAATAATAATCAGGAAACAGAAAATACACATTTTTCTGATATAAGTAAAAATATTGAAGAAAATTCAAATTTGTCAGAAGGTTCGAAAATTAAAAATATAGGAAATGAAATAAAGGAACCTGAAAATATAAAGGAAGAAAAAAAATCAAAGCCTATCCAACAGGAACTTTCAGGAGTATACGATGACTTCCTTACAAATGTGGCAAGACCGTCTCATAGATTGGTAGGTCAGGTTTTTGAAACATATTGGATAGTTGAGTATGATGGCAAGATGTATATTATTGACCAGCATGCAGCCCATGAGAAAGTAATGTTTGAAAAGCTTATGGACAGGCTTTCCAAGAAAGAAGTTTCATCACAGATGATTAATCCGCCTATTATTTTGAATTTGTCTTTAAATGAGGCAAATCTTATAAATAAATATATGGATAACTTTAAAGAGATAGGCTTTGAAATTGAAGCTTTTGGTGGACAGGATTTTGCAGTCAGAGCCGTACCGGCAGATTTATACACTTTGGACAGTTACGATGTTTTAATGCAGATTATTGATAACTTGTCTAATGAAAATGGAAGAATGGTTCCTGATATGATTACCGAAAAAATAGCTTCAATGTCATGTAAGGCAGCAGTAAAGGGAAACAATAAAATGTCTACACAGGAGGCAAATGCATTAATAGACCAGTTGCTTTCATTAGAGAATCCTTATAACTGTCCTCATGGAAGACCTACAATTATATCAATGAGTCATTATGAATTAGACAAAAAATTCAAGAGAATTGTATAGGAGCCTAAAATAAAAATGAACAATTTAGTAATAATAACAGGACCTACCGCTGTTGGAAAAACAGAAATATCAATTGAACTTGCCAAGGCCATAAACGGCGAAATTATAAGTGCAGATTCCATTCAGGTATATAAATATATGGATATAGGTTCTGCCAAAATAAAAAAAGAAGAAATGCAGGGCATAAAGCATTATCTTATAGATGAATTTGAGCCTGATGATGAATTTAATGTTAATGTATTCCAAAAGCTTACAAAGAAATACATTAATGAAATTTATGAAAAAGGGAAAACGCCTATTATAGTAGGTGGAACAGGTTTTTATATTCAGTCTGTTTTGTATGACATTGATTTTGACGAAACAGAAGATAATCATGAATATAGAAAGACTTTGGAACAGATTTATAAAGATAAAGGTGCCCAATATCTTTATAATATGCTTAAAGAGGTTGATGAAGAATCAGCCAAGGCAATACATTATAATAATGTTAAAAGAGTAATAAGGGCTCTTGAATATAATCATCAGACAGGAAAGAAGATTTCAGACCATAATAAAGAACAGCGTGAACATGCTTCTCCATATAATTTTAAATATTTTGTTTTAAATGATAAGAGAGAGCTACTTTATTCACGAATAAATAAAAGAGTTGACTTTATGATTAAGGAAGGTCTTGTGGATGAAGTAAAAAGTCTTTTGGATAAAGGCTATGACAGAAATCTTGTATCAATGCAGGGCATTGGTTATAAAGAGATTATTGAATATTTAGACGGAAAGATTTCATTGGATGAGGCAGTGGAATTAATAAAGAAGAACACAAGGCATTTTGCAAAAAGACAGTTGACCTGGTTTAGGCGTGAAAAAACAGTTACCATGGTAAACTGGGATGAATATGATTATGACAAAAATAAGTTATTGGCATGTATGCTTAAAGACTTAAGAGAAATTAATATAATAAAGGATAAATAAAATGATTAATAAGATTAAAGAAATGTATAAGCAGCAGGGAATATCTGAACAGGTTTATGATTTTTCAGAAAAAATTTGTGCTGATTTGGAAGAAAGATTTAAGAAAGTAGACAAGATTGCAGAATATAATCAGTTAAAAGTTATTGGTGCCATGCAGAAAAATAAAGTTGCCGAAGCACATTTTAATACTACAACAGGTTATGGATATAATGATTTAGGAAGAGAAACTTTAGAAAAAGTTTATGCAGATGTTTTTCATACAGAGGATGCATTAGTAAGACCACAGATTACATGTGGAACTCACGCATTGGCACTTGCCCTTTCTGCTAATTTAAGACCAAATGACAAATTAGTATATATTTCAGGAAAGCCTTACGACACACTGGAAGAAGTTATAGGAATCAGACCTTCCAACGGCAGTCTTGCAGAATATGGTGTTAAATATGATCAGGTTGAACTTTTAGAAAATGGTGAATTTGATTTTGAAGGAATTAAAGAGAAAATTACTAATGATGTTAAAGTTGTAGGAATCCAGCGTTCAAAGGGTTATGCCACAAGACCAACATTATCTGTTGAAAAAATAAGTCAGGCAATTAAAGCTGTTAAAGAAATTAATCCAAACATTATTGTTATGGTAGATAACTGTTATGGAGAATTTGTAGAAGAAATAGAGCCATCAGATGTTGGAGCAGACATGATTGTGGGCTCTCTTATAAAAAATCCGGGCGGCGGGCTTGCTCCTATTGGTGGATATATTTGTGGAACAAAACAGTGTATTGAAAATTGTTCATATAGACTTACAACACCGGGACTTGGAAAAGAAGTTGGAGCAAACCTCGGTGTAATGAGTTCATTTTATCAGGGACTTTTCCTTGCACCAAATGTAGTTGCATCAGCTTTGAAGGGTGCAATATTTGCTGCAAACTTATTTGAAAAGTTTAATTTTAATGTCATTCCTGACGGAAAAGAGTCAAGACACGATATTATTCAGGCAATTGAATTTGGAAATCCTGATTGCGTAATTGCTTTTTGCAAGGGAATTCAGGCAGCGGCCCCTGTTGACAGCTATCTTACCCCTGAACCTTGGGATATGCCGGGATATGATGCACCGGTAATTATGGCAGCAGGTGCTTTTGTGTCAGGCTCATCAATTGAACTTAGTGCAGATGGACCTATTAAACCACCATACGCAGTGTATTTCCAGGGCGGTTTGACATGGCATCACGCAAAACTTGGAATACTAAAAGCTTTCCAGAATATGGTTGATGACGGATTAATTACATTAAAGTAACATTTTTGAATTAACTGTCTTTTATTGTAAAAAACGTATACACAACTTTTTTATTGTGCTAATATATATGGGTGCCTTGTATTTGGAGAGAAGGAATGGAGGCATATGAACAATATAAAAGATTTACCGGTTAATGACAGACCTTATGAGAAGTGTTTTGAAAAAGGTCCTGAATATTTAACTGACGTGGAGTTACTTGCAGTAATTTTGAGAACAGGAACAAATGGCATCAGTTCATTTGACTTATCCAAAGATATTTTGTCATACAAATCTCAAAATGGTAAACAGGATTTGCTGTCAATAATGCATATGACAAAGGAACAACTTCTGAGTATTAAGGGAGTTGGCATGGTTAAGGCAGTTCAGATTATGTGTGTAAGGGAACTTGTAAGACGCATATCATCAGTAAAGGCAAAGGATTCTATCCAATATAATATTCCTTCAACAATTGCAGATTATTATATGGAACAGCTAAGACATTTAGAGCAGGAGAATCTTGTTGTAATGTTTTTGGATACTAAATGCCATTTAATTAAGGATATGACAATAACTAAAGGAACAGTTAATCAGTCCCTTATTTCGTCAAGGGAGATTTTTGTTGAGGCTTTAAGATGTGATGCTGTGAATATTATACTTATACATAATCATCCAAGTGGAGACTGTACTCCAAGCAGAGATGACATGGCAAGCACATTAGCAATTAGTAAAGCAGGCAAAATTATAGGAATTAACGTTTTAGATCACATTATAATAGGGGACAGAAGTTATTCAAGTCTAAGAGAATTAAAACTTATGAAATAGCTTCTTAAAATGAAAGGACAGATTATGAGTCGTAGTGTTTTTGGAATTGATTTTGGTACAAGCACCATAAAAATTTACAATGGTTTAACCAAAACAGTAATAACAGAAAAAGACATAATAGCTATAAAGAATAAAACACAATTATTTGAGTTTGGTGATGAGGCATTGAAAATGTATGAAAAAACACCACCTAACATTAACATTATTTTTCCAATTAAGTATGGAGTTATAGCAGATTTAAAGAATATGAAGCTTTTGTTTGAAAGCTTTTATAAGAAGATAACTAAGGCAAGCGGTAGCAAGATGGGAAGATTTTGTATTGCAGTACCTACAGACATTACAGAAGTTGAAAAAAGAGCTTTTTACGATGTGGTCGCAAAGTCTGACATTAAAGCACGCGAAATAAAAATTGTTGAAAAACCTATTGCAGATGCAGTAGGATTACAGATAGACATGAACAGCCAGAAGGGAAATCTTATAGTAAACATAGGGGCAGATACAACTGAGATTTCCGTTATTTCAATGGGAGGTATTGTTGTCAGCAGAATAATTAAATTAGGTGGAAACAATATTGACCAGATGATTTGTGATGTTGTAAAAAGAAGATACAACATATATATTGGATTAAGGACAGCTGAAAAGATAAAGATTGCATTGGCTGATGCTATTTATTCAGAAGATGAAAATAACGAAGATGATATTTTATATGTTTTTGGAAGAAATGTTATTACAGGACTTCCATCTGAAAGAGCTGTTGCAAAGGATACAATTTGCGAGGCAATTAAACCGTTTTTTGATGAGATGGTTGATTCCATAAAGACTATATTGGAAAGAACACCTCCTGAACTTTCAGCTGATATACTTGAAACAGGAATGTACTTAACAGGAGGCTCAGCATCAATTAGAAATTTAGACAAGCTTATTGCACAGGAAACTGACTTAAAGGTTAATACAGTTAAGAATCCTGAAGCGTCAGTTATAAGAGGAATTTCCTTAATTGTATCAGACTCACAGTATAAGAAGTTAATGTATGAGCCAAAACAGAGTTCATTCTAGAAAGATAAAATATAAAGGATATGATTGATTATGAAAAAACCATCTAACTTTAAAGTAAAACCAAAAATTTTAATATCACTTTTAACATTATTATGTGTTGTATGCTTAATTTTGTCGGCCATTGTTCCGTCATTTTCAAAGCCTTTTAAGTTTGCTACGGGAATTATGGTAGTTCCTTTGCAGGAAGGTGTAAACAGAATCGGCACATGGTTTACTGACAAGGAAGAATTAATGAAGTCAGTAAAGAAACTTAAAAGTGAAAATAAAAAATTAAATGAAAAGGTAGACGAATTAACAGAAGAAAACAGTCTTTTAGCACAGAATAAGTACAAGTTAGACAGATTGGAAGAGTTATACAATCTTGATAATGAATATTCAAAGTATAAAAAAGTGGCTGCTTCTGTTATTGGAAAAGACACAGGTAATTATTTTAATATTTTCACAATTGATAAAGGTTCTTCTGATGGAATACAGGAGGGTATGAATGTTATAAGTGGTGGTGGCCTTGTTGGTATAGTTTCCGATGTAGGGCGTAACTATGCTAAGGTTAGAGCCATAATTGATGATGAAAGTGGTGTTAGTGCTTCATTTGCAAATACTTCTGACTCAGCCATTGTAAGTGGTGACTTGAAGAAGATTGATGAGGGGCTAATTAATATTACCGGAATTGACATTAATGCTGAAGTTTCAGCAGGAGACATGGTTGTTACATCACAAATAAGTGATAAGTTTCTTCCCGGAATACTTATTGGTTATGTAAAATCAGTATCAAAAGATTCTACAGGACTTACAAAGTCAGGAACTTTAATACCTGTAGTTGACTTTAAACATATAAACGAGGTACTTGTTATAAAACAGCTTAAAGAAAGTTTGAAGGACTAAATATGAAACGTAGAGTATTGAACATTGTAATTACAGGTGCAATTATTATTGTATCATTTGTTCTTCAAAGCTATTTGTCATTAGTCAGCGGACAGTCTTTTGTAGTACCTAATCTACTATTAATTGTAACAAGCATATTTGGATTTATAAAGGGGTCAAACTATGGAAGTGTTACAGGATTGTTCTGCGGTCTTTTGGTAGACGTGGCTTTTGGAGATGTAATAGGATTGTTTGCACTTATATACATGTATATAGGATTTATAAGTGGTGTCTTTAAGAAGATATTATATAGTGACCATATATTTATGCCAATGCTTGTAGTATTTGTAAACGATTTTTTATATAATCTTGCATATTATGTGTTTAGATTTTTACTGAGAAATAAGTTAGACTTTTCATATTATTTTGAAAAAGTAATTTTACCAGAAATGATTTTTACAACATTTCTAACACTAATTTTCTATAAACTATTTTGTTTATTAGATGAAAAAATATTGAGAGAAAAACAGGAGAATAGGTTTAGTTTTGATAAGTGATTTTTTTTATACGATATCTAAAATTATAAAATCAAGAATTTTTATTGTAAGTCTATTTATAATAGGGCTGTTTGCCGTACTTTTATATAGAGTATTCGATTTACAGATTATAAACGAGAATTACTATATGAGTACCTATATTCAGAAAACAGAGAAAACAATATACAAATCAGGAACAAGAGGAAAAATTCTTGACAAAAATGGTAAAGTATTGGCATATGATGCTTTGTCTTATGCAGTTACTATTGAAGATAAAATTGACAGTTCAGATACAAAAAATTCCCAGCTTAATCACATTGTAAGTCAGACCATCGATATTATTGAAAAATATGGTGACAAGGTTACTATTGATTTTCCAATCAGTCTTACAAAGGATGGCAAATGGGAATACAATATTACCTCCGAAGCAGGAATACTTCGTTTTAAAAAGAATGTTACAAGTAATGACTGCAAAGTTAAGGATGTAGACTATACTAATGCAACAGCTCCAGAAATGATGAACTATTTAAAAAATCAGTTCTTTGAAGTTACAGGTGATGTGGATAATGATAAACTTTTAAAAATCATCTCAATCCGTTATAACATTTATCTGCATTCCGGACAGAAATATATAACAACGACAGTTGCTCAGGATGTTTCAAAGGAAACAATGGTTGCAATTCAGGAAAACGCTTCCACATTAAAAGGTGTTAAGGCTGAAGAACAGAACATTAGAAAATATAATGACAGCCTGTACTATGCACCAATTCTTGGATATACAGGAACAATTTCTGAAACTCAGCTTGAAGAATTTAATGCTCAGGGAAAAAAATATATTAGTAGCGATGTTGTTGGTAAGGCTGGTTTAGAGTCTGCTTATGAAGATTATCTTCAGGGAACCCGTGGGGAACAGAAAGTTTTCATAGATAGTACAGGTAAGGTGCTTAGTACAGTGTCTGAGAAAGATTCCACGGAAGGTAATGATGTATATATGACAATAGACAGCAAACTTCAGAAAGCAACATATAAACTTTTGGAAAAGAAGATTGCTTCAATTCTTATTTCTGAAATAGTTAATTATGATGTTAATGAAGATGCCGAAACAGACGATGACATTCATTACATTCCTGTTAAGAAAGTTTATTCACAGCTTGTGGCTAATAATGTTGTAAGTCTTAAGAAACTTTCAAGGAAGTCAGCTACAGCTAATGAAAAGAAAGTAAATAAAGAATATAAAAAAGCAGTATCAGATGTTGTGAAGGTTATTAAGTCCCAGTTAAATTCTGACAAAGGCAAAGTATACAATGATGCAAGCAAAGAGTATCAGGAATACTATGATTATATTTATGACCTTTTAAAGAATGATGGAATACTTCTTACATCATCTATTGATACAAAGGATAAAACATATAATAACTATGTTGATGGAAAAATAAGCATAAATGAGTTTATTAAATATTCAATAAAGAAGAATTGGATTAATATTGAAGGACTTCATGTAAGCGACGCTTATCTGTCTGCAGATGAAACTTATAATCTTTTAAAGGATTATATAGTTGAAGATATGAGTAGTAACACTTCTTTTGGTAAGAAAGTTATGTATTACAGAATATATGACGGCACAATTCACAGTAGCGAAATATTAATGCTTCTGTTTGATCAAAATATTTTACAGGAAGATGAACAGGCGTACAGCCAGTTACAGACATATAATTCAACATATAATTATAGTTTCATTATTAAACAGATTAAAAAGCTGAATATTACACCTGCTCAGATTGCACTTGATCCGTGTTCAGGCACAATTGTTGTAACTGATCCTAATAACGGACAGATAAGAGCTCTTGTAACATACCCAAGTTATGATAACAACATGCTTTCAGGTACAGTTGATCCTGATTACTGGCAGCAACTGGTTGAGGATCAGTCAGATCCTTTATATAACAGGGCCACACAAGGTGCAACAGCCCCGGGTTCAACTTTCAAGATGACAACGACTATGGCAGCTATGGAAAACGATGTGGTAGGTCAGTATGAAACAGTAGTTGATAAAGGCAAGTTTGAAAAAGTAACACCTTCACCTAAGTGTTGGATTTATCCGTCAGCACATGGCGCTGAAAATGTTATGAATGCCATTGCAGATTCATGTAACTATTTCTTTTACGAAATGGGTTACAGACTTGGAACAGTAAATGGAAAATATGACAGTGCAACAGGACTTAAAAAGATTGAACCATATGCAACAAAGCTTGGTCTTAATATGAAGTCAGGTGTAGAAATCACAGAAAGAGAACCACATTTTTCGACAGAAAGTGCTATTCATTCCGCTATTGGACAGGGCAGTAATGCATATACACCGGTGCAGCTTGCAAGATATGTTTCTACAATAGCCAACGGTGGAAAGAATTACAGCCTTACATTAATAAATAAAGTTGTAGATAAAGATGGCAAAACAGTATACAAGAAGAAAGCAGAATTAACTAATACAGTTAAAGCTTCAAGTAGTACATGGGATGCCATTCATACAGGTATGAGAGAAGTAGTTACAGTTGGAACGGTACGTAAGTATTTTACTGACACAAAGATTAAGATTGCCGGAAAATCCGGTACAGCTCAGGAAAACTTACACAGAAACTCTCATTCATTATTTGTGGCATATGCACCTTACAATAAACCTAAACTTGGTGTAGTTGCCGTAATTCCTTTTGGCAATTCGTCACATGATTCTGCTGAGCTTGCAAAAAATGTGATTCAGTATTATTATGGTGAATTAAAAGATAAAGATTTAAATAAGGATGTACAAAAGCAGGATATTAAGAACACAACTCAAGACTAACCGGTCATTCCTGACTGAAAATACTAAAGATAATAATCATTAATATTTTAGGAGGGAAAAATGAGTGAAGTAATTGTTGTTACATCAGGCAAGGGTGGTGTTGGAAAAACAACCATAACTGCAAACTTAAGCATTGCACTTTCAAAATTAGGGAAGAAAGTTATTGCAATTGATACTGATATTGGTCTTAGAAACTTAGATGTTGTCATGGGACTTGAAAACCGGATCGTATATAATCTGGTCGACGTGATCGAAGGTGGCTGTCGTTTGAAGCAGGCGATGATCAGTGATAAGCGTCATGAAAATCTGTATCTGCTGCCATCGGCACAGACAAAGGATAAGTCAGCGATCACACCGGAGCAGATGATCAAGCTTACAAATGAGCTTCGAGATGAATTTGATTACGTTTTACTGGATTGTCCGGCAGGGATTGAGCAGGGATTCCAGAATGCGATTGCCGGAGCTGACAGAGCATTTGTTGTGACAACGCCAGAAGTATCCTCCATTCGTGATGCTGACCGCATCATTGGGCTGCTGGAGCAGAATCACATGAAAAAACTGAATCTTATTATTAACCGTATCAGGATGGATATGGTGAAAAGAGGAGAGATGATGTCAGTAGAAGATGTGACAGAGATTCTTCCTATCGATCTGATCGGAGCAATTCCGGATGATGAACAGGTCGTGATCGGAACGAACCAGGGAGAGGCGGTTGTAGATATGGATTCGCTGGCAGGAAAAGCATATACCAATATCTGCCGGCGTATAACCGGTGAAGAAGTGCCATTTCTCGATCTGGATAAACAGGAAAGTTTGTTTTACAAACTTTCCCATATGTTTAAAAGAAATTAGGAGCATGTATCATGCAAGTATATGAAAGAGGTATGCACCATTCATCTGTCCGCATTGCAAAAGAACGTTTGAAAAGCCTTCTTGTTTCGGACCGGGTGCAGTGTCAGCCAGATACTTATGAACTTTTGTGCGGAGAATTATACCACACAATCGGAAAATACATGAAGATAACCGAAGATA
>ERZ773173.3238-NODE-3238-length-10638-cov-4.741756_pt1 | contig 10638 bp, 12 predicted proteins | sample MGYA00580535_ERZ773173 | MGnify/ENA primary metagenome ERZ773173 (study PRJEB29015, sample SAMEA2737856) | human gut metagenome | biome: human gut; feature: human-associated habitat; material: faeces | place: China | collected 2012 ...
AGAGTATAATAGTTTAAATGAAAGGAGGTGTAAATCAAGTGAATATAACAAAAGAAGTATCACCTGCGTTCTTTGACTTTATGTCTGATTGGGACTATAAAACTTACTTGTGTGTAGGTGGATATGGAAGTGGAAAGAGTTATCATATAGCATTCAAGATTATATTGAAGTTGCTAAGTGAGAAACGCAAAGCCTTAGTAGTAAGAGAAGTATATGATACTTTGAGTGAGAGTTGCTATGACTTGTTTGTTGAGATACTTTCAGATATGAATCTATTTACAGATGATACTGTTGAATGGAGAAGAAAAAAGAACTTAGTACTTGGTTTAAAATCTCCTTTGCAATTAAAGTTCCCAAATGGTTCAAGAATAATATTCAAAGGAATGGATAAACCTGCTAAATTAAAATCAATCAATGGTGTAAGTATAGTATGGTTAGAGGAATGCAGTGAAATAAAGTACGATGGTTACAAAGAGTTGCTAGGACGTTTAAGAACACCAGGTATAAAGTTGCATTTCATATTAAGCTGCAATCCAGTAGGAAAAGAGAACTGGGTATATAGGCATTTCTTTATTCGTTTAGATGATGATGGTAATGAGACGGTTATTCTGAATGATGAAGAGTTATATGCTAAAAAGTGTATGATTAGAAATGGGGTGTATTATTTCCATACAGTGCCAGAAGATAATGTGTTCTTACCAAAAGACTATCTCAAAACATTAGATGAGATAAAAGAATATGATGAGCCATTATGGAGAGTAGCAAGACTAGGAAGGTTTGGTGCAAATGGTACAAGGGTGCTTCCTCAGATTGTAATAGCCAATAGTGCTAAGTTGTTTAAAGATGCTATTCGTTCTTTAGGTGATGAGAACAGGTACTTTGGATTTGACTTTGGTTTCGAGGAATCGTACAATGCAGTAATGAGTATGTCAGTAGACCAGAAGAATGGTATCTTATACATATATGATGAGATATATATGAACCACATTACAGATGATGTGTTTGCACAAGAGCCTAAGATGCAAGAGTTAAAAAAGAATATCAAAATGTATGCAGCAAAAGGTGTAAATAAAATGATAGTAGCCGATAACGAAGACCCAAAAGCTATTCAGTATTACAGGCAATGTGGTTTTAGTATAAGAGCATGTAAGAATAAGTTTGCAGGTTCCAGGTTATCAAATACAAGAAAGATAAAACGTTTTAAGAAAATTGTTATAAGTCCAGTATGTAAGAATACAATAAGGGAACTAAAAGATCTGACGTATAAGAAAGATAGCAAAGGAAATGTTATTTACGATCAATTCAATATAGACCCTCATACATTTTCAGCTATATGGTATGCTCTTGATACAGTAACTGTAGCTGATATAAAGGAAAGGAAGTTCAACAGTAAAGCAGCAGTGTAGAAAGGAGGAGGTTATGTCAGTAACAGAAATAATAGGATTGTTTGTAGGCTTATGTACTTTGTTAGGTTTCTTAGGTAAGCTTATAATGGTGATAAGCAAACTTAACTATACTATACAGAGTACAAACAGTTCATTTAGTAGAATTGAAGATGACTTCAATAATAAGTATAAGCATAATTCAGAATCTCACAAAAAGATATGGGAACACAATGCAGATCAAGACGATAGAATAGAAGACCATGAAGTGAGAATAAGTATAATTGAGGAAAAGAACAATGTACAAGTTGGAAGGAGGAACAAGAAATGAACAGGTTAAAAGTTTCAGCACCGGTTATTGCAAGAACTGTAGTATTAGTATTTGCCTTAACTAATCAGGTGCTTACAATGTCAGGATGGAATCCGTTACCGTTTTCTGAGGAAGATGTATACACTGGTTGTACTTTATTACTGACTGTAGGTGCATCACTGGTTGCATGGTGGAATGACAATCCGGTAACACAAAAAGCTTTGCAGAATATAGAGGATATTAAACAGTTAAGGATTGATGATGAGCAGAGAAAGCGAGCAGTAAAGGAGGAGTAATATATGGGAAGAGATATTACACAATGCCATCCAAGGTTACAAGCAAAAGCTAAAGAACTTATTAGCATATGTGCTTCTCAGGGTATTCATATTAAAATAGGTGAATGTTTCAGAACGGTAGCGGAGCAGGATGCTCTCTATGCTCAGGGGCGTACCAAGCCTGGCAACATTGTAACCAATGCCAAAGGCAGTAGCTATAGCAGTCAGCATCAGTGGGGCATTGCCTTTGATTTCTACTTAAAAATGGATGTGGATGGAGATGGCAGCGTGTCAGATGATGCATATAACGACAGCAAAGGTCACTTCAAAAAGGTGGCAACGATAGCAAAAGGCTTAGGACTTGCTTGGGGAGGAGACTGGAAGAGTATCGTAGACAAGCCACACTTGTATTTACCAGATTGGGGTAGTGGTACCGGTATTCTAAAGCAGCAGTATGGTACCTTCGAGAACTTCAAAAAGACATGGCAAGCGGAAGTCAATCCGTTAGCAGCTGTCACAGAACTTAAAGAGGTTAAGAGTGGTATGCATGGTCTTAAGGTACTAGCATCTTCGCTTATCATCCGGAAGAGCCCAGATGGAGTTGACACAGGTAAGAGATATCACGAAGGTCAGCAAGTGCAGCCAATCCGGAAGTGCTTTTACAAAGGTGCTCCTTGGTTTGAGACAGCTGATGGATGGATATTTGGTAAATACCTCGAAGGATGGGTATTGCAAGATTCTAAGTGGTGGTACATGTTAGAGGGTTATACTTATGCGCATAATGAGTTGCGTATGATTGATGGTAAATACTACTGCTTTGACTACGAAGGATGGATGTTGACATCAGACAGAATAAAGCCAGATGGTGAGGTAATTTTAATTTAAGGAGGAAAGCAAATGTTGACTGAAGCAGAGAATATGGCACAACAAGAAAGACAGTCTACAGAAGTTTATACAGCTTTCAATAAAATTCCATATAGTCTTATTAGTGAAGAGATTGAAGGTTCATCAAGTGAGGCTTTGACGGAACTTACTGAGATATGTAAGTATTATGATGCATATAGAAAAGGTGTTAGGTTTATACCAGAAGGTTCCAATGGAGATTATGTACCTGCAACTTTAAGGTATAAACTCTCTGCTTCATTAATTGATAAAGAAGCAAGGTTCTTATTTGCTGAAACACCAGATATCATTATTGAATCGAAAGGTGATGTAGGCAAAGCAACAGATGAGGCAAAGAAAAATATATCAAATTTAGATGAGCTGGTAAAAACAATCTTAGATAAGAATAACTTCGGAGACAGTCTGCTTAAAGGTGCAAAAGATTGCTTTATTGGTAAAAGAGTAGCAGCACTGGTAAATTTCAACGAAGAAGACGGAGTGACAATCACGTTTCTTCCAAGTACACAGTTCATATATGAAACAAAGCCCGGAAGTTCAAAGGTACTAACAAAGTTTGTATGCTTTGAAATACTTAAAGAATCTGTAACACTGAGTGAAAAGAAAGTATTTAAAAAGAAGTATGAAGTAAGTGATGACGGTAAAGTATATCTTGAAGAAAAACTGTATGATGGTACAGGTGTAGAACTTGAAGAAGTGACAGCTTATCAGGAGATAATGCTTAAAAGAATACCGGCTGTAGTATTTATAAATGATGGCTTATCTGGTGAAGAATCTGGTGAGTCAGAAATTGATAATATTCTTGAGTATGAGAAATGGTTCTCAAAGCTTTCTAACTCTGATATTGATGCAGAAAGAAAGTCAATGAACCCAGTAAGATATACAGTTGATATGGATAGCAATTCAACGAAGAAGCTGTCAACATCAGCTGGCTCTTTCTGGGATTTGATGTCAGACCAGAACTTGGAAAGCTCTTCTCCACAAGTTGGTATGCTTGAACCAAGTATGAACTTTAGTGAGAGTTTAAAGACTACACTAGAGAGAATTAAAACGACATCATATGAGCAGTTGGATATGCCAAATATAAATCTTGAGACAATGATAGGTTCAATTACATCAGGCAAAGCACTTAAAGCTATTTACTGGCCTTTAATTGTAAGGTGCAAAGAAAAGATGAAAATGTGGGGAGCTGGAATAAGAGAGGTAATTGACATAATCGTTGAAGGTTCTATGGTTTATCCAAACTGCATTAAACAATATACAGACAATGCTTTGGTTCCAGTAGCATATGAAGTAAAGGTAGTACAGAATATACCAATACCTGAAGATGAGACAGAAGAAAAGAATATGGATTTATCTGAGGTTGATTCTAAAGTGATGAGCCGCAAGACATACATGAAGAAATGGCACCAATTATCTGATGCAGAGGTTGAAGAGGAACTCAAACAGATTGCTTTGGAAAGGCAGTTGCTTGAAGATAGTTTCTCAGTACCACCTACGGGTGAAGATGCGCTACCATATCCAGAAGAATAATATGCCAGAAGTTACCAGAAGTCTCAGTATTGATTTTGTTTATAACGCCTATAAAAATATAAGGCAAAACATTGCAATCAATCCTAATGGCTTCTGGTGATTCCAGAAAGGAGGTTAATGAAATGATATTTCTGGTAGACAAAAACAAAGTAAAACATTATACGTCAGATAGTGATTATACGATTCCTACAGACAGTATCAATGCTATCCCTTTTGGATTTGCTTTATCATCTGACTGGGAAGGATATACGCTTACATCTCAAATCACAAGAGCAGATAAGACGGTAAATATTTTGTTGGACAAAAACAATGCTGGTATGATTCCACCTGATATGGAAGAAGGAATCTGGAATGTAAGCTTGTTTGGTGTAAAAGATGGAAGTAAAAGAAACACAACAATACCTGCAACATTGAAACTTGTGAAAAGCGGTTACAATCCACAAGGCCAACCACCTATACAGCCACCTGAAGACTTGTATGCAAAACTTATTAAGCAGATTGATGAAGCAAATAAGATAGCCCAGTCAGTAAGAGATGATGCTGATGCAGGTAAGTTTGATGGGAAAGATGGTAAATCAGCTTATGAGTTAGCTGTTGAAAATGGCTTTGTAGGTAAAGAACAGGAATGGTTAGAGAGTTTAAGATATGACCATTCAGAAGAGTTTACAAAGTTAGCGGAACAAGTAAAGCAGGATTCGGTGTCAACAAGCAATTCAGCGCAAGCTGCGAGTCGAAGTGCTACGAATGCAGCATCTTCTGAAGCAAATGCAAAAAGAAGTGAAAATGCTTCAAAACAATCAGAAGTAAATGCGAAGCAAAGTGAAACAAATGCAGAAAAATCAGTAGAAGCCACCAAGTTATCTGAAGCAAATGCAAAAGTTTCAGAAATGGAAGCAAAGAAGTCAGAAGAAAGTGCAAAACAATCAGCAGATTATGCAGCACAAAGTGTTGACAGCATTGTTGATAAGTTAGCAATAAAGTCAGAAAGTAAAGAAGAAACGCATTTGATTCAAGACTCCGTAGATTATGCTTTTGATGAGTTTTTCATGTATGGTAAATCCACCCAGTCAGGAACACCTTCACCAGAAACGCCAGCAGAAATTGTATCGGCAGGGCAGAGCGGACAAATTAAGATAGATGTGTTAGGTGGGAATTTACTTGATTTAAGTAAAGGAAAATCCGGAACTGGAGAAGGAGTCACTTATACTAAGAATCCGGATGGGAGTTATAGAAGAACCGGAACAGCAACCGGAGCAAACGGCAATGTTTGGTTTTTGGGTGGCTATTCTGTCGATCCCAATTTACAAGAAAAAGTTTTATTCACACTCAAACAAGGAACATATACTTTAAAAGATTGCAAATTGTTTTCTAACAAAGAAGCTTTACGGAACACTTTTACTATTGATTCCAATATTAAAGTAACTGGTGTTAGAAATCCCAATCAAGTAGTAGGACAAACATATAACGATACGATTTATCCTATGCTCAATGTAGGTTCATCTGCTCTTCCTTTTGAGTCTTATAAACAGCCTCAGACCATTATCCTCACAACTCCAAATGGTCTATCTGGAATCCCAGTATCTGGTAATGACTATACCTACATAGACAGCACAGGCCAGAAATGGATAGCAGATACTATTGAGTACAGGAAAGATGGTAAATGCGTAAGGGTACAGAGAATTGCAAAAGAAACAATCGTCGGTGGCTTTAATATTGTTCAAAGACCAGATGTACCAGGAAGATATTATAACAGTAAAAACATATTGAAAAACACGTACAAAAGCGGCAGTTCAAAATCTATGTGCAATATAGCTACGTGGCATTCTTGGAGCAAAGAAGATGGTGATGTTAAAACTAACAACTGGTTCGCTTTAGTAGATAGAAATATGTATTTTACTCCAAAGGGAAACGTAGCTGACTGGAATACAGAAAAAGTAAATAATCTACTTAACGGCATTCCAAGTGGCGTTACAGTGTTGGGCCAGCTTGCAAATTATATTGAAACTCAGCTCACACCAGAAGAAATTGCAGCATTCAAAGCACTGCATATGAATAAACCCACTACAACGATTATAAACAATGCAGGCATAACAACAAAAGTAAAATACATAACTGATACAAAGAAGTATATTGATTCAAAGTTTGTAGCACTGGCAAAACAGTTGATTAAAAGTTAAGAGGTGATAAAAAATGTTCGATATTATTACTGGTATAATCAATTCAGGTAACTTTGAGTTAGCAGACATTATTCATAAGATTAATATTTTATGGCTTCAATCAGAAATAACTGAAAATGAAAAAGACAGTCTTATAAGGTCTGCTCAGGAAAAAGCAAAACCTGAAAATTCATATGCTCCCTTAGAGAAGCAAATTGAAGAAGCTTTTAAAAAGATAAGTAAGCTAGAAGAAAGTATAGGTAAAGTAGGTAAATTAGAAACAGGTAAGCCAACAGACCCCGCTCTTGAACCCGAAGAATATCCAGAATATAAGCAACCCTTGGGTGCTCATGATGCTTATAATACAGGTGATAAAGTTACATTCAAAGGAAAGAAATATGAATGTATAAAAGATAATTGTGTATGGGATTATGAAACGTATCCAGATGGTTGGAAGATAGTATCGTAGAAATCATCAGAATGCCCTAGGATTGATTTTAATATATTAAGTCCTATAAATATATAGCAAAATATTAAAATCAATCCTAGAAGCATCTGGTGAACTCTGAAAGGTAGGTGTAATAATGGCAAATAAGATAAGGTATCAAAACAGGCTTAAAATGAAAGATGCTGAAAAAGCAAGAGATGCCATTACTGCATCTCAAAAGAAAGAAATAGCAAAGTTATATGAAAAATGGGCGGATGAGATAAAAGCAAAGGCAGAAATGTTTAAGCACAAAACAACGCCAAGTTCTGTAGTATCAGAAAAACAAATGAAAGAACTTGAAAAGATGCTGAAAGCCACAAGCCAAAAAGTATCGAATGAAGTATATAACAAAATAAAAGAAAATATTTACAAAGTAGCAAGTTCTGTGATAGAATCAGATAAGGAATGGTTAAAAAGCCTTGGTTTTTACTTTGGTGATAAAGGTTTTAATGCTATGTTTAATAATGTACCAGATAGTATAGTAAGAAAATTAGTTACAGGGCATATATATGATTCAGGATGGAGTCTTAGTAAAGCTATATGGGGTGACAATGAAGCTACATTAAGCCACTTATATGAAATTGTAGCTGGTGGTGTAGCAAAGAATCAAAGCATATACGAAATAGCTAAAGATATTGAAAAAGTAGTTAGGCCAAGTGCAAAGAAACCATGGAATCTTACAGACAAAGATGGGAGAAAAATTTATCCTAGACAGGTTGATTATAGTTCACAAAGATTAGCAAGAACTTTGGTTCAGCATGGTTATCAGCAAAGTTTTACAGAAACTACGAAAGACAATCCGTTTATAACAGAGTATATATGGCGAAGTAATGGCAGTAGAGTTTGCGAGATATGTAAAGCAAGAGATGGAAAAAGGTTTAAAAAAGATGAACTGCCATTAGACCATCCAAATGGAATGTGTACAATAGAGCCAGCAGTGAGTAAAACAATGGTTGATGATATTGCTAATTGGTACAATAGTCCTAATGGCACATATCCAAGTATTGACAAATTTGCTAAGAAGTTAGGATATAAAAATAAATAAAAAAAATAAAAAAACTATTTACAAATATAGAGTTATATGTTATAATATATTATATCAAATAAAACAAAACAAAATCAAATTACTTAGAAGAGTAAAACAAAATAATGAAATTGGTAAACAACAATAAAGGAATTTATTTTGATGGAAATATTTACATGTACAATGCAACAGATGAAGCTAAGAAAGCTATGAACATGATTGAAACAACTAGCAAGTTTGTTGAAGTAAATGTTCATAAAGTTATGTTTGATACATGTAAAGAAATCACAGACATTATGTTCTAATTTTTAAAATAAAAAGTTAAGTTGTTTAGATAAGCAATGTAGGTAGCAATACTGGTTTTGTTTTGGTTTAAAGTAAAGGAGAAAAGTTATGGAAAAATTACAAATTCCTTTTATTTGCTCAGAATGCAAAAGAAATTTCGTACTGAATAACAATGTGGTGAAAAAACTGTCAGTGATTATTGATGGCGAAATGATAGACCTTACATATTTCGATTGTGAATGTGGAAAAAGGTATTTTGTTCAGGTGGACAATGATGAAACAAAATCCATATTGAGAAGAATCATCACAATTATTGCAGCAATTTCAGCAGCAAAGTCAGAAGTAAAAGGCGTAAAGAGAAAATGCTTAGAAAGGTATAAAGTGTTATCCGGAAAACTTACCGGAAAACTTAAAAGAAGACGGTTTGAGCTGATGAAAAAGTATGAAGGAAAAGCATATTTTGATTCAGAGAAAAAGGAAAACGTTGAGATACATTTTAGTGTGTAAGCCTGCTGTTTAATATAAATACCTGTATTCAGGATTTTAAATGTACCACAGCAAGATGTGGAAAAAAGAAAGGAGAAAATAAAATGGGTGCAGAGAACAAAGAGCTTGATGAAGAGTTAGAAGATGAGACCCTTGATAATGAGGGAACAGAAGACCAGACAGATGAGGATACTGGAGCCGATGATGGAAAAGGCAAAGATGAAACAAATGAAGAAAAGACTTTCACACAAGCTCAAGTAACAAGGATGATGTCCAAGGAAAAGAAACAGGGTAAGAACTCTGTGTATAAGGAGCTGGGTATCGATCCAAAAGACACCAAAATGATTGCTATGTTCAAAGCTTTTGTAAACAGCCAGAAGTCAGATGAAGACGTTGCTGCCGAGAATAAAGCTGAGAATGATGCAAAGCTTGCAGAGGCAGAGAGAAAAGCACTTACCGCTGAGTTAAAAGCGGAAGCCATGATGATGGGTGTTAAAACACAGTATGTTGAAGATATTGTTACACTGGCAATGTCTAAGATGACTGATGAAGATGCAGATGCCAAAGTTATCATGGGAGAGTTTAAGAAGAAGTACCCAGTATGGTTTGGTGAAGGCTCTGGTGAAGATGATTCAGAATCAACCGGAAAGAAAGGTACAGGTTCTTCTGTTAGCAACAAAGATAAGAACAACAAAGGCGGAAAAGGCAAAAGCCTTGGAGCAAGATTGGCTGCTCAGAGAAAACAACAGAATGATTCAAGTAAGAGCAGCTTCTGGAGTTAAAGAAGGAGGTTGAAAGAATGTTAAATAAATCTGGAATCACAAAAACAACAGCGGTAAACGTAAATCAGATTCTTCTCAATGTAGAGCATCAGGTTTCGGTTGGCTGTGTTGTAAAAAAAGATGCAACTGCCATTGTTCCGGCAGGTACACCGATAAAGATTGACTTAAAGAATCTTCAGACACCGGCAGAAATTGCAGATGCAGATACTCATGAAATGAATGCGGTACTTCTGCATGATGTTGATGCAAGAACTGCAAATGCAAATGGAACAGCTCTGATTTTTGGTTTTGTAAACCTTAACAGACTGGCTTCTGGTGTTGAAACTAAGATTGATACAGCTCTTACAAATGCAAACGCAAGTAAGCTGATTACGTTCGTAAAGGAGTAAAGAAAGGAGAGGTAAACAGATGACAATATTTGACCTTATTACAAGTCAGGAATTGACAGCATATTGGGAGCGGCTTCCAGATGATGATGTATATCCGGCGCAGGAGTTATTCCCGAACGATAAAAAGAGAGGCTTAACGCTCAAATGGCTTAAAGGTGCTTCCGGCCAGCCGATTGTATTAAAGACATCTGCTTTTGATGCAGCGGCAGTTCCGAGACCAAGAATTGGATTCGATAAGTTAAGTGCAGATATGCCATACTTCAAAGAATCCAAGTATATTGATGAAGAGATGCGGCAGGAACTTAACATGGTTCTTGAAACCGGAAATCAGGCATACATCGATTCTATTATTTTAAGAATCTTTGATGACCAGACAGAACTTCTCAAAGGTGCAAGAGCTTCTCGCGAGAGAATGAGAATGATGGCTCTGACAACAGGTGTTATTTCTATGGCAGCAAATGGACAGACGTTCGCGTATGATTATGGTGTAACACACAAGGGAAATGCAGCGGTTGACTGGGAGACATCGGCAACATGTGACCCGATGGAAGACATGAGAAAAGCTATTGAGAAAATTTACGATGATACTGGTGCTGTTATCACAAGAGGTATGTGTGACAGAAAAACCT
>ERZ773173.3244-NODE-3244-length-10627-cov-3.160802_pt1 | contig 10627 bp, 10 predicted proteins | sample MGYA00580535_ERZ773173 | MGnify/ENA primary metagenome ERZ773173 (study PRJEB29015, sample SAMEA2737856) | human gut metagenome | biome: human gut; feature: human-associated habitat; material: faeces | place: China | collected 2012 ...
ATAAAATCGAGCCACTTTAACATCTCAACATCCACAACCATAGCAGACTTATTTGTTTTTAGCGAATGAGAAAAATTCCTTTTCCCAACATAGCCTAAAGCATCCGCAAGACAAGGATTACGCCACATAAATAACTCTTTTTTTACAGGCAAAGATTCAATATTATAAAAACCTTTTCTATGCAAGCCTTTTTCAATATTACACAAACTCTTATAACTTGAATATTCAGTCAGCATTCCCATAGCGTTATAGACATTTTTTTCATCAAGACCTGTTCGTTTGACGACATTTGATGCAATTTGTTTGATATCATCAGGTTTTAAAATCCCCATATCTTGTTCAAGTCTGTTATAAAAAGTCTTTACACCATCATAAAAACCAGTAGTAGCAGTCTTTTCAAACCTATCAATACCACTAAAAGATACACGACTTACATAATTAAATCGCTTGTTCGGGTAAATATTTGGGGTATATAAATAGCTATTTATTCCATTGACTCTCATATTTATATCAAGTCAGAACAAAAAACTTTTTGCTAATAAGAAAAATATTTATCAAAATCTACATCGTCAAAACTGCAAAGAAGCTTGTACACCTCGTCATTTTCATCCATTCGCTGAAAACTATAATCATCAAACTTCCAATACTTAGGACTTATTCCCTGAACCCTCACAATTCCGGCATCTTTCAAAATCGCAAGTTTCTTTTTTACTATATCTACAGGTAATTCAACCATTTTGGCAAGCTCTACCGCCGTAACCCAGTTTTCAACCGCTCCTTTTTCTGGGGTCATGAACATAAGTTCAAGCCCGACTTTTTTCAAATCTTTATCTTCAATTTCCGGTTCGTAATCGTACATAATTTTATCCTACCGTAAAAAATACCCCACGTTATCCTTCTTACAGATTATATTACGGCAGATTTTGAAAAAACTTTAATTTTCAGTAAAAATCTTTATAGCTCTAGGCAAAATCCCTAAACAATACGAAATCACAACACCATAATTTGTAATCGGAACATTATTTTGGTTCGCAATCAAAACTCTTGACAAAACCTCTCTACGGTTTGTCATACAAGCCCCACAATGAATTATAAGTTTGTAGTCCTTAATATCAGGGAAATCATGACCGGCATAGTTATGTATTACCAAATTTTTACCAGTTTTTTTTCGCAAAAGATTTGGAATTTTAACTCTCCCAATATCGTCTTCTATCGCATGATGCGTGCAACTTTCAAGAATTAGCACCATATCCCCGTCTTTCAAATTTTCAATTGCTTTCGCACCATTTACAAATTCATCCAAATCACCTTTTAATCGTGCAAAAAGAATTGAAAAGGATGTCAAAGAAACGTTTTCAGGAACAATTTCAGAAACTTTTTTAAACGCCTGACTATCAGTAACAACAAGAGCAGGCGGAGTTTTCAAGTTATCTAAAGCATCTTTCAATTCGCTTTCCTTAACTACATAACTCAAACAATTATTGTCCAACAAATCTCTCAATGTCTGAACTTGTGGCAGAATAATTCTACCTTTTGGAGCTTCCTTATCAATCGGAATAACAAGAATTACCGTACTTTTTGCTGGCACTAAATCTCCAACTATTTTAGGAGAGTTTACAAAATCTTCCGGCAAAAGGTTGACCAAAGCCTCTTTAAACTTAAAAACTATTTTTTCATCCTTTTTGACTGACGTATATATTATATTAGACAATTCTGGTTTTAAGTCTATATGAAAACTTTTTGGAGCTAAATCGCATTTATTTACAACTATTAAATAAGGAATTTTTAATTCTTTAAACTTTTCAATCAAATCATTTTCAAATTTACCAATCCCATTGAAATCACAAACAACAACCGCAACGTCAATTCTATTCACAACTTTCATCGTTTTTTCTATACGTTGCCCTGATAATTCTGTTTCATCATCCAATCCCGCAGTATCAAGAAACGTCACAGGTCCAACAGGCAACAACTCCATTGATTTTTCGACAACATCGGTAGTAGTTCCCGCAATATCAGAAACTATTGAAACTTCTTGATTAGTAATTTTATTTAGCAAAGACGATTTACCTACATTAGTTCTTCCAAAAACTCCGATATGTAAACGCATTGATTTTAATGATTTCATTATTATTTTCCTCAACATAAAACACAAAAGACTGCCAAACGACAGTCTTTTGTAAATCCTAGATATTACCTCTCAAATTTCTAAATTCGCTTACGTTCATAAAGAAATTTTCACTTCCGCCTAAATAGCGAAAGACACGAGAGTTATTAACCTCTGATACCCAATTTCTTGATTAATTCTCTGTATTCATCAAGATTTTGAGATTTCAAATAAGAAAGTAATCTTTTTCTTTTACCTACCATCATCAAAAGACCTCTTTTTGTTGCGAAATCTTTTTGATTAGATTTTAGGTGTTCAGTAAGTTCTGAAATTTTTTGGCTCATCATAGCAACTTGAACTGCTGTAGATCCAGTATCTTTTTCGTTCTTACCGTAAGTTTTTACGATTTCTTGTTTGTTTTTTAAGTTCATTTTAATTTTCCTTTTCTTGTTGAGTGATTATTGGCGTAAGCACTCTACAAGTTGCATGATAATATATTAAAGGAAAAATTGCAAGCATGAAAATAAAAACATGTTACAGATTTTTAAACAATCCTATGTGTCTGATAATTTGCACTCTGTAAAGCTGCAATAAATTTTGTATAAGCTTCGTTTACAGAATTTGAGGTTTTATTATAAACACCCTGATCAAATAACGAATTACTTGCACTCATAGTATTAATCAAATCATTTTTGTTAGAAACCTGATATTTTGACATCAAACTGTTGTTAATAGAAGTTTGTTGTCCCAAAAGAGCTTTATATTGAGCCTCTAATTCTTTATAATTTGCAATAGCAGCTTCCGATTGTTTTTGATGCTTGTCATAAGCCTCCATTCGCATTTCATAAAAAGCTTTTTGAGGATCAAATTTTGCAAATGTGAATGCAGATTGACTTTTAAGAGCATTAGTAAAATATTGTTGATATGACATTACATTTTTAAGCGGACTTTTATTAAAGTCACTTTCAGTCATTACCGTATTTTGAACCTGTTTTACGTCACTCATAGTTATCCTCTCTTGTATATATAAAGTATTTACGTATTAAATAATTGCTATTTTTGTAAAGAAATATTGCGCCGAATAAGTTTTTCTCAATAATTATTTATGTTATAATTTTCCTATGATTGATAGATATTCACGTGAAGAAATGAAAAACATTTGGGATTTGAACTCAAAATTCCAATATTACCTAAATGTGGAAATTGCAGTAGCTGAAGCTTATGCGGATTTAGGAACTTTCCCAAAACAAGATGTTGAAGAATTAAAGAAAAAAGCGAAATTCAATGTCGAAAGAATTGACGAAATCGAAGCAGAAGTAAAGCACGATGTCATCGCATTTTTGACCTGCGTAAACGAAAGTTTAGGAGATTTGGCAAAATATATGCACGTCGGAATGACTAGTTCTGACGTAATTGATACCGCATTTGCATTACAAATCCAAGATAGCGGAAAAATAATTCTTCAAGATTTGGATGAAACAATTCAATCAATGAAAGATTTGGCTAAAAAGCATAAAGAAACTGTTTGTATCGGGCGTTCTCACGGTGTTCATGCAGAAATTATGACTTTTGGCGTAAAAATTTGCAACTGGATAGATATTTTGGAACGACAAAGAAATAACTTTGTCCACGCTCTTGACGAAATCAGAGTTGGTCAAATTTCAGGTCCTGTCGGGACTTATAGCAATATTCCTCCAGAAGTTGAAGAAGTTACTTGCAAAAAGCTAAACTTAAAACCTGCAAGAATGTCTACACAAATCATTGCAAGAGATTATCACGCATACTTTATGCAATCATTAGCCTTAATTGCAAGCGTAATAGAACAATTCGCAACAGAAATTCGCCACTTGCAAAGAACTGAAGTTTTGGAAGTTGAGGAAGGATTTGGCGAAAAACAAAAAGGTTCCTCTGCAATGCCTCACAAAAAGAACCCAGTACTCTCCGAAAATTTGTGCGGTTTGGCAAGAGTTGTAAGAGCAAATTCTATCGTTGCATTGGAAAATATTCCATTATGGCATGAAAGAGATATCTCTCATAGTTCTGCTGAAAGAATAATTTTTCCAGACAGTTTGACTTTAGTTGACTTTATGCTGAATAGATTTAACGGAGTTGTAAAAAATCTTGTTGTGCATGAAAAAAATATGTTGAAAAACACAAACAAATTCGGTGGAATTGTTTATTCTCAAAGAGTTTTATTGAAACTTATTGAAAAAGGATTAACAAGAGAAGACGCATATAGATTAGTCCAAAGAAACGCTCTTAATGCGTTTGAAAATGATGGCGATTTCAGGATTAATCTCTTGAACGACAAAGATGTAGAAAAACTTTTAACTCCAAAAGAAATTGATGCAATCTTTGACAAATCTGACTTTCTAAAAAATGTAGACATAATATATTCAAGAGTTTTAGGAATATAAATAATATGGCAATATATTTTTTCTACGGCGAAGAAGATTACAACATTGAACAAGAGGTTGAAAAACTAAAGAAGGGACTTGATAAAAACTTTCTTGAAATGTCTTTCAAAACCTACGATTGTCCAAAATTTCCAGACTTAATTTCTATTTTGCGTTCTCAACCCATGATGTTTGGGAAGATGCTTATTGTCATAAATTGTCTTGATTATTTCTCTAAAGCTTTTGATGAAAAAGAACTTAAAGAAATTGAAGAAGCCTTAGAAAATAATAACGAAAACCTTGATATTGCTTTTGTTGCACAACTTCCACGAAACGAAGGTAAAAAGATTGATGCTCGTAAAAAATTATTTAAAATCTTAAAGAAATACAACGCAAAAGAATGTCCGCTTATCCCTACATACAAAACTATTGAGCTTGAAAGTTGGATTACTAAACAAGGCAAATCAAAAGGGATTAAACTTGATAGAAATGCACTAACTGCAATAATTTCACAAATAGGGAATAACCTTAGACAAATCAATGGAGAACTCGACAAACTCAAACTTTTCGCCTATCCAAAAGATATTGTCACCGCTGATATGGTTAAAGAAATCTGCATTTCTAATGAAGATTTGTTTGCTTTTTCAGATTTCCTTATGGAAAACGAAAAAGACAAAGCTCTTTTGGAATACAGAAAACTTCTTGACACAAGATATCCGTTAGAAATCTTGTCAACATTACAAACTATGCTCAGACGTTGGATTATATTGAAGGCAAGAGGGCAAAATTCTTCTCTTATGGAACTTTCAAGAATGACAGGAATGCACGAGTATGTTGTAAAATTAACATTGCAAAAACTCAAAAAAAATAATTTAAAAGATTTAGTTAAATTAAAGGAAAACTTGACAGAGGCAGAATTTCGCATAAAAGCCGGACTTGCACTAGATGTTGAAAAAGAGGTAGAAAATGCACTTTTCAGAAATTAACGAAAAATACCCATTTTTAATGAAATATTTTAATAACGGCATAAATTCTACCGGCAAAAATATTGCGCATTGTATATTATTTTATGGTTCGGATATTCAAGCTCAGTACGATTTGGCTTTGGAAATCGCAAGAATGCTAAACTGCACAGGAGATCACACTCCTGATTGCCAATGTTTGAATTGCAAATGGATTAGAGAAAACAATCATCCTGCGGTTTTAACAATCTCCAAAGTTGACAACAAACCATCAGATGATAATTCAAAAACTGTTATTTCTATTGATCAGGCAAGAATGATTAAAAATGACTTGCTCGTAACTTCTGATTACCACAGGGTTTTAATCTTCTGTGACAAAGACAAAGAGGGAAATGTTGCAGGTTTAAACCAACTTAATTTTCAAGCTGATGCTGCGAATGCTTTATTAAAAACTTTTGAAGAACCACCTTCAAACACAACGTTTTTCTTTTTAACAAAAGACAAGTCAGATATGATTACGACTGTTGTTTCTCGTGCGCAATGTTTTTACGTTCCGTCTATGCAAGACGAAGACAGAGATTTCTCATTTGTAAAAGATGCAATGGATGGATATTTGGAACTTGAGAGAAATGAAGTTTTAGATTTTAATGACAAAATTTTGGATTTGGCAAAAATGATTGAACCGCAAATTGTTTTTACACAAATGCAAAATTATATTGAATTTCTTTTAAAAGCTAATATTGATAATTTATCGCTAAAAGTTAAACTGATTGCAGATTTGAAAGCCATTGAAAAAGCTAAACAAGAAAACCGTTTGAACATTAATATCCAAACAATCGTCGAAACCTTGAGTTTTAAATTGATTTTATAAAACTACCATTTGTTAAAGATTTCAGGTAAATCCACTTTTAATATATTGGCAATTTTTATGAGCGTAGAAAAATTATAAATTGCATTTCCGTTTTCAATCTCTCGATATCGACTGACAGAAACATTTATTTGTTTTGCCATTGCTTTTTCATCAATTCCTCTTTTTTGACGGATTTCTTTTATAATGTTTCCCAGTTTTATAAATTGTAGCATGTTGCCTCCTAAAAATTTTTCACAACAACATATTGGAACATGTTTTACAAATTGCCCAGTTTTTTAAAATGAAATATAATAGTTAGCATGAAGAAGTTTGATTTTTTCAGGCAGTTTAGGGATGCTGTAATAATTTTGAATAAAAAATGTGAAGTCGTATATCGAAACCACACTTTTAAAAGGTGGTTTAAAGATTTTACAAACATAAAAAAACTCTCTCATCATTCAAGCTTTAATATCTGTCCGCTAAATTCCGAAAACATCGAAATCTATTCTCCCATCTATCATGCAGTAATTTCAAAAGAGGATTTTTTTGCAAGAATTTCCTATCAATCAGAATTAAATAGAATTTATTATTACGATTTGCAAGCAATTAAAAAAGGAAATTACACAATAATTTTCTTTACGGATGTTAGTGCGCAAAATAAGTTGGAAGATGTTTATGAAGAAAACAAAAAATTAACCGAAATAATCAATAATTTGGTTGAAGAAAACGAAGATTTACAAAAAATTAAACAAAAAGCACAAAGTCAGGCAATCAGAATTGCACTCATAAATAAAGTTTCAAACAATATTAGAGAAAGTATTGATATATCCCAAATTCTTCAATCTGCATTGAAAGAACTTGCAATAATGTTTAGTGCATACAAAGCTTATTACGCAAAAACCAACGGTAATAAATTCGAAATTGAAGAAGTTTATGGTGAAAAAAAATCCAAAACAAATACACCAATAAGTTTTGATGAAAAAACAATGGAAACTATTAATAATAAAGAGATTACAATATCTAATTCTATTATTGAATATGTTGGAGCAAAACCTTTCAAAGAACCTGTTTTGCGAATAATTATTCCTGTTCATCATATGCAAAACCTAATGGGCGTGATAGTTTTACTCAGTTATCAAAAACGAGAATTGACAGAAGAAATAGAAATTCTGGATGCAATTTCTTCTCAATTATCCAACGCAATCACTCGTGCAGAACTTTATCAGAAAAATATTCAAACTGTTAAAGAACTCAAAAGCGCAATGAAAGAATTGAAAGAAACGCAAATTCAATTGATAAATTCCGAAAAAATGGCATCTCTAGGTCAACTTGTAGCTGGCGTTGCTCACGAAATTAATACTCCGGTAGCTTCAATAAAATCAAATAATGGAATTGTCGCAAAGTTGCTTGGCTCAATAGAAGACACCGACTTGAAAGAAATGTTGACCGATATAAATGAAATTGATAAAGAAGCGGTTAACCGTATCAGCAATATTGTTACCTCTTTAAAAAAATTCGTTCGACTTGACGAGGCTGAACTTCAAGAAGCTAATATTAATAAAGAACTCGATTTAACTTTGGAATTAATCCGACACGAAACAAAAAACAGAATTGAAATTATAAAAAATTACGGTGAAATCCCCGCTATTAAATGCTTTCCGAACATGCTAAATCAAGTATTCACAAATATTTTAATTAACGCCTGTCAGGCAATTGACGGCAAAGGAACTATTACAATTACCACTGAATATAAAGATAAAAAGCTTATAGTTAAGATAAAAGATACCGGAAAAGGAATCCCCCAAAATCAGCTCAACAAGATATTTTCAGCAGGTTTTACAACTAAAGGAGTTGGGGTTGGAACAGGGCTTGGTTTGGCAATTTGTTCAAAGATTATTGAAAGACATAAGGGGGAAATTACTGTAAATAGTGAGGTTGGTAAGGGTAGCGAATTTATTATTACTATCTACGGGGAGTAATAATTATAAATTTTTGTTACAAAAATAGTATTATTATAATTGAAAGACACTAATTATTAGAAAAACAAAATAGCAATTTTACATGTTTTTTGCACAGAATTAAGACAAAGAATAGAAAATATGTTATATTAAAAATATAAAGTGTGAGTTTTACCCTTAAAGAAAAATTTTAACTCGTGACTGCACTTTTTATGAAAACGAAAAGAATGTTAATAAAAATTAATATAAGTAGGTAAAAAAGGCAATATTTTAATCTCGAAATTTTTTATAAATAAGTAACGTGTAGAAAGTTTAAAATATTGTGTTGGAGGAAAAACTTAATGACAATTAGTGTGAACAGCAAGAAAAAACAAGTTAAAAAATCTTTTGAAGAATTATTGACAGATCTTAAAACAAGTAACTCTGAAAAAGTTAGATATAATGCAGCTCGTGTTCTTGGTGAAATGGGCGATTCAAAAGCAGTTGAACCATTAATTGATGTATTAAAACATGATAAAAACGGCTCTGTAAGATTGTATGCAGCTCGTGCTTTGGGAGAACTTGGTGACTCAAAAGCTACAGTTCATTTGATTGAATCTTTACGTGAAGACAGAAATGTTGATGTAAGAGTTCGTGCAGCTCGTGCATTGGGTCGTTTGGGTGGCGAAATTGTTGTTGAACCTCTTGTAGAAGCACTAAATGATGAAAACCCTCAAGTTTGTATAACTGCGACAGATGCTTTAATTGAAATTGGTGATGTTGCAACAGATGCTTTAATTGCATCATTAGACCACGAAAAAGTTAACGTAAGATGTGATGCAACTCGTGCTTTGGGTGAAATCGGAAACAAAAAAGCTGTTGATAAAGTTATTAATATGTTATATGACGAATGGGTTAACGTAAGAATTTACGCAGTTACTTCATTAGGGAAATTGAATGATACAAAAGCAGTTCCTGCATTGATTGATGTAATGAAAAACCGTGAAGAAAACGAATTGGTTAGAGCTGGTGCTGCTGCTGCTTTAGGTGTACTTAGAGATCAAAGAGCATTACTTCCATTAAGAGAATTGATTATGGAAGCTGAAGAACTAGGTGAACTTGAAGATACAGCTTTAAAATCATTCAAGAAAATTATGGCAGCAAACTGGCAATCAATTCCAGGAGCAACTGCTCAAAAGAAACCTGCAACAACTTTCTAATCAAGTTACAAACACAGATTTTAAACAAAAAGGATTAATAAACAGACCGCTAAGAAAAGCGGTCTGTTGTTTTATATTTATATCTGTGCAAATTTGAATCTAGTGAAAACCTTTATCCGAGAACACATCAAAGTAGTAATCATTATTACTTGAGAATAATCTATCATCTTTCCCTGTAACTTTTAATTCCATTTTATATCTCAAAGCATTATTATTTTTACCTGTTTTCTTTATACCAGAAGAACCCCATTCCCCAGCAAAGTTAGCTAAAGCATTTTCAAAATCCTTAAGGTAAGTAACGCAAGTTGGATATTTATATTTATCTGCAATTGCTTTTTTAGCTTTAGCACTAAATGTCGCAGTAACAGCTTCAGTTCCCGAAGTTTTTATTTGGACAGGTGTATCTACGTTCAAGTAATCTTGTTCCAATATCGATTTCAAAATGGCCTTATCAACATAATTTTTCTGATCAAACATATCAATAAAGTTTGAAAGTTGGGCTTTTTCCGTTGAACTTAAGTTCATATAATCTTCATATCTGCATATATATTTTATAGCGTCACTTGAGCTTGCTGTTTTTTCCATAATTTTTTCTAAAATATCTGGATATTTTGAGTATTTTAGACTTTCCGGATACATTTTAACAATTTCCGAATTTATTAAATATTGACCAGCTTTATCAATATCAATAGAGCCATCATCCTGCCTTGCAAATCTTTCGGCTTTTGCCAAAACTTCATCACTTGTCTTACCCTCAGATTTATAGAAATTGTAGGTATCCCAACGCATAATACTTTGTTCAACAGCATCTCTATTGAGCTTTTTAGTTTCTTTATCAATATTTTTATTTATCAACGAAATCAAATATTTTGCATCTTCGCAATTCTCTATATGTTTTGGGCGATACACTGCACAAGAGTTCGCAATATCTGCTAGATCATTTTGATAAAGAATATTCATTACATTATCAAAATCTTTTTTTACAGAAAAAAGATTATATAATCCATCTATATTATTATCTTTAAAAACTTTATGTTTTAACGTATCAATAATTAAATCATCTATATAGTAAACCCCTTGTTGCTTCGTTACTTTTCTAAGGTTACATTCAATTCTGGCACAAAGTTCTTTAATACCAAAAGGCTTACATACATA
>ERZ773173.3256-NODE-3256-length-10587-cov-4.394987_pt1 | contig 10587 bp, 7 predicted proteins | sample MGYA00580535_ERZ773173 | MGnify/ENA primary metagenome ERZ773173 (study PRJEB29015, sample SAMEA2737856) | human gut metagenome | biome: human gut; feature: human-associated habitat; material: faeces | place: China | collected 2012 ...
TGAGCTCGGCTATGCCTTCAAGCTGCTGCGGCTGATGCTGCTGCTGTTTGTCGGCGCGCTGGACTGGGTCGGGCTTGCGCTCGGGTGCATCGTGATCGTCGTGCTGCTCGCGACGACGAAGCCGATCGTGGGGAAGGGGTATCTCTATCCGCTCTGTCCGCTCGACAAAAAGGCGCTGCTTGCGCTGCTGGTTCGAAAGCCCATCAGCCGCGACAACACCTGAGGACAACCAAAAAGGCACCCTGCGAAAGCAGGATGCCTTTTTCTTGTTGGTTCATGCGCACAAATGTGCGGCACGAGAAAGTCGTGAGGGATTTTCGATTAGAAAATACCCTGAGCCATCATGGCGTCGGCGACCTTCAGGAAGCCGGCAACGTTCGCGCCGAGCATCATGTTGCCCGGCTGGCCGCACTCGACGGAAGCGTCGTAGCAGGCTTTGAAGATGCTCTTCATGATGCCGTGCAGCTTCTCGTCCACTTCCTCGAAGCTCCAGCTCATACGCAGGGAGTTCTGGCTCATTTCCAGACCGGAGGTGGCGACGCCGCCGGCGTTGGAAGCCTTGCCCGGCGTGTAGAGCAGGCCGGCCTCGATGACCGCGCTGATGGCCTCGGGGGTCAGCGGCATGTTGGCGCCTTCGAACACGGCCATAGCGCCGTTGGCGATGACGGCCTTCGCGCCCTCAACGTCCATCTCGTTCTGGGATGCGCACGGCATGGCAATGTCGCACGGCACGGTCCAGATGTCCTTGCAGCCCTCGTGGTACTCGCTGCCGGGGACCTCGTCCGCGTAGACGCTGATGCGTGCGCGGCGCTTCTGCTTGATGTCGAACAGCACGTCGAGGTTGACGCCGTTGGGATCATAGATGTAGCCCTTGGAGTCGCTCATCGCGATGACCTTGCCGCCGAGCTCGGTGCACTTCTGCGCGCAGTACTGCGCGACGTTGCCGGAGCCGGACACGGCGCAGGTGGCGCCTTCCAGATCCATGTTGCGGGCCTTGAGCATGTTGGAGGCAAAGTAGACGCTGCCGTACCCGGTGGCTTCCTTGCGGGCCAGCGAGCCGCCCCATTTGAGGCCCTTTCCGGTGAGCACGCCTTCAAAGCTGGAGGTCAGGCGCTTGTACTGGCCGAACATGTAGCCGATTTCGCGGGCTCCCACGCCGATGTCTCCGGCGGGCACGTCGATGGTGCTGCCGATGTAGCGGAAGGCTTCCGTCATGAAGGCCTGGCAGAAACGCATGACTTCGGCGTCGGACTTGCCCTTGGGATCGAAGTCGCTGCCGCCCTTGCCGCCGCCGATGGGCAGGCCGGTGAGGCTGTTCTTCAGGATCTGCTCAAAGCCCAGGAATTTCAGGATGGACAGGTTCACCGTGGGGTGGAACCGCAGGCCGCCCTTGTAGGGGCCGATGGCGGAGTTGAACTGTACCCGGTAACCCCGGTTCACATGGACCTGACCGGCATCGTCGGTCCAGGGCACCCGGAAGGTGACAACACGCTCCGGCTCCACGAACCGTTCCAGAATGCCGTTCTTCTCCAACTCGGGGCGGCGTTCCACCATGGGCTCCAGACCCTCCAGAACTTCATAGACCGCCTGATGAAACTCCTTCTGATCCGGGTCACGGGCCAGGATCTGCTCATAGACGCGCTTGCAGTATTCATTGTTCAGCATGGGATAGGCTCCTTTCAAATTCTCTGTGCCGGAGGAAATTTTATGCTTTATCTTATCAAATCACAGTTCAGCCGTCCAGTGTATTTTTAAACAAATATGAAAGTTTTACGGGCTGTTCCTGCAAAAAATGACGAGAGAAGATCCTCTGCTGTTCCGGGAAGAACAGCAGAGGATCAAATCGTTTTTCTGTCAAAAACACGGAAGCGGCTTACCGGCCCATGGCATCCCGCAGACGGTCGGTGATGGCCCCCTCGAATACCCGGGAGGAGTGACCGTGGAGGGTTTCCAGCGCGGCGGCGGCCAGACCGCAGGCGGTGTTGCCGCCCATGGAGAGGTCCATGTCGAAAATGAACTTCACCTCCGGGTCCTGAGGCGCGTTGGGAATGTTGGTCTTCAAGCGGCCGATACCGGCGTGGATCTTGGCGGTGCAGCTGGAATCCAGCTTGAACTGCGTGTCGCAGGCGCAGTTGACGACCCGGTCCTCCGACAGATCGGCTTCCGCCATGGGGCCCAGATAGGCCGGAGTGAACAGTTCCCGCCAGGAGACATCCTCCAGATCGAGGGTGGTGCGGGAGACGATGTTGAGATACCGCAGGCCTACCCGCTGAAAATAGGCGGGCTTGTAGAGCTGGATGAACGCCGCCAGAGGCTTATCCAGCATCCGGGCAAATTCCTCCCAGCCGGGGTAGGACAGCGTGGACAGAGCGATGAAGTCCTTGGTGAGATTCAGCTTCCATCTGCCGTCCTGAGAGAGGAAGTGGTAGTTGGTGACGGGAGGCTGAGGCTCTGGCTTACCGTTGACGATCTGGGGAGGCAGAATGTCCTGCTTCCGGGCGTACTGGGGAAAATCCTCCCGGATACGCTCCTGAAAATCGGCAGGCTCCACATTGTTGATGGAGAGAATGGTGGGAAAGCGCAGCTGGCAGATGACCTCGTGGGCCAGCGTTTTTTCATAGTGGGTGCGGGGACGGTCGGAAAACAGCATAAAAACAGCTCCTTTGCATGAACTATTTGATGGTCCTTATTGTAGCCCCGCCGGGGAGAAAAGTCAACGTTCGGCGGCGGTGGAAACACAGTCCTGCGCGCCCGGTTGGAATTCTCTGCCGTAGTTTCCAGATATTGAGGGTTGTTTCCTGTTGGTGGGTTCCGCTACAATAAAGTTACAAAACGGTTACAAAAAGGAAAGGACGGAACAACCATGAAACGACGAGCCTGCAAGCGCCTGCTGACCGCTGCGGTCCTCTGTGCAGCACTGACGGTCCCCACCAGAGCTGCCCGGCGGAGCGTACCGGTGCAGATCGACGGGAATCCTATCGCCGTGTCCGCCTATGTGGAGCAGGGCGTGACCTATGTGCCCCTCCGGGCCTTGCTGAATACGATGGGGGCGTGGGACGTCTGGTGGGACGAAGCCACGGGCCGGGCCGCAGCTGCCTCTGATGACACCCACCTTTGGGCGGACCCGGCGGCGGATACCGTCACCGTCGACGAAAAAACTGTCCGAGGGCGGGTCACGGTGGAAAACGGCGTTACCTATGTCCCTCTGCGGCTGGTGGGAGAGGCCCTTGGCTGCCAGGTAGAGTGGGACCCGTATCTGAGGGGGGCGACTGTGACCTCTCCCGGTGCGGCCTACGATGCCGGGGAATTGTACTGGCTGTCCCGGATCATCTGCGCCGAAAGCGGCGCGGAGTCAATGTCCGGGCAGATCGCCGTGGGCAACGTGATCCTGAACCGGGTCAGGAGCGGCAGCTTTCCCAATACCGTGGAGGGCGTCATTTTCGACCGGAAGGACGCAGTGCAGTTTGAGCCAGTGAGCAACGGGCGGGTCTATCTGCCGCCTACCTCACAGTCGGTGGAGGCCGCCAAGCGGGCGCTGGACGGGGAAAATGTTGTCGGCTCCGCCCTGTATTTCTACGCCCCGGCTCTATCGCAGGGGACGTGGATCAACGCCAACCGACCCTATCAGCAGACCATCGGCTGCCATCGGTTCTACCGGTGATACGGGACAGGAGGGTGCTTCATATACATAAAACCCGGCTTCCGTTTTACGGAAGCCGGTTTTTATATGACTATTTAAACGTAGCTCTGGGTGGTCACATCGAACACGCCCCGGGTGGTGATGCGGAGGGAGGGAATCACCGGCAGGGCCATGAAGCTCAGAGTCATGAAGGGATCGATGCCGGGGTTCACGCCCAGCTTGTGAGCGGCATCCTTGGCGGTTTCCAGCTTTTCGTTCACCGTGACCAGCGGCTCGTCGCTCATGATGCCGGCGATGGACAGAGGCACCTCCGCCACGCTCTGTCCGCCGTCCCACACCACGATGCCGCCGTTCAGCTCCACTACCCGGTTGACGGCGGCGGCCATATCCGTCTCGTTGGTGCCCACCACGATGATGTTGTGGGAATCGTGGGAGATGGAGGTGGCTACCGCGCCGGATTTCAGGCCGTAGCCCTGAATGTAGCCGATGCCGATGTGATGGGTGTTCTTGTGCCGTTCCACAACGGCGATCTTCAGCACATCGTACTCCACATCGATGCGGTCGGAGTACCCGGCGTCCACCGTGGTGATCTCGCCGTCCACCATACCGATGATGCCCCGGGGACGCTTCTCGGCGAAGTCCTCGGCGGTGAGGGCCGCCACATGGAAGGTCTTGTGAGCCCGCTCCACCAGATACGGCTCGATCTCCGGGGATGGGAAATCCTGGATCTCGCCGTGATCCACCATGAGAACGCCCTTCTTGTAGACCTGCTCGATGTTGAAGTCCTGGAAATTGTCAATGATGACGAAGTCTGCCAGATAGCCGGGGGAAATGCCGCCCCGGTTGTTCAGCAGGAAGTACCGGGCCGCGTTGTGGCAGGCCACCTTGACCGCGGTGATGGGGTCGGCCCCCAGAGAGATGGCCTTCTTCACGATATAGTCGATGTGGCCCTTCTCCAGCAGGTCATTGGGGTGCTTATCGTCTGTGCAGAACATGCAGCGGTCAGCATACTTGCCGGTGAGCAGGGGCATCAATGCCTCCAGGTTCCGGGCAGCGGTCCCCTCACGGATCATGATGAACTGGCCCCGCTCCAGCTTGGCGATGGCGTCCTTCACATCATGGCACTCGTGGTCGGAGTAGACGCCGGCGGCGATGTAGGCGTTGAGGTCGTTGCCCTGAAGGTCCGGGGCGTGGCCGTCGATCTTCTTGTGGTGGGCCTGTGCCGCCACGATCTTCTCCACGGTCTGCTCGTCGCCGTTGATGGCGCCCACAAAGTTCATCATCTCCGCAAGGCCCTGTACTCTGGGATGGTCATAGAAGCTGTCGATGGCCCGATAGTCCAGAATGGCCCCGGACTCGTCCAGGGGTGTGGCGGGGACGCAGGAGGGCAGCATGAACCGCACGTCTACCGGCAGATCCTCTGTGGCCTGCAGCATATACTCGATGCCGTCGGTGCCCATGACGTTGGCGATCTCATGGGGGTCCGTTACCACCGTGGTGGTTCCGTGAGGCAGGACGGCCTTCACGAACTCCGTGGGGCTGACCAGAGAACTTTCCAGATGGATATGGGCATCCAGAAAACCGGGAAGAATGATCTTGCCGGTGCAGTCCACCTCAGACCGGCCTTGATAGCTTCCCATGCCCACGATCAGACCTTCCGCCACGGCAATGTCCATGGTGGACAGTTCATTGGAGAACACGTTGACAAAGGTGGCGTTTTTCAGCACCAGATCCGCAGGCTCCCGCCCGGCGGCGGCCGCGATGATCCGCTGCTTTTTCAGCAGCTTTCGGTTGATCTTTCCAGCATAGCTTTCCGGCATAGTACCACTCCTTCTATAAATTTAACAGAAATCGGAATTGCTTATAGCAGACATAACGAAATGTAATATCTGTTGTTCTTGGGAGCAGTATACTTGAAAAAAACTGATTTGTCCATAGAAGAGACGGCGGTTTCCCGCCGAAATTTTATCCGGATTTTCGGCAGAATTTGACAGGCGGGGGAAACCGGGCGTCTCAACCGGTTTTTCGCGGGAAATCCATTGCGAAACAGCGGAAAAGAGGCTATAATAAACTTAACTATGTCAAAAAAATCCGGAGGTTTTTCCATGAAGTGCATGGTCATTGACGGCAACTCCATCATCAACCGGGCCTATTACGGCATCCGCCCCCTGACTAACCGGGAAGGGCTGTACACCCACGCCGTGTTCGGCTTTCTCACCACGTTGCTGCGCCTGAAAGAGGAAGAACGGCCGGATGCCCTGTGCGTCACCTTCGACCTCCACGCCCCTACCTTCCGTCACAAGGCGGACGAGGCGTACAAGGCCACCCGGAAGCCCATGCCGGAGGAATTGCGGATGCAGGTGCCGGTGCTGAAAGAGGTGCTGGATACCCTGAACATCCCCCGCTATGAAATGGAGGGGTGGGAGGCCGATGACCTGATCGGCACCATTTCCCGGAAATGCGAGGCGGCGGGCTGGGACTGCGTAGTGGTGACGGGAGATAAGGATTCCCTCCAGCTTATCACCGACCATACGAAGGTGAAGCTGGTGTCCACCCGTATGGGCCAGACCACCACCAAGGACATGACCCCGGAGACCTTCCGGGAGCAGTACGGCTTTGAACCCATCCACATGATCGACCTGAAGGCCCTCATGGGAGACACCTCCGACAATATCCCCGGCGTACCGGGGGTGGGTGAAAAGACCGCTATGGATCTTATTCAAAAATATGGCAGCGTGGACGCCATTTATGAAAAGCTTCCGGATATCGACGCCAAGCCTGCCGCCATCAAAAAGCTGACGGCGGGAGAGGACGCAGCCCGCCATTCCTACTGGCTGGCCACCATTGTCACTGATGCGCCGCTGTCCTTCGACCCGGCGGAAAACCGGGTGCAGGAGCCGACACCGGCGGCGTATCCCCTGTTTTTGAAGCTGGAATTTTCCAAGCTGATTGAAAAAATGGGCCTGCGTTCAGAGGAAACGGCTCCGGCGGATGCCGCGCCGGACGTCACCGTGACGGCGGAGCGGATCACGGAGGAATCCCGTGCCCGGGAGGTGCTGGAACTGTTCCGCAAGGCGGATCATGTGACAGTGCTGGCCCTGCCGGACCTCTCCGGGGTCATTGCGGACTGCGATACCGGGGCGGATACCGCCCTGTCGGCGGAATTTTTCTTCGAGCGCTACACCGGTGACTGGAACGCGCTGCTGAACGCCCTGTTCGCCGCCGACATTAAAAAAGTGAGCCATAACGTCAAGGACCTCATGCGGACGTTGCTGGAAAACGGCCTGAACGCAGAGGGCTTCATGTTCGACACCGCTCTGGCCGCCTATCTGGTGGATGCCACCAGCGGCAAATATGAAATCGGTCAGCTGTTCGCTGGGTATTTCCACACGGAGCTGGTAAAGCCGGTCCATCTGGAACCGGATGCCTTCTCCTTGCTGGGGGATGTGACGGCGGCGGAGGCTGCCTTCCACAGCTACACCAGCGCCGTGGACGCCCTGTACGGAGTGCTGGCCCCCAAGTTGAAGGAGCTGGACCTCTGGGATCTGTACGCCACGGCGGAGCTGCCGCTGTGCCGGGTGCTGGCGGAAATGGAACTGGCTGGTTGCCGGGTGGACAAGGGGGCGCTGGTGTCCTTCGGGGAGATGCTCTCCGAAAAGGCCGCCGCTCTGGAACAGGACATTTACAACATGGCCGGGGAGGAATTCAACATCAACTCCCCCAAGCAGCTGGGAGAAATTTTATTCGGCAAGCTGGGCCTGCCCCACGGCAAGAAAACGAAAACCGGCTGGTCCACCAACGCCGATGTGCTGGAAAAGCTGCGCTACGAGGCCCCCATTGTAGGGGCTGTACTGGAATACCGGCAGTACGCCAAGCTGAAATCCACTTATGCCGACGGACTCTTGAAAGCCATGGATCCCGACGGGCGCATCCGCACCCGGTTCCAGATGACCGTCACCGCCACCGGGCGGCTCAGTTCCACGGAGCCGAATTTGCAGAACATCCCCACCCGGACGGATCTTGGCAGCGAAATTCGCCGGATGTTCATTCCGGCGGAGGGCTGCGTCTTAGTGGACGCGGACTACTCTCAGATCGAGCTGCGGCTGCTGGCCCACATCTCCGGGGACGAGGCCATGCGGGCGGCGTTCACCACCGGAGCGGACATCCACACCGCCACGGCGGCCCAGGTGTTCCATGTGGCCCCCGGCGATGTGACCCACGAGATGCGCCGCCGGGCGAAAGCCGTGAACTTCGGCATTGTCTACGGCATCTCCGCCTTTTCCCTCAGTCAGGACATCGGCGTGACGGTGGCGGAGGCCAAGGCGTATATGGAGGCATATTTCGCCACCTTCCCCGGTGTGCGGAAGTATATGGATGATGTGGTGGCAAAGGCCAAGGAGCAGGGGTATGTGGAAACGCTGTTCCACCGGCGGCGGGAGCTGCCGGAGATCCGCTCCTCCAATTTCAATATGCGCTCCTTCGGGGAGCGGGTGGCGCTGAATATGCCCATTCAGGGCACGGCGGCGGACATTATGAAGCTGGCTATGGTGGCTGTGGAGAAGCGGCTGGAACAGGAACTGCCGGAGGCCAAGCTGGTCTTGCAGGTCCACGATGAATTGATCGTGGAGTGCCCGAAGCCGCAGGCGGAGGCCGCGGCAAAGCTGCTGGAGGAGGAAATGGAGCAGGTGGCCCACCTGTCCGTCCCCCTGACGGCGGAGGCCCACTGGGGCCGCAACTGGCTGGAAGCCAAGGGATAAGGAGTAATATACATGGAAGAGAAAAATCTGCATGTCCGCATCGTGCCTATGACGGCGGACCATCTGGATGAAGTGGCGGAGCTGGAACGGATCTGCTTTTCTACGCCGTGGAGCCGGAATATGCTGGCGGAGGAATTGGACAACTACCTGTCCGCATTCCTTGTGGCGCTGGATGACAACGATAAAGTAGCGGGCTACGCCGGTTTGCAGGCGGTGCTGGACGAGGGTTATATTACCAATGTGGCTGTCCGGCCGGACTGCCGGAAGCAGGGCGTTGCCGGAAAGCTGCTGCAAGTGTTTCTTGACTTTGCTCAGGCCAACCATCTGGCGTTTCTGACGCTGGAAGTCCGGGCCTCCAACTACCCCGCCATCGCCCTGTACGGCAGCCGGGGCTTCCGGGGCGTGGGCCGGCGCAAGAATTACTATGAGCATCCCCGGGAGGATGCCATCATTATGACAAGGGAGTTTGAACAGCATGGAACTGAGAATCCCGTCAGTTGAACAACTGAGGACGATTTATGACCGGGATCTGAAGGAAGCATTTCCCACAGCGGAATTAAAACCCCTGCGGAATATTGAGAAGAGTTGGGCGGAGGGCTGGTACAAGCCCTACTGCCTGTTTGACGGAGACAATATCGTAGGCGAAGCATTCCTCTGGCTGGGACATCCCGGCTGGGCACTGCTGGATTACCTGTGTGTTTCCAGTATCCGCCGCAACGGCGGCGTCGGTGCATCCATCCTGGAGAAGCTGCGGGAGCGGGAGGCGGACACGGTGATCTTCGGGGAGTCGGAAGCTCCGGAGGATGCGCCGGACCCGGAGATGGCCCGGCGGCGGTTGGGGTTCTATGCCCGGTGCGGTCTGCGGACCGCCGGGTATGATACGGAGATGTTCGGCGTCCACTACAAGACCCTGTATCTCGCCGGCGGCCCGGTGGATGACGCCGCCCTGATGGAAGAACACCGGTTCGTTTACGAGAATACATTTTCTGCGGACAAGTACCACAAGTATGTCCGCATCCCCTTTGATCCCAAGGCGGCGCCGGGCCCGAAGGTGCCCTGGCAGCAGTAAGGCGGAGAACGCCGATCTTTTGGAGAAAGAAGCATTGCTATGAAGATTTTAGCCTTTGAATCCTCCTGCGATGAGACCGCCGTGGCAGTGGTGGAGGACGGACGGCGGGTGTTGTCCGATGCCATTGCCTCTCAGGCGGACCTCCACGCCCTGTACGGCGGCGTGGTACCGGAGCTGGCCTCCCGCAAGCATGTTGAAGTGATCGCGGCCCTGACAGAAAAAGTCTTGGCGGACGCCGGCTGCACCCGGCAGGATATTGACGCCGTGGCCGTCACCTACGCCCCCGGTCTCATCGGGGCCGTACTGGTGGGCTTGAGCTTTGCCAAATCCGTGGCCTACGGCCTTGGGGTGCCTCTGATCCCGGTGCACCATGTCCGGGGCCATATCGCCGCCAACTATCTGGCTTTCCCGGAGCTGGAGCCACCCTTTCTGGCATTGGCCATCTCCGGGGGCAACACCATGATCGTGGACGTCCGGGATTATACGGATCTGGAGATCCTGGGCGCTACCCGGGATGACGCGGCGGGGGAGTGCTTTGACAAGGCGGCCCGGGTGCTGGGCCTGCCTTACCCCGGCGGTGCGCCCATGGACAAGCTGGCCCAGCAGTCCAAGGGCGGCGTCTACACCCTGCCCCATTCCCATGTGGAGGGAGCGCCGCTGGACATGAGCTTTTCCGGTCTGAAAACGGCGGTGGTGAATCTGGCCCATCACGCCGAGCAGGTGGGCGAACCGCTGGATGCCCCGGCACTGGCACGGGACTTCGCCCAGGCTGTCAGCGATACGCTGGTCCCCCGCGTCATGGAAGCCGCAAAGCAGTCCGGCCGCACCGTCATCGTCGCCGCCGGCGGCGTGGCGGCCAACTCCGTCATTCGGGCGGACCTGGAGCGGGCCTGCGAAAAAGCCGGCTGCCGGTTGTATCTGCCGCCGCTGCGGTGGTGCGGCGATAACGGTGCCATGATCGGCGCACAGGGGTATTACGAATATCTGGCGGGCCATACGGCGGGCATGGACCTGAACGCCTACGCCACCCGCGACATCAGCGAATAAACGATACCGGCGGTCATCAGACCGCCGGTGTTTTTTACCGATATATGGATAAGCGCCGCAGCTCAGCCACGGCG
>ERZ773173.3258-NODE-3258-length-10578-cov-13.738002_pt1 | contig 10578 bp, 10 predicted proteins | sample MGYA00580535_ERZ773173 | MGnify/ENA primary metagenome ERZ773173 (study PRJEB29015, sample SAMEA2737856) | human gut metagenome | biome: human gut; feature: human-associated habitat; material: faeces | place: China | collected 2012 ...
TAGTAAATAACATTCTGAAATATGTCATTCCATATGTGAAATTATGACACAGGACGAGTATTGCCGCTGTAATTGACAACTCGCCTCTTATCTTCATAAGTGGTGCAATCAGCTTGTTGCCCTTAGGCAGTGCGCCAGTGTACATTACCACAACAAACATTGCCGTTCCAAGAGAGCCTTTTGCAAATATTCCTAATATATTATTCTTTACAAACAAATGCATTGGCAGGAACTCAAGCAGGAATACCGCAATAGAGATTACTGCCGCACCTATATAAAATATATTGGCATATTTCTTAAGCGAATCTTTGAGAAAATATATAAATAAAGCTACGATTATAAGTGATATTATAAATAACATGTCTGCTCCTTCGGGTCTGTATATCTTGGTTAGCTATCTTTAACAAGAGTTTATTAATCTATCTAAAATTAGTCATCGCTAACTGTTCTATAGAATATATTTTTCTCACCACATTTGTCAATACAGACAGTTAATAATAATTCTCATTAAGGCTGTCTGGTAATTATTTCCTTATTCATATCTGTTGAAAAACCGCTGGCAATGCCCTCCGATACATACACTCTGCTTCCATCGAAAAGTATCATATCAAAATCTATATCACCGCTTCTGTAAAGTTCTTTTGCACCGTCCAGCCCCATTGCAAAAAGTGCCGTTGACAATGCATCTGCTGTAGTTCCATCTGAATACACAATTGTAACAGAAGTCAGGTCGCTGTCTGAAGGATAACCTGTCTGCGTGTCTATAATATGATGGTATACTTGTCCATCCTGCTCAAAATACCGCTCGTACCCACCTGATGTTATGACAGCCTTATCCGTCGTGCTTAATATTCCAAGATAACTATTCTCACTAGCAGGATTCTGTATGGCAACTCTCCAGTCAGAACCGTCCGTCTTAGTTCCAAGCACCTGCACATTGCCCCCAAGATTGACAATCGCATGCTCAATGCCGCAATCCTTCATAATCTGGATAACCCGCGAAGATGTGTAGCCTTTGGCTATACCACCAAGGTCAATGCTGGAACCACCTGTCAGCGCCACCTGCTGCCCGTTTACTGATACATTTGTATAAGAAACACCCTTAAGTGCCTCTGCAATCTCACTGCTTTCTGGCACTCTGTAATTCTTTGTCGTAAATCCCCACAGTTCCATAAGAGGATATATCGTAATATCGAAAGCTCCATTGGTCTTTTCTGACACCTGCATTGCCCTGTTCATTATAAATGCGGTTTCTTCCGATACTTCTCCGCTTCCATTTTCATTTATCTTAGTAACATCACTGTCCGCATTTCCTACCGAAAACATTGCATCAAGCCGGTTAATCTCCTGCACTGCCTTGTTTACTGCCTCCTCTGAATTACTTCCATATGCTGTTAGTGACATATATGTATCCATTGCAAATATTTCCTGTGTGCTCTGGTCTGGCTGTCCTTTTACAGCATTTTCTTTATTAGCGCATGATGAGAGCACTGTCATAGCAGTGATTCCTATCATAACTGTTAAAATGTATTTTCTAAGTTTCATAATTATCTCCGTCTTACATAAGTTAGTTCTTTGAAACTTTAAACTATATTGGGTAAAATGTCAATTTATTTCGTTATCACAGAAATTTTATTTGCGGAGTATTTATAATCCATACAATATCGCCTGTCGATCAGCTACATAAAATTCATAATTACAACATCGCTCAATCAATTCCCTGTCATGGGTGATAATAAAAATACTTTTACCCATGTCACGAAGTTCTTTAAACAGCTGTGCAGTACTTACCATATGACAATAATCCAGACCGCTCGTCGGCTCATCAAATATCAGTATCTCCTTTTCTGCAAGCACAGACGATGCAATAGCCACACGCTGTTTCTGACCACCGGATAATGACATCGGATGTTTATCACGAAATTCCCATATACCAAGTTTTTGCATAATTTCTCTGGCTCTTTCCTGTATCTCTTTTCCGGTATCCGATGCTCCAAGAAGAACTTCATCTTCTACAGATTCACAGAAAAGCTGATGATTTACATCCTGCATTACAAGATAACATTTACGGAGCATTTCCTTTGGTTTATACTGCTTCTCTTCTATGACCGTCTGTCCCTTAAATTTTTTCTCCAATCCGCAAAAGCATCTGACGAACGTAGATTTTCCTGCTCCGTTTTGTCCTGTAATTGCTATAAGTTCATTCTTTGGGAGCTGCATATCTCCAAACTCCAGTACCTTTTTTTCTCCATAGGAAAAATAATAATTTTTCAGTACTATGTCCGACTTTTTGGCAATATACTCATGTCTTTTACTGCTTTCATCACAATGTGGCTGCATTGTACGAAGTCCGAGATTTTGCAGCTTTTGCTCTGAAAATTTCAGAAATTCCTGCATTGTGATATCAAACATAATTCTTCCATGTTCAAGATAGACTACACGGTCACATATTTCCTTAAGCCAATACAACCTATGCTCCGCTATCACGATTGTTTTTCCCTGCTTTTTCCAGAGTAAAAGCGTATTTTTTAGTCTTTCTATGGATTCTTTATCCAGATTTGATGTTGGTTCATCAAGTACAAATACGTCGGGCTGCATCGCAGTTACAGAACCACAGGCAACTCTCTGCTTCTCACCGCCTGACAATTTAAAAATATCTCTGTCCATAAGATTTTCCATTTCCAGTTCGCTTACAGCCAGTTTTACACGTTCGTTAATATCGTTTTCTACAAGTCCCATATTTTCGCATCCAAACGCAACTTCGCTTGTTGTATCCATGCAGAAAAACTGACTTCTTGGATTCTGAAATACACTACCCACCTTTTTTGATATATTATATAGTTCTTCACTCTGCACATTCATTCCATAAACGCTGACATTTCCGCTATACTCTCCTTCATAAAAATGTGGGATAAGACCATTTATAAGGCGCGTTATTGTTGTCTTTCCACAACCTGAAGCCCCACATAACAAAACACATTCTCCTTTATCAACTGAAATCGAAACATCTTTTAACGCTCCTTTTTCCGAATTATTATACTGAAAACTGACATTTTCTATCTGTATCATAATATCCTCCATTTGTAACAAAACCGCACTCTGCCAATATCATGACATCATGCGGTTTTATCTATATATTACATAAATAATCTTGAAATCATTGAAACAATCCATATTACATAAGGAATAAAGCAAATAAGTACTACAATATAGTCCTGAAAATGAAAACCAATCCGGCACACATTGGTCCGCTTTACATCACCGCCAAGTCCCCGTGTAATAGCTGCGGCATTGAGCTCCTCTCCAATTTTTGCGGAGCAGACCATAAGTGGAATCAGTCTGTACTCTATCATTTTATCAACATTTTTCCCGCCGAAGCGAATATCCCGCATACGCATCGCATCATTGATTGCCCGGAATTCATCCGCAATCGTTGGAAAAAAACGAAACATAACAGAAAGTGGTATGGTCAGCTTATCCGTAACATGCATCCTGCTCATAGCCGAAGAAAACTCACTTACTGTTGTTGTCTGCATCAGATAGGTTCCAGCCATGATTCCCGGCAGAAACCTTGTCATAATCCCGCAGAATGCAAGCAATATAAATCCAATAAAACCTGTCATATGAGGCAGCACAAACACTGTCAGCAAATAAAATACACTGTACAAAATGATGTATCCTGCTGCTCTTTTCCACTTACCTGCAAGTATAAAAAGCACGAACGGAAGCAGACAGAATAGCGGAAGGTACGCACCAAATAATTTATCTCCTGCTCCTCCCAGAACAAATATTGCCATTGTCATTAAAAGAAGCATTTTTGTTCTTGGATCAAATGTGACGTATGTATGTATCATTATGCAATTCCCGCTTTCTCAAAATGCTTTTTCAACAATGATTTTCCAAATACTCCTCCGATCCATCCACAAATCACGCATGCTGCAATAAGTAATGGGATCAGCCATGAGTTCGCAAAGATATCTGTCATTTTAGTGATATACTCCTGTCCAAAACTCTGACGCGTACTGAAATATGCCTCAATATTCATAAACATTGGAATAAAGTTTCCAAATATGATCAGATTAAATACTCCACAACTTAATATATCTTTCTTACTGCTTTTATAATTTCCCGATTTTACAATAAGGTCTGTAATAACACCACATATAATTCCAAAAATAAACGGCCAGTATCCCATTCCTGTAATCCACAAAAACAATCCAACGATCATAGCATAAATAGTTATCATTCCAAATTTATCAACTTTTGTCAAAAAAAGCATATATGGAATACCGCCAAATATTGGGACAATCACACATAAAAGCGGCATCATGATCGGTATAAATCCCAGCATTGCAACTGCTGTCATAATCACACAGTAAATCGCTGCATAGATTCCAATATTGATCAAATCTTTTCCTTTTAATTTCTTTTTATTTTTCATTTTGAATGCTCCTTGTTTTTTATCTATATATTACTTTGTTTCTTAACGTGCCAGTTTCCAGCTGACTGCCTGCTCTCTTGCATCCACAAACCGCTTGTAAATTCCTTCCTGCTTCATCAGCTGCTCATGGGTTCCTTTCTGCACAATCTGCCCTTTCTCTACAACCACGATCTGATCTGCATTGCGTACCGTCTTTAGTCTGTGTGCGATCATAATGATCGTTTTTTCTTTCGTCAGTGCATCCACAGCCTCCACAAGTTCTTTCTCATTCTCAGGATCTACATTCGCAGTTGCCTCATCAAGAATAATGATCGGTGCATCCTTCATAATCGCCCTGGCAATGGAGATCCGTTGTTTTTCACCACCGGAAAGCGTGGCACCGCCCTCTCCGATTACGGTATTATATCCATTTGGAAGTTTGCTGATAAACTCGTGACAGCAGGCTTTCTTTGCTGCTTCCACCACTTCCTCATGACTTGCATCCTGACGCCCGAACTTAATATTATTCTCAATTGTATCTGCAAAAAGATAGACGGACTGAAAGACAAATGCAAAATTATTCATCAGGCTGTTCATGCTGTACTCTTTTACATTTACACCGCCAAGGGTCACTTCTCCGGAATCCACATCCCAGAATCTGGCAATCAGATTACAAAGTGTAGATTTACCTCCGCCAGACGGACCAACGATTGCTGTCGTTGTTTTTTCTGGGATAGAGAGTGATACACCATCAATAATCTTCCGCTTATCGTAGGAAAATGTAACATCTGAAAGTCTGATATCATAGTTTTCCGGCTGTATCTCTTTGCCGTCGATATCCATCGTATCCAGTTCCAGAATTTCATTTGCTTTGTCCACACATACACTTACCACATGTAAGAGGGATGAGTAATTTCCTGTACATTCCAGACTGGCATAAAGCATAAATGCTGAGATTGTCATACCAATGGCATAAACCGCACTCATAGTTCCATTGATATAAAAATATGCACTGCATGCCACAATTACGGCTCCTGTTATCTTCGTTATCACGCTTTGTAAAAAATGATACGGGACAAATACCATTTCCATCCTGGTATTGATTTTGGCACTCGCATCGTTTGCATCATTTAATCTCTTTGCCTGTTTTCCAAGCAGATTGTAGGATTTCACTTCTGAGATTCCCTGAAGATACTCCATGATCTGACTTACGAGTTCTGTATCACATACCACCTTTTGTTCCGAATCTTTTTTCCCTGCATTCTGCATCATAGAATTTACACCAAAGAAAATCAGGACTCCAGCTGCAGATATCAGTCCGATTCTCCAATCAAAAACAAGCAGCATAAGGATGATCATCAAAGTCTCTAAAATCCCCTGCGTTGTCAGCATAACCACCCTGGCCGCTATATCTCCTAGTGATTCCATCGTATTGGTTGTCACCGAAGATATCTCCCCAATACTGTTGGAATTAAAATATCCCATCGGAAGGTAACGCAGATGCTCTGCAATTTTGATTCTCGTAAAAGCACTTGCATTATAGCCACCTTCTGTCTGAAGTACCGTAGAACTTCTCTTACATATAACAGCAATCACAATCGCAATGACCATAATAGCTAAGGAACCTCCGATATATTTTCCTATCGGTTTTCCACCAAGCAAACCAATCAATATGTACATAATGGCTGGTATCTTCATTGCAGATGCAAGTGCTTCTACAAGCCCAATAACCATCGACAGTTTGAATTTGTTTCCATTTTCCCTCCCTGAAAATCGAAAGAATTTCGCCAGAATCTCAAACATATCATTCGCCCTCCTTTACGGTATCTTTTACTGAAATATGGGCATTCCACATTTCTTTATAAAGCGGGCATGACACCAGAAGCTGCTCATGCGTGCCATGTGCTGTCACGTTTCCATCATTTACCACAAAGATCTGGTCACTGTCCTTAACGGTAGAAAGCCTGTGTGCTATGACGATCAGTGTCTTTCCGTCCACCAGTTTTGCAATGGATTTTTGTAATATAGCTTCGTTTTCCGGATCGGTGTAGGCAGTTGCCTCATCTAAAATGACGATAGGTGCATCCTTTAGCATCGCCCGGGCAATCGAGATACGCTGTCTCTCTCCTCCCGACAGATGTCCACCGGCACCGCCTACAACGGTATCAAATCCATTTTCTAACTGCATGATAAATTCATAACAGCCGCTCTTCTTTGTAACCTCAACCACCTGGTCATCCGTAGCGTTTGGATTTCCCTGTCTGATATTTTCACGAACTGTCTCATTAAACAGATAATTGTCCTGCGCGACATAGGCAATTTTCCGGTTGAAATCTGTAAGTGCCAGCTCTTTTACATCAACCCCACCGATTTTAATGCTGCCGGAATCCACATCCCATAAAGATGCGATTAGCTTTGCGATCGTTGACTTTCCGCTTCCGGAAGGCCCAACAATTGCATTTACAGTCCCTGCTTTAAGTTCCATATTTACTCCATGCAGGATTTCTTTGTCGTGATAGCCAAACCTTACATTTTCAAGAATGATGGAATTATCTTTTGGAACATCTTTACTTTTCTCCGGACGTTTTAACTCCGGCTGTTCTAAAATACCTGCTATCTCATCAACGATCACTCCGATTTTCCCAAGGTCATCTGTATAGGAGCCCACCGTGATCAGGGGCCCGACAATTCCCAGTGAGAGAATGATACAAATGACAAAATCAGATAACTCTAAGGTTTTATTCGATACATAATAGGCTCCAAAAGGCAATACTGTAAGAAGTGTATACGGTGTCACCACCATCATCAATGCATGATAGACAGAACATCTTCTCATCCATGAAATGAAAGAGTCCGCATATTCCCTTGCCGCTTTTGTAAATTTAGCATAAGAGCTTTCTGTCTTTCCAAATGCCTTTATGACCTCTATTCCGTCAATATATTCTACCGCAGCATCATTCAGCTCCTTTGTGGTCTTAACCGTCCTTTCAAAACTTGGCTTATAATCCAGCATCATTCCAAAATATGAGAAAAGTCCAACAACAATCGGAACTAAAGACCAAAGTGCCAGCCGATAGTCTGTCAGGAAGAAATAAATCAGGATTACAACCGGTGCAAGCAGATTGGAGGTGAATTCTGGTACTATGTGAGCCAGAGTTGTCTCGATACTGTCAATTCTTTCCACCATGATATTTTTAAAAGTACCTGACGGTGTATCTTTCACATATCCAAGAGGTACCCTGGCAAGCTTGTCGCAACACGCTTTTCTTATATTTGCAAGTACCACAAAAGTTGCTTTATGTGACAATGACGTTGAAAGTGAATGAAACAGTTCTGCAATCACAAACGACAGTGCGATCAGGACTGCTTTTATCAGATATTTTTCAAACTCCTTTTCACCGTTTAAAAACAGTTTCACCACATCCGCAATTATAAAGTACGGAAGAATCTTAAAAATAACATTTCCTATTGCGAGCAATACACTCCACACATAGGCACTTCTTTTTTGTCCAGCCCATGTCAGTATCCAGCTGACTGCTGACTTTTTCTTTTCTTTCACACCTATTCACTCCTTGCTATAGTTTTAATTTTGTTAGTTGTCACTAACCCTTGTATAATAAAATAGGTGGCATGACGGCATCAGCCACCTGATATTATTTTCTTAAAATGTACCTTTCTGAATCGTAAGCCTAAAATTTAACGTTCCACAATCGCTCCCAGCCACCGGTATTGAATTCCCGAAGCTTGTGCACATTTCTCTTTGCAGTTTCCTTATCTATATCGTGCTCAATGATCTGAAATATAGATGAAAAAAATCCGGTATAGATCATATGCATGAGGCTTTCCCCGACAATCGGTATTTCAATTCCATCCTCCTTCATTTTCTTCACATATTCCAAACTGGATCTCATTTCCCTGTCTACCATATTGTGTATGAATGTCTCAAACTTTCCACTGTCTCCACATTTCAGCAATAATCGGAAATTATCATAATGCTCATATATATAGTCAATCATCTGATCCATTCCGTCGCCGGATGTGTCCGACATATTACTGGTCTGTTCTTTGGCAGAAAGCTTTTCAAAATCCTCAACTATACGGTCGTAGATCTGATATATATGTTCTATATACGGATCTGTCAGTGCATCAAAAAGCGCCTCTTTTGTCGGATAGTATTTATAAAAGGCACCCGTTGTAAGTCCGGCATCCTTTACAATATTTCTTAAAGATGCCCCGGAAAAGCCATCTTTTAAAAAATGCTTTCTGGCTGTATTTAATATATTTTTCTCTGTATCTTCTGCTTTTGTCGACATCTTTTTCTTATTCTCCTGAACGTCTCTTTAAAAATATAACAGTGTTATATAGTACTGTTATATTTTATCTCATTCTATTCATTTGTCAAGTATATTTTTTAGATTTTTCACAACTACTTTTCCACTATTTTTCTCACCACACAATGCATACGCATTCCTTTGCGAATTTCAAATTTTTCCACTTTTAATCCTGCTTTTTTCAACACTTCGTGACCACTACTCTTGTCGGAACAGCAATCCGGCTCTCCTTCTATTTTGGACAGCTTTTCATGTCCTTATCAACGACAACGATAAAATGCCACACAGTTATTAACAACCATGTGACATTTATACTCTTAATACAATTTTGCACCTGCTGGGATTGCATCATCTAACATTACCAGATTCAGTTTTTCTTCTCCATTTACATTGTGAATTGCAGAAAGAAGCATACCACATGAATCTATTCCCATCATAGAACGTGGTGGAAGATTTACGATTGCAAGTAAAGTTTTGTAAATCTAAGAAGTTTCTTACTCTTAGGTACTGCCTCATAATTTTTTACCTTTACAACACGGAAGTCTGACTTTGAGAATGTATCAAAATCAACCCGCTCCTCAAATAAAGGCTCTATTTCAATACCTGTATTATTTTCAACAACTGCTGCCACTTCTTCTGTTACTACTTCATTGTTATCTATTTGATTGTAACTCCTTTGCATTAATTTCTCATAATAATATGTAATGTCGGCTGGAACCGCATTACCATTAGCTAGTATACCATATACATACTATTTATGGACGAAATAGGACATTTTTTTCAAATCGGTTGAATTTGACCCTATTTAACCAATCATAACCCCTATTATATAGCAGTTTGGAGTACTAATTGGTTTAATAATCGGTTTAAACAAAGAGATCTAACCAATCTTAAACCGATTAATCTTTAATATATTTTATCAACCTCAGATTCATACACCGATTCAGTATGAGTATCAAATAGCACCCACTCCACCAGATCAAAACAATCCGGATTATCCTGCAAGAACCTATTTACTGTATGTACTGCAATCTTTGCTGCCAACTCAACCGGAAAACTATATACTCCCGTTGATATAGAAGGAAATGCAATAGACCTGATTCCATTATCCATTGCCAGCTTCATAGAATTAAAATAGCAGTTAGCAAGAAGTTCCTCTTCTCTATTTCTTCCACCATTCCATATCGGTCCTACAGTATGTATCACATAATCACATGGCAGATTATAGGCTTTTGTTATCTTTGCTTCTCCAGTCTCACATCCGTGAAGTGTCCTGCACTCCGCCAGAAGCTCCGGTCCTGCTGCTCTATGAATCGCACCATCTACACCGCCCCCGCCAAGAAGAGAGTTGTTTGCTGCATTCACAATTGCCTGCACATCTGTTACTTTTGTTATATCTCCCATTAAAGTCTTAATTAAGTACATTTAGTTCCATCCTTTCCAGATATCCGGCTGATAACCAAGTGTTGATTGCTTTCCGTTTCTTACTACTGGTGTTTTAATTACTTGTGGATTCTCAAGTACCTTTTCGAGCTTATCTTCATCTGCGATATACTTAATAAGAGCAAGTAAATCCTTGTCCTCACCGTCCCAGTTAACCATATTTTCTAGTCCACCATTTGCCTGAGCTACCGAATTAAATTCTCCTTTGCTCATACCTTTTTCTTTCATATCAATGAACTGATACTTTATGCCCCGCTCCTTGAAAAAACGCTCCGCCTTCTTAGTATCATTGCATTTCTTTGTTCCAAATATCTGTATATTCATATCAGTATTCCTTTTCTATCTCACCATCTATTCCATACATTTTCTTGAATGCATCAAGGT
>ERZ773173.3266-NODE-3266-length-10550-cov-3.155026_pt1 | contig 10550 bp, 9 predicted proteins | sample MGYA00580535_ERZ773173 | MGnify/ENA primary metagenome ERZ773173 (study PRJEB29015, sample SAMEA2737856) | human gut metagenome | biome: human gut; feature: human-associated habitat; material: faeces | place: China | collected 2012 ...
TTGTTTATATGCGGCGGTGCTTTTGATGGTCTTGGAAAGATTATTGAACGTAGATTGGATAAGGGTTCAATTGGATTTAATTCTCAGATTATAGAGAAAACAGACAAGAGTGAAGATGAATTATTTAAGCAGGTTATGCCTGAGGATCTTACTAAGTTTGGTTTGATTCCTGAATTTATAGGTAGAGTTCCTGTAACTGTTTCACTTGATTTCCTTGATGAAAAAGCATTGGAAAGAATTTTAACAGAGCCAAAGAATGCATTAATTAAACAGTACAAGAAGTTGTTTGAATTAGATGGTGTGGAACTTAAGTTTACAGACGAGGCAATTAATACTATTGCAAAGAAAGCAGTAGAAAGAAAAACAGGTGCCAGAGGTCTTAGAGCCATACTTGAAAATGCAGTTATGGATATTATGTACGAAACACCTTCAGATGAAACAATTAAGGAATGTATTGTTAATGAAGATGTTATTAACGGACTTGCAGATCCTGAATTAGTATATAATTCAGTAATTGGCAAGAAGAAAGCTAAGAAAAATAAAGACAAGACAGCATAATTAAGGAGTATACATGTCAGAAAATATATTAAAACTTCCTGTAATACCACTTCGTGGATTGACAGTATTACCGGGAACTACCGTTCATTTTGACATTAGCAGAAAGTCATCAATTAAGGCAGCTGAAACTGCCATGTTGGCTGGAAAGAACTTATTTGTTGTTACACAAAAGAACCCGGTGGAAGAAACACCGGGTTTTGACGGCATATATAATATTGGTACAGTTGTTGTAATTAAGCAGTTAAATAAGCTTCCGGACAATATTGTAAGAGTAATGGTAGAAGCCAAATCAAAAGGTCAGATTTTGGCATTTAATTTTGAAGAGGGCTATTTTCAGGGGGAAATTGATTTACTTGAAGAGAAAGAAAACAACTTGTCAGAAATCGAAGAAGAGGCCTTTGTCAGAGAACTTAAGGACACAATAAGAGATTATAATGATATAACTCACGAATTAAGTGCAAATGCACTGAGAAGTTTAATGCATATGAGCAGTCTTAAGAACTTAATGAGACAGCTTCTTATGAGAGTTAGAGTAAAGTACCAGCTTAAGCAGACATTTTTGGAAGAAGATGATGTTGTAAGCCAGTTTGGAACGATTATTTCTTTCCTTAAGGAAGAAAACGAGATTGCTCTTATTAGAACAGGAATTATTGATAAGGTTAAACAGCGACTTGACAAGAACCAGCGTGAACATATTTTGAGAGAACAGATGCAGGTTATCAGAGAGGAACTTGGTGACGATTTTATGTCAGAAGCCGAGGAGCTTGAAGAGAAAATACATAGTTTAAATGCTGACAAAGAAGTAAAGGAACAGCTTTTAAAGGAACTTTCAAGATATAAAGGCACAATGGGAAATGCGGCAGAGGCTAATGTGTTAAGAACTTACATTGACACAATGCTTGAAATGCCTTGGAACAATACAACTGAGGAAAATCCGGACTTGCAGAATGCTCAGGATATTCTTGACAGAGATCATTATGGACTTAAAAAGATTAAGGACAGAATTTTGGAATTTTTGGCAGTTAGGGTTTTGACAGGTGCAAAGGGTGACAGTCCGATTATTTGTTTAATCGGACCTCCGGGTACAGGTAAAACATCTATTGCAAAATCAGTTGCAGAGGCGTTAAATAAGAAATATGTAAGAATAAGTCTTGGTGGGGTGGATGATGAATCAGAAATCAGAGGTCACAGAAAGACTTATGTTGGTGCCATGCCGGGAAGAATTGCAACAGGTCTTAAGCAGGCAGGAACAAATAATCCTTTAATGTTATTTGATGAAATAGATAAGCTTGGAAGAGGCGTTCACGGTGATCCTTCTTCAGCATTGCTTGAAGTAATGGATTCTGAGCAGAATTACAAGTTTAGGGATAATTACATAGAAGTACCAATTGATTTGTCAAAGGTTCTTTTTATTGCTACGGCAAATGATATTAATACAATTCCGGGACCTTTGCTTGACAGAATGGAAATTATTCCAATTGAGGGATATACTGAAAACGAGAAATTCCATATTGCAAAGGAACATTTAATAGCTAAGGAATATGCGAAAAACGGTCTTAAGAAAAGTCAGTTAAATATTACTGATGAAGCGATTAAGACAGTAATTCAGAATTATACAAGAGAAGCCGGAGTAAGACAACTTGAAAGAGAGATTTCAGAGATTTGTCGTAAGGCAGCAAGAAATATAGTTCAGAAAGAAAAGAAACATTTAAAGGTTACATCAAAGAATATTGAAAAATACCTTGGTCGTAAAAAGTATGAAGCTGATATGGCAAATGAGAAGGACGATATTGGAATCGTAAGAGGTTTGGCATGGACTGCAGTTGGCGGAACAACTCTTCAGATTGAAGTTAATACAATGCCGGGTAAAGGTGTTCTTAAGTTAACAGGTCAGTTAGGTGACGTAATGAAGGAATCGGCCCATATTGCATTAAGCTTTGTAAGAAGTATTGTTGCAGACTACGGTGTAGACAAGAAATTTTTTGAAGAAAATGATATTCATATCCATGTACCTGAAGGAGCGGTACCAAAGGATGGACCATCGGCGGGCATTACTATGGCAACGGCAATTCTTTCAGCTGTGGCAAAGATACCTGTAAAATGCTCAGTGGCAATGACAGGTGAAATTAATCTTCGTGGTAATGTTATGCCGATTGGAGGATTAAAAGAGAAACTTTTGGCAGCTAAGAATGCAGGCATAAAGATGGTTTTGGTCCCTAAAAAGAATAAGCCTGATGTGGAAGAAATGTCAAAAGAGATTACTGACGGATTAGAAATAGTTTTTGTAGAAAAAATGGAACAGGTGCTTGAAAATGCACTGGTAGAACAGGAGCAAAAATGATAATAAAAAATGTAGAACTTGAAACAGTCTGTGGTATTACAAGTAAATTACCGGATAATCAACTATGTGAAATAGCTTTTGCAGGAAAATCTAATGTTGGAAAGTCATCATTAATTAACGGATTAGTGAACAGAAAGGCATTGGCAAGAACGTCATCACAGCCGGGAAAGACTCAGACTATAAATTTTTATAATGTAAATAAAGAATTATATTTTGTGGATTTGCCGGGATACGGATACGCAAATGTGTCTTTAAAAGTTAAGGAACAGTGGGGAAAAATGATTGAAAGATATCTTCACGAATCTCAGGTTTTGAAAGCTGTTTTCTTACTAATTGACATTAGACACGAGCCATCAGCTAACGATGTAAATATGTATCAGTGGATTTTGGCAAATGGTTATGAACCTATTATTATTGCCACAAAAGCTGACAAGATTAAGAGAAGCCAGTTGCAGAAGCACATAAAAATGATTAAGACGGAATTAAATGTTGTACCGGGAACTAAAGTACTTACATTTTCAGCATTGACTAAACAGGGAAAAGATGAAATACTAGATCTTATAGAAGAAATAGTGGAGGAATAAAAATGGCACTTGAAGCTGAAACATTATACAAATTAATAATTATGCATATGTTAAATAAAGTTGAATTTCCACTTACTAACTCTCAGATTTCACAGTTTTTCTTAGAAAACGAATACACTAATTACTTTACTGTTCAAAAATCCTTAAGTGAGTTAATAGAGGATGGATTTGTTTTCTTAAATGTTAATAGAAATACTTCATATTATCATTTAACTTCAGAAGGAAGAGAAAGTCTTAAATTCTTCGAGAACAAGATTCCTAATCCAATAGTGGATGACGTGGATATGTTCCTTATGAATAATAAGTACGAGCTTAGAAATGAAGTGGGAACGGTGTCGGATTATTACAGAGCATCTAACGGCGACTATGTGGTTCACTGTCAGGTTAAAGAAGGGGACAGCACCCTTATTGAAGTAAACGTAGCAACACCTGACAAAGAAACAGCATCAAAGATGTGCGCCACATGGGAGGACAAGGACTGTAGTCAGGAAATTTATCAGTATGTAATTGATAAGTTAACTAATTAAAAAGAATACGTGATATATAAAAAGAACTGTGCGAGGCAATGATTTCATATAGGAAAGATTGCTAAAGCACAGTTCTTTTTATATAGTGCTTTGGATAGGGGAGAAAGTTTTGAGATTTTTTGCTCTGAGTAAAAAATATGGGAGCGTTCATGCTTTGGGTCAGGTATACTCTTTGCTTCGGGCAAAGGTGCTTCGGGGATGAGTAGAATTGTTTATTTTGTAATGATTACGGAATGTGGGAATGAAAAAGTTGCACGTTCCGTAATTCATAGAAGAAAAAGTGTGATTTCGTGTGTGATTACGGAATATGGGAATAAAAAAGTTGTATGTTTCGTAATTCATAGAATAAAGCTAGTTATTTTGGAAGATATTACGGATTCTGGAGAGTGAAATACTGTATAATCCGTAATGGCTTCAAGAAGTTACGTGTGAGATAGCGTTTCGGTTATACGACACGTAAATTCAGCCTAAAGTACAAGATAAGTTTCAATAAATTACGTGTGGTATAGCGTTTCGGTTATACGACACGTAATCGGTAGCGAAAATAGAAGAATAATTCAAAAAATTACGTGTGAGATAGTATTTTGGCGATATGACACGTAATGACTACCGGAACAGCAATAAGAATAAAAAACTGTGCGAAACAATAATTCCAAATATGGGAAATATCGCTAAAGCACAGTTTTTTTTATACATAAATTCTAAGTTTAATAGAAACTGAATATTATTGAATAGTATTAACTTAATTACTCGGATTGTTACGTGCTTCGCACTCCCACAATCTGACACTTTAATCTCACTTGATGTTATCTTTTACAGCTTTGCTTACAACATCTGCAACATCAGGGTTGAATGCTTCAGGAAGGATATTGTCTTCGTTAAGTTCGCTGTCAGGAACTAAAGAAGCAATTGCGTGTGCAGCAGCAAGTTTCATTTCTTCTGTAATCTGTTTTGCACGACCTTCTAATGCACCTTTGAAGATTCCGGGGAAGGCTACTACGTTGTTAACCTGGTTAGGAAAATCAGAACGTCCTGTACCAACAACTCTTGCACCGGCTTTCTTAGCAAGGTCAGGCATAATTTCAGGAGTTGGATTAGCCATGGCGAAAAGGATTGCATCTTTGTTCATTGAAGCAACCATTTCTTCTGAAACAATGTTAGGAGCAGAAACACCAATGAAAATATCAGCACTTTTCATTGCGTCAGCCAAAACACCGTTTTGACCTGAAAGGTTTGTAACTTCAGCCATTTCCTTCTGTGCCCAGTTAAGGTCTTTAATATCTTTTGAAAGGATTCCGTAAAGACCACAAATAGTAACATCTTTAAATCCATATTTAAGAAGTAATTTTGTAATGGCAATGCCGGCAGAACCGTCACCATTAACTACAACCTTACAATTTTCTTTTTCTTTGCCAACAACTTTAAGAGCGTTAATGATTCCTGCAAGAACAACGATTGCAGTACCATGCTGGTCATCGTGGAATACAGGAATGTCAAGAATCTCTTTAAGTCTGTTTTCGATTTCGAAACATCTTGGAGCAGAAATATCTTCAAGATTAATTCCACCAAATCCGGGAGATATTCTTACAACAGTATCAACTATTTCATCAGGATCCTGAGTATCCAAACAAATAGGAACAGCGTTAACGTTTCCAAATTCTTTAAAAAGAACAGCTTTACCTTCCATAACAGGCATTGCAGCTTTTGCCCCGATATTTCCAAGACCGAGAACGGCGCTTCCGTCTGAAACAACTGCAACTGTATTGCCTTTCCATGTGTACTTGTAAACATCTTCAGGATTGTTTGCAATTTCAACACAAGGTTTTGCAACACCGGGAGTATATGCTAATGATAAATCTTCACGGGTTTTAACGTGGTATTTTGCTTCTGTGCTTAATTTTCCTTTTAAATCAGCATGCAACTTTAATGCTTTTTCGTCTGTTGTCATAATAAACCTCCAAATACTATATGTCTGCGCATAATACTAAAATAACTATTAGTATAATATGTCTGCGTACAATACTAATTAGCAATATATAAAGTGCAATGCCAATTAGTACAATATGTCCACGTATAAGCATAACATATTTTGAAAATTAACACTATCCTTTTTTTTGTAAGTGTGTTAAGATATAAGAACTGATTCGAAAGGGAATTCTCCCTAAAAATCCCAGAATATTGATGATATAAATAAGTTATACAACAAAGAATTACAGAAACTACAAGATTTTATAACAATAGTGAAACAATATTATTTAATATTTAAGATATAGATGACGAAATAGCTTATGTTTAAAATTTGAAAGGAAAATTATGAGAGAAAGATTAAGTGCGTTACCTGTAAGTGAATTAAGGGAAATAGCAAAAGCAAACGGAATTAAAAGTGTAACTACACTTAGAAAGCAACAGTTAATTGATATGATTATTGAAACTGCTGAACGAAAAGATGCAGAATCTAATAGCGTGGAAAAATCCGGTGAAGAAGCAATAAAAGTATCTAAAAAAGAAATTTCAAAAGATGAAACAGTTGAGAAAACACGTCGTACAAGAAGAAAGACTGTAAGAACAAAGGAAACAAGTATAGCCGGAGATACAATTAAAGAAAGCACAGAGTATGAAAAAGACGGTTCAGAGCGTCCGAAAGAAAGTACAGATAATGCAAAAGAAAGAATTGAGGACGCAAGAGAAAGAACAGAATATGCAGAAAGAGAAAATCAGGATTTCAGATATGAAAAAGAAGAATCAGAAGGTGGAAGAAGAGAACATAGACGTGTAAGGGAGCACAAGCAGATTGTTCCTGACGAAAACGGTCCTGTTAAGACGGGTATTCTTGAAGTAATGCCTGATGGTTTTGGTTTTATTAGATGTGACAATTACCTTCCGGGAGATGATGATGTTTATGTTGCACCATCACAGATTAAAAGATTTCACTTGAAAACAGGTGATTTTGTAACGGGTCAGGTAAGGGAAAAAAGAGAAACTGAAAAGTTTGGTGCTTTGTATTATTTGCAGCAGGTTAATGGTGAGTCTCTTGACAAAGTAATGAGCCGACCTAATTTTGAGGACTTAACACCAATATTCCCTAATGAAAGATTACATCTTGAGACAGACGGACATAGCACAGCAATGAGAGTAGTTGATTTGGTAAGCCCCATTGGAAAGGGACAGCGTGGAATGATTGTTTCACCACCAAAAGCAGGTAAAACTACTTTGTTAAAGGAGACTGCAAGAGCGGTTCTTAAGAATAATCCTGAAATGGAAATGATTATTCTTTTAATAGATGAAAGACCTGAAGAAGTAACAGATATTAAAGAGGCAATAACAGGAGATAATGTGGAAGTCATTTATTCAACATTTGATGAGTTGCCTGAACATCATAAGCGTGTATCTGAAATGGTAATTGAGAGAGCTAAGAGATTAGTTGAACACGGAAAAGACGTTATTATCCTTCTTGACAGTATTACAAGACTTGCAAGAGCTTACAATATGACAGTTCCACCAAGTGGGAGAACTTTGTCAGGTGGTCTTGATCCGGCAGCACTTCACATGCCTAAGAGATTTTTCGGCGCTGCAAGAAATATGCGTGAAGGCGGAAGTCTTACAATTCTTGCCACAGCACTTGTTGAAACAGGAAGCAAGATGGACGATGTTGTATATGAAGAATTTAAGGGAACAGGTAATATGGAACTTGTTTTAGACAGAAAATTATCTGAAAAACGTATTTTCCCTGCAATTGACATTACAAAGTCAGGTACAAGAAGAGAAGATTTACTTCTTGATTCAGATGAAATGGGTGCAGCTTATATTATAAGAAAAGAAATTAACGGTTTAAGAAAAGATGATGCAGTTGAACAGGTGCTTAATCTTTTTGCAAGAACAAAAGACAATAAAGAATTTATAAGCAAAATTGCCAGAATAAGGTCAGCTCATTCAAGATAGCAGTAAGCTTATTTGAATGATAACAGAAATTTGTTAAGAAGATTTAAAAAATTGTGTTATAAAATAAATATCGAATAAGTGTGTTTTATTAAATGCATAAATAAATAGCATAAAAATAACTTTCATATTATTGACATACTAATATGACTATGTTATAATAGCAAAGCTATTGAGTTGTTGAACCAAGTTCGGGAGATTCGACAGCAGAATCAAAAGCAAACGGATTGGCGTTGCCAATTAGCAAAATTTTAGAAGAGGTGAATGTAATGAGAAAAGGAATCCATCCAGATTACCAGCAGGCAACCGTTACATGTAACTGTGGTAACACATTCGTAACAGGTTCAACAAAGCCAGAACTTCATGTTGAAATTTGTTCAGCATGTCATCCATTCTACACAGGACAGCAGAAAGCTATTTCAGCTCGTGGTAGAATTGATAAGTTCAACAAGAAATATGGTATCAAATAATTTTAAGGATAACAGGTTGAGAAGAAATTCTCAACCTATTTTCTTATCTTCATAAAGGGTTTTTCTTTTAAGAAAAATAAGGTATATATATGGAAAATAAAGAAAGATTAGGCTCATCAGGCATAGGCGGTCAGGCCGTAATAGAAGGCATTATGATGCGTAATAAGGATAAATATGCAGTTGCCGTAAGAAAACCGGATAAGTCCATAGATGTAGATATTCAGGAATGTGGGGGCATAGCTAAGAAGTACAAGATTACAACACTTCCTTTTATAAGAGGAATTTTTAGTTTCATAGATTCAATGGTTATCGGAATTAAGACTCTTACTTATTCAGCAAGTTTTTTTGAAGATGAAGATGAGCAGGAAGAGGAACCGGGCAAGTTTGAAAAGTGGCTACTTAATAAGTTTGGAGAAAAAGCCGAAAAAATAGTTATGGGATTTACAGTGTGTCTTTCAATTGTTATTGCAGTTGCACTTTTTATGATTTTACCATTATTTATTGCCGATGTTATTGAAAAATATGTTCCGGGAGTTACCCAAAGTCACGTTCCGGTAATTGAAGGAATTGTTAAGATTATTATTTTTATTGGATATCTTTTGTTAATATCACTTATGAAGGATATACAGAGAACATTTATGTACCACGGAGCAGAGCACAAGTGCATTAATTGTATTGAAACCGGCAAGGTGCTTACAGTTGAAAATGTTGCTTCAAGCTCAAGATTTCATAAGAGATGTGGAACAAGTTTTCTTCTCATTGTAATGGTGATAAGTATAATTTTTTTTGTACTTATCAGAACAGACATTGTTTGGTTAAGATATGTTATCAGACTGCTTTTGGTACCGGTTATAGCAGGAATTTCTTATGAGTTCATTAGATTGGCCGGAAAGTCTGAAAACAAATTTATTAACCTTTTAAGCAAGCCGGGATTGTGGATGCAGAAGATTACTACAAAAGAGCCTACAGATGATATGATTGAAGTTGCAATTAAAGCTGTTGAGGCGGTTTTTGATTGGAAAGAATACTTAAAAGAGAGTGGCATTGAGGTGGAGAAGAAGGAAGAAACATCTTTGCCAAAGGAGTATAAACAGGTAATAGAAGGTTCAGGATACAATTGGAAGTATTAGTAAGAGATATAATAAAAAAGGCTGAAGAAAAACTAAAAGAGGCAGGAGTAGTTGACTTTGCAGTTGACAGTTGGCTTCTTGCAGAGTTTGTTTTTAAAATAAACAGAACGGGTTTTTATATGGAGCCTATGATGACAGTGCCAAAAGAGAGGGCTGACAAATATATGGAATTGGTTGGAATTAGGGCATCAAAAATCCCTTTGCAACACATAACCGGAAGTCAGGAGTTTATGGGACTTGATTTTAAGGTTAACGAAGATGTGCTTATACCAAGGCAGGATACGGAATTACTTGTGGAGAATGCTATTACATATATTAAGTCGGTTAAAGGCAATGTTGATGTTCTTGATATGTGTACCGGTTCAGGATGCATAGCAATTTCAATTGACAGGTTGTGCGAGAATGCAAAAGTAACGGCAGTTGATTTTTCCGGGAAAGCTCTAGTTGTGGCAAAGGAAAACAATGTTTTAAATAAAGCAGATGTTACTTTTTTTCAGTCGGATTTATTTGAAAATGTAGAAAAGCAATATGATGTTATAGTGTCAAATCCACCTTATATTAAGACCGAAGAAATTGAGAGTTTAATGGATGAGGTAAGAATCCACGAGCCTATGATGGCTTTGGACGGAGACTGTGACGGATTGAAATTTTATAAAAAAATTGCCAAGGAAGGTAGACAATACCTTAGAAGTAATGGCATAATATACTTTGAAATAGGATATGACCAGGGACAAACGGTTCCTGCAATATTAGAAGAAAATGGATACAAGGATATAAAGGTTTATAAAGACCTGTCCGGAAATGACAGGGTTGTGACAGCCGGAAAGGAATAGAAATGTTTGATAAATTAGAAGATCTGCTCATTCGTTATGAGGAGATTATGGGTGAGCTTCAGGAACCGGACGTGGTGAATGACCAGTCACGTTTCCGCAAGCTGATGAAAGAACAGAATGATCTGACCCCGATTGTTGAGGCATATAAAGAATATAAAAATTGTAAACAGA
>ERZ773173.3278-NODE-3278-length-10506-cov-3.007081_pt1 | contig 10506 bp, 7 predicted proteins | sample MGYA00580535_ERZ773173 | MGnify/ENA primary metagenome ERZ773173 (study PRJEB29015, sample SAMEA2737856) | human gut metagenome | biome: human gut; feature: human-associated habitat; material: faeces | place: China | collected 2012 ...
AGGATACACCGAAAGACCAAATTCAGCTTTTTGCAAAAGAACAGTATGGAGAATATGGCGGTTATGCACAGCAATACCTCTTTTGTTTTGGAAGAGAAAACAAGGTTGGAGCGAAGAAATAATTATCAAAAAATATAATCAGCAACAGAATAATTTATAAAGTTTTGATGACAAAATATTAAATAATTGTAAAAAATCAGATTTACTATTGCATTAATTCCAAAAAGTGGTAATATAGTTCATAGTTGATTGGCACTCAAAGAAGATGAGTGCTAACAAAGAAATGAGACAGAATAGATGGAGGTTTTAAAATGAAATTAGTACCATTAGCAGACAGAGTAGTATTAAAGCAGAGCACTCCTGAAGAAAAAACAAAGTCAGGAATAATTTTAACAAGTCAGACACAGGAAAAACCACAACAGGCAGAAGTTGTTGCAGTAGGTCCAGGTGGAGTAATTGATGGAAAAGAAGTAACAATGACAGTTAAGGTTGGAGATAAGGTTATCTTTTCAAAATATGCAGGAAATGAAGTTAAGCTAGACGAAGAAGAATTTATTATTGTAAAACAGTCTGACATTCTTGCTGTTGTTGAAGACTAATAAAGGGTTAAAGCCCTAAATTATATAACCAGTTTGGAGGTAATTTAAAATGGCTAAGGAAATTAAATATGGAGCAGAAGCCAGAAAGGCTTTAGAAGCCGGCGTAAACCAGTTGGCAGATACAGTAAAGGTTACATTAGGACCTAAAGGAAGAAATGTAGTATTGGATAAATCTTTTGGTGCACCTTTAATTACAAATGACGGTGTTACAATTGCAAAGGAAATCGAATTAGAAGATTCTTTTGAAAACATGGGCGCACAGCTTGTAAAGGAAGTTGCTACAAAGACTAACGATGTAGCAGGTGACGGTACAACAACAGCTACAGTTTTGGCTCAGGCAATGATTAATGCAGGTATGAAGAACCTTGCTGCAGGAGCTAATCCTATTATCTTAAGAAAAGGTATGAAGAAGGCTACAGATTGTGCTGTAGAAGCAATTGCTGACATGAGCAGTGTTGTAACAGGTAAGGAACAGATTGCAAAGGTTGCAGCTATTTCAGCAGGTGACGAAGAAGTTGGTAACATGGTTGCAGATGCTATGGAAAAAGTTTCTAACGACGGTGTTATTACTATTGAAGAATCAAAGACAATGAAGACTGAATTGGACCTTGTAGAAGGTATGCAGTTTGACAGAGGATATATTTCAGCATATATGGCAACAGATATGGAAAAGATGGAAGCTACACTTGATGATCCATATATTCTTATTACAGATAAGAAGATTTCAAATATTCAGGAAATCCTTCCTGTTCTTGAACAGATTGTTCAGTCAGGGGCTAAGCTTCTTATAATTGCTGAAGATGTTGAAGGTGAAGCATTAACAACATTAATCGTTAACAAGTTAAGAGGAACATTTAATGTTGTAGCTGTTAAGGCACCTGGATATGGTGACAGACGTAAAGAGATGTTAAAGGACATTGCAATCCTTACAGGTGGTCAGGTTATTTCAGAAGAATTAGGTCTTTCACTTGCAGATACTAAGATTGAAGACTTAGGTAGAGCTAAATCAGTTAAGGTTGCAAAAGAAAACACAATTATTGTTGATGGTCTTGGAAATTCAGAAGAAATTGCAGGCAGAGTTGCACAGATTAAGGCACAGTTGGAAGAAACAACATCTGAATTCGACAAAGAAAAATTACAGGAAAGACTTGCTAAGTTGGCAGGTGGTGTTGCAGTTATCAGAGTTGGTGCAGCAACAGAACCTGAAATGCAGGAAAATAAACTTAGAATGGAAGATGCTTTAAATGCTACAAGAGCTGCAGTAGAAGAAGGTATTATTGCAGGTGGTGGTTCAGCATACATCCATGCTTCTAAGAAGGTTGCTGAATTAGTAGAAAGTTTAGAAGGAGATGAGAAGACAGGTGCTTCTATTATCCTTAAAGCACTTGAAGCACCATTATTTACTATTTCACACAATGCAGGACTTGAAGGTTCAGTTATTGTAAACAAAGTTCGTGAATCAGAACCTGGTACAGGATTCGATGCATTACACGGAGAATATGTAAAAATGGTTGATGCAGGTATTCTTGATCCGGCTAAGGTTACAAGAAGTGCATTACAGAATGCTACAAGTGTCGCAAGTACATTACTTACAACAGAATCAGTTGTAGCTAATATTAAAGAAGATACACCAGCAATGCCACAAATGAATCCAGGCATGGGAATGTAATATATATTCTGATAATTAATTTAAAGGTCTACAGAATGAAATCTGTAGGCCTTTATTTTTTTGAATAACTGGAATTCTGAAAGACTTATTATCTAAAAAGTGAGAATAATCTAATTTAATCAAATATTTATAAAATATGGACAAAAAATATATAAATATACCAATTTAATGGTAAAAATAGCCAAAAACTATTGCCTAATATTGTACATTTAGTTTAAAAACATTTTTTTACCGTTAATTATTTGGAATAGGGTTTATACTATGGTAAACTAATTGAAACGATTTAAATTATTTTATGGGAATGAAAAAGGAGAAAATAATGAAAGGATTAAAAGATTTTAAAAAGAAATTTTTGGTTGTAACATTAGTGACAGCAGTTACTTTTTCAGGTATAAATCTGCCGGTTACAACAGTTAATGCGGCAACTGCTGTAGCTCCAAGTGTATTATCTTTTGTAGAACAGGATGATAGTACATGCACAATCAAGTGGAGTAGTGTTCAGGGAGCAACTTATAATGTTTACAAGGCTAAAAGCCGTTATGCAACATATAACAAGGTTGCTACAGTAGACACTAACTCATACACTGACACAGCATATGGTGGTGAATATTATAAGGTTACATCTGTAGTTAATGGTACAGAATCTTCTATGTCACTTGCAACATCATATGAAATTGAAACATTTGGTTATAATACTAATATTTTTGAACCAACAGATAACAATTCAGAAATTCAAAGTTACATAAACAATGTTTATAAGACAACAGAATCAGGTCAGTTTGGTAGTGACAGATATGCATTTCTTTTTGCACCTGGAACATATTCTGACAGCTTAAATGTTGAAATTGGATTTTATACTCAGGTTGCAGGACTTGGATTAACTCCAACAGAAACAACAGTTGGAAATATTCGTTCTAAGGCTGAATGGATGAAAGGCAGAAAGTATGATGGTGCTGTAAACTATAATGCATTATGTAACTTCTGGCGTTCAGTAGAAAACTTAACAACAACATCTAAGTCTACAATTTGGGCTGTTTCTCAGGCAACATCAATGAGAAGAATGAATATAAAAGGAAATTTATATTTACATCAGGATGGAGGTTATGCCAGCGGTGGTTTCCTTGCAGATACAAAGGTGGCAGGAACAGTTTCAGGTGGTTCACAACAACAGTGGCTTACAAGAAACTCTGAAATGAGTAATTTTGAAGGTGTTGTTTGGAACAATGTTTTAGTTGGGTGTGGCAGCAACGTTAAAGGAGTGGAAAAAGGCTGGCCATATGCAGCTAACACAGTAGTAGAAAAAACTCCTGAAGAAGTAGAAAAGCCATTCCTTACAGTAAATGACGGTGAATACAGTGTTTTTGTTCCTAAAGTAGAAAACAATACAGTAGGTGTTTCATGGTCAGGGGATAAGGTTGACGGTGAGTTTATTGATTTAGATAAATTTTATGTTGCAAAACCTGGCGATAGTGTTGCAAAGATTAATAGTCAGCTTAATGCAGGAAAGAATTTAATCTTAACACCTGGTATCTATTCATTAGATGCACCTATTGAAATCAAAAATGAAGACACAATAGTTTTAGGACTTGGATATGCAACATTAAAGCCAACAAATGGCAATGAATGTATGAAAGTTGCTGATGTTGGTGGCGTTTCTATTGCAGGTGTTTTATTTGATGCCGGACAGGTTAATTCATCAACACTTTTAACTGTTGGTACAGCAGGAAATAAGACAAGCCACAAGGATAATCCTATTACTCTTTGCGATACATTCTATAGAGTAGGTGGAGCAGATGAAACTCCGGGTAAGGCAACAACTTGCGTCATAATTAATAGTAGTGATGTAATTGGAGACAACTTCTGGGTATGGAGAGCAGACCACGGTAAAGGTGTAGGATGGACAAAGAATACAGCAGATCACGGTGTAATTATTAACGGTGATAATGTTACAACATACGGTTTAATGGTTGAACATTTCCAGAAATACCAGACAATGTGGAATGGTAACGGTGGAAAATGTTATATGTATCAGAGCGAACTTCCGTACGATATTCCTAATCAGAGTTCATGGAATGCATCTGGAAGTTATGGATATACAGACTATAAGGTTGCCGATAATGTAACAAGTCATGAAGGATATGGAATAGGCATTTACTCATGTTATCAGGCAGGAACATGTTTCCTTAAGTCAGCAATTGAATGTCCTGACACACAAAATGTTAAGTTTAAAAATGTATGTACATATAGTTTGAGTGGAAATGGTGGCATAGATTATGCCATTAACAACAGTGGTTATGCTGTTATGGCAAACGGTGAAATGTGTAAAGTAATGTCATACAACAACGGCAATGCAGCACAGGACAAGACATATGAAAATGCCAGAAAATATATTTGGGGTACAACAGTTGACATTAAAGGAAAAACAGATTTATTCTCAGATACATTTAAAGCAACATATACAGGTAAGAACATTACCCCTAAGGTAACAGTAAAATATAAAAACATTACTTTAAGAGAAGGCATTGACTATAAAGTTGTTTACAAGAACAACAAAAAAATCGGCACAGCAAAGATTTATGTAATTGGTCTTAATTATTTTAAAGACAGCAATACATATAAAATGAAAATTATTCCGGCTAAGACAAAGATAACAAAGAAGAAAGCTACAAAGAAAAAAATCACTTTAAAACTTAAAAAAGTTAAAGGTGCAACAGGCTATCAGGTTATGTATTCTCTTAAAAAGAACTTTAAGGGCAAGAAAAAAATTAACACAAAGAAGAGAACTGTTGTTATTAAGAGAAAGAAATCAGGTAAGTATTATGTAAAGGTTAGAGCTTACAAAAAAATTGGTAAGAAATATGTATATGGAAATTATACAAAGAGAATAACAATTAAATAAAGAAGCTGTCAAAAAGTTTTCACTTTGATTTTTTAAGAAAAGGACTATTTACGTATTAAGATTATGCAAATAGTCCTTTTTGTATGGCAATAGGACTTTTTCTATGATAAAATAACCTGTAGCTTTACATAATGATTAGCTTTGGAGAATAAAATGGATTTAAATAATTTGAAAGGTATTGGAGAGAAAACTGAAAAATTATTTTATAAGGCAGGTATTGAAAAGGTTAATGACCTTTTAAGATACTATCCAAGATATTATGATGTTTTTGAAGAGCCTGTTTTAATAAGAGATTTGGAATGTGACAGAACTCAGGCAATTAAGGGAACTGTCGTAAGAGAAGTTTCTGTTAAACGTGTGCGAAATCTTCAGGTTGTTACAGGGTATCTTAGAGATGAAAGAGGGGACGCCATTAAGGCCACATGGTTTAACTCACCTTATTTAAAAGGAAAGCTTACAATTGGAAGTACTTTTATTTTTAGAGGATTTGTAAAAGAAAACTATAGCAACTTTTCTATTGAGCAACCTAAAATTTTTGGCATTGCAGAGTACAATAAGAAAAAAGGTGAAATGCAACCTGTATATCCATTAGTTTCAGGGTTAACAAATAATATGGTTCAAAAAGCTGTTAAGCAGGCGATTAAATTAGTTGAAACAGAAGAATTTCTTCCTGAGAAAATCAGGAATAAATATGGCTTGGAGGGTTTACAGCAGGCAATAGAGCATATTCATTATCCTACAGACAAAAATCAGTTATATAGTGCAAGAAAAAGACTGATTTTTGATGAGTTCTTTATGTTTATTTATAACATTCGTAATTTAAAGGATAAAAATACCGAAATTCATAACCGGCATATATTGGAGGAACCAAAAGAAGTTAAAACTTTAATAAATAATCTTCCATATGAACTTACAAATGCACAAAATCGTACCTGGGAAGAGATTAAAAGAGATATATCTTCAACTAAGGTTATGAACCGATTGATACAGGGAGATGTAGGTTCAGGAAAAACAATTATAGCTTTTTTTGCATTAATAACTGCTGCATTAAATAATGGTCAGGGGGCGATGATGGCTCCGACTGAAGTTCTTGCAAGACAGCACTATGACAACCTTATAGAATTGATTAAGGAACATAACATTAATGTGAATCCGGTAGTTCTTGTAGGATCAATGACAGCAAAAGAAAAAAGAGAAGCTTATAAAGTTATCGAATCAGGAGATGCAGATATAATAATTGGAACTCATGCCTTAATTCAGGAAAAAGTTAATTACAATAATTTGACAATGGTTGTTACAGACGAACAGCACAGGTTTGGTGTAAGACAAAGAGAAGCCATTTCTGAAAAAGGTGAACATCCACACATTATGGTAATGAGTGCAACTCCAATTCCAAGAACATTAGCAATAATAATGTATGGTGATTTGGATATTTCCGTAATTGATGAACTTCCGGCTAACAGACTTCCTATTGCTAACTGTGTTGTTGGAACAGATTACAGACCTAACGCATATGATTTTATGACTAAGCAGATAGCAAAGGGCCGACAGGTTTATGTTATCTGTCCTACTGTTGAATATAGTGAAGCTGTTGAAGGTGAGAATGTTATTGAATATGCAGAAAAATTAAAAAGAATAATGCCTGTATCAGTTAACATTGAATTCCTTCACGGAAGAATGAAACCGGCAGAAAAAAATGAAATTATGGATAGATTTGCCAATAATCAGATTCAAATACTTGTTTCTACAACGGTAGTTGAAGTAGGGGTTAATGTGCCTAATGCAACCGTAATGATGGTGGAAAATGCTGAACGATTCGGTCTTGCCCAACTTCATCAGCTTAGAGGACGTGTAGGTCGAGGAAAATATCAGTCTTACTGCATTTTTATTAATGGTTCAGGAAAGAAAGAAGCATTAGAAAGACTAAATATTCTTTGCAAGTCAAATGATGGCTTCTTAATAGCCAATGAGGACTTAAAATTGCGAGGCCCCGGAGACTTCTTCGGTGTAAGACAAAGTGGTGATTTTGAGTTTAGACTAGGAGATATAATGAACGATGCAAATATATTAAAGCAGGCATCAGAGGCTGTCGAATTAATTTTAAATGAAGAGGTTGAAATTTCTGACAAACAGCGTAAAATAATCATAGAATATGAAAACGATTCTATCAATATATAAAATATTTGGTGTTACATAAAGTAACGGAATGGAGTTTAAAATGAATATAGTAGTTCTTTGTGGTGGAAACAGCACAGAAAGAGAAGTATCAATTAATTCAGGATCAATGGTTTGCGAAGCTTTAAGAAAGAAGAATCATAATGCCATTCTGATGGATGTATACTTTGGACTTGAAGATATAGATATTTTTGAAAAATCAGCTAGCGAATATGATGTTGAAAGTGTAAAGAAGAACATTCAGTCATTATCAGATAAGTTTAGCGAAGACAGAAGAAGTTTCTTTGGTAATAATGTTATTGAAATTTGCCAGAAAGCTGATATTGTTTTTATGGCTCTTCACGGAAAGAATGGTGAAGACGGAAAGTGTCAGGCAGCTTTTGATTTATATGGTATTAAATATACAGGTTCAGGCCATCTTGCAAGTGCAATAGGAATGGACAAAGGCGTTACAAAACAGATTTTTATGTCAAAAGGTGTTCCAACAGCTAAGAGTGTGTGGATTAAAAAAGGCGAAAGCACAGACCTTAAAGACTATGGAATGAAAGTTCCTGTTGTAGTTAAAGCATGTAATGGTGGCTCAAGCGTTGGCGTTGTTCTTGTTCACCAAGAAAGTGAATATGAAGATGCAGTAAAAACCTGTTTTGAATTAGATAATCAGATCCTTGTGGAAGACTTTATTAAAGGCAGAGAGTTTTCCATTGGTGTTATTAATAAAAAAGCCCTTCCTGTAGTTGAAATTATTCCAAGAGATGGATGGTATGATTACAAGAATAAATATAACGGAGCTACAGAAGAAGTCTGTCCTGCCAATCTTAATGATGAATTAACAAAGAAGATTCAAAAGGTAGCTGAGGATGCATGTAATGCTATTGGCTGTGAACCTTATGCAAGAGCAGATGTTATGATGGATGCTGATGGCAATATGTTCTGTCTTGAAGTTAATACCTTGCCGGGAATGACAGCAACATCACTTGTACCACAGGAAGCAAAGGCAGTAGGTATGGATTTCCCTACATTGTGTGATTATCTTGTAGAGTTATCATTAAAAAAGAATAACTAAAATATTTTAATTAAACAATTTTGAACTGAAAATAAGGAATATACTTTTATGAAAAATATGACTTTGGAAAACATTGCGAAAGCCTGCAATGGTATTTATGTTGGAGATGAAGATTTAAAATCAAAAGAAATAACAGGTGTGGAAAAAGATAGCCGACTTATTGAAGACGGTTATTTGTATCTTCCTTTTGCGGGAGCAAGAGTGGATGGTCACGATTTTATACCACAGGTTTTTGATAAAGGGGCTTTGTGTACTTTATCAGAAAAGGATTTGGATAATCCTAAGGGACCTTATATTAAGGTAGAATCAGTTGCAACAGCCCTTAAAGATATTGCCGAATTCTATAGAAAACAACTTAGCTGTAAGATTATCGGAATAACAGGAAGTGTTGGAAAAACAAGCACAAAAGAGATTATTGCGTCTGTTTTGGAAGAAAAATTTAAAGTTTTAAAAACTGAGGGCAATTACAATAACGAAATTGGTGAGCCTCTTACAATTTTAAAAATAAGAGATGAACATGAAGTTGCTGTTATAGAAATGGGCATTAGTGATTTTGAGGAAATGCACAGATTAGCTAAAGTTTCAAGACCTGATGTTTGTGTAATTACCAATATTGGAACATGTCATCTTGAAAACTTAGGAGATAGAGATGGTGTATTTAAGGCAAAGACAGAAATGTTTGATTATGCATCTAAAGATTGCTTTGTTGTACTTAATGGTGATGACGATAAGTTATCTAATGTAAAGGAAGTTAATGGACATGCTCCTGTATTTTTTGGAATTGACACGGACAGAGATGTTATGGCAATAAAATACGAAAGTCTTGGTATCCGGGGAACAAAGGTTAAAATTAAATATTTTGATAAGGAATTGGATACAGTAATCCCTATTCCAGGCTATCATATGATTTATAATGCAATGGCCGCAGTTTGCATTGGCTCTCATTTCGGAATGACTTTAGATGAAATAGATTCAGGAATCAGAAATCTTAAAGCAATTGGTGGTAGAAATAATATTTTTACAACAAATGGAATAACTGTAATAGATGATTGTTATAATGCAAATCCAATGTCAATGAAAGCTTCAATTAATGTTTTATCACAGGCTAATGGCAGAAAAGTTGCTATTTTAGGTGATATGTTTGAATTAGGCGAAAACTCAAAAGAATTACATAAAGAAGTTGGACAGGCTGCTGTTGGAAAAGTAGACATACTTGTATGTATTGGAAATCTTTCAAAAGACATTGCAGAAGCGGCAATAGAAGGCGGATGTAATACATTGTATTTCCATAATAAAGCAGATTTCGAGGAAAATCTTTCTGCATACATTAAAGAAGGAGATACTGTTTTAATTAAAGCTTCCAATGGTATGAAGTTTAAAACAATAGTTGAAAAATTAAAAGGTTAATTATAGACAAGAGATTAGACATAAAGTTAGGGGCTGTCGCAAAAGCGGCGGCCCCTTTATTTACTTAATAAGAAATTCCTTTGGAATTTCTATTAAGTAAAAATCCTATTAAATAATTAAATTATGATTATTTACCGCTCATCTGTCTTTCCTGAGCTTCAATCATCTTCTTAACCATCTGTCCGCCCACAGAACCTGCCTGGGCTGATGTTAAGTTTCCGTTATAACCATCTGTAAGCTGTACGCCTACCTCTGATGCACATTCCATTTTGAATCTGTTCATAGCACCCTTTGCTTCAGGAACATTAACTTTGTTAGTGTTACTCATTACTCATTACCTCCAACAATTAAATTATTTAGTAACTAAGTTCATATGAAGTTGTTACACTAATATTATGTGGAAGTTTTATTTTTATAAACTGGTAACTTGTTGCTAATATGACAAAAAAAACCATCTTTCATAAAAAAATAAGACGTCAAATCAATGTGCAGATTTATTTATTATTTTTTAAATAATCTAATATAATGTGGCTATATTCAGTAATGGTATTATCGTTAATACTGTCAGCCTTAATATATTGATTCTTATCCTTATATTCTAATTTAAAACAATTTTCAAAATTCTTAGACTTCGAATCAAATATAGGAAGAAAACTTCCTGAAAACTTTTCATAACATGTGGAAGCAGTGGCAG
>ERZ773173.3286-NODE-3286-length-10484-cov-2.583565_pt1 | contig 10484 bp, 10 predicted proteins | sample MGYA00580535_ERZ773173 | MGnify/ENA primary metagenome ERZ773173 (study PRJEB29015, sample SAMEA2737856) | human gut metagenome | biome: human gut; feature: human-associated habitat; material: faeces | place: China | collected 2012 ...
ATAGCCCAATCGAGCGATGACCGGGAACTATTCATTTCCCGCCTGGCCGTTCGGCTGGGTTTTGCCAAAGTCCCTTCGGACGCTAAAAAAATCATCCGCAAGGATATCTATTCCTTTGACCTGCCTACTGCCTACTTCATTCTCTGCAGTAACTACAACTTTCGCGGCTCTGTCATCACGACACAGCGGCTCTACGAGCTTGCCGCAAGGGGCATCTGTGTAGTCGTTGGCGTCAAGTCACTACCGCGTGAGTACGAATTGATATCGCAAGTGTTTTATCCTGATGATTTGCGCTAACATAAGTCGAATCATTTATTGCCCGGTGATGCTTCTGTATTACCGGGCTTTCTTTTTCCGTTCCCCTCGCCTCCCCTTCATTCATCAAGAACGTTTTGAACAAATGTGCAGGGGGAGAGGCGCCAAGTGCAGACAGGGGGACATATATATTTTTTTTATTTTTCTTTCTTTCTTAAAAATACCCTACCTAAAAATAAGGGAAAATTTTGTGCTTTCGTGCAGACACCCTTTTTTCGGCATTTATTACATTATAAATCAGATATTTAAACACCGCACGATTTTCGTACAAAAACGTACGACTCGTACAAAAACGCACAAAAATGCATTTTGTACGGAGTACGAAGATTTTGTGCTAAAAAGTACACTATTTCGTACGCCCTTAACTATCTGATAAACAACACATAAATAGAAAGCATAGCTCATTTAGCACGATTGCACAAAAAAATAGTACGGTATCAGCAAGGGTTATATGTACAATACCTCGTTTTTTTATTGATAAAGGCAAGGATTACTCAGTTATATTTTGTACATTAGCTCCACACCTAAACCACTATGCTTTATATGATTACTACTAAGATTGAAGTTCCACAGCATCTTAAGGAGTATCTGATCGGAAAGTTCTGCAATTTGCAGGACTCTCCGATTCGCTTCCCGGATAAAACGGATATCTACCATTTTATCTACGATCTGTTAGAACGTCGTCCAGCCAACATCTTTAAGGATCATGGTAATCTCACCATCATCCTTCCTGAACGTACTACCGGGAAGGATCCTAAAACTTACAATTACCTGGGAATACGTTCACAGATAATTCTCATTCGCAAGATCGACCGCATGCTATGGGCAGAGGTGCATGATTACTTGGATGAACAAAAGCACACTTACGGAATCACCTATATCGACGGGATACACAACTTCATGACCTGCTATGGGATTGATTCTATCAGCGAAGATGCATTCAAGAAGAATTATTATCGATGGAGGGCTAATCTTCGACGAAAAGAGAAAAAAAGAGGCTATCACCGCACAAAAACATGACCGAGCAAGTGTAGTTAATTGTCCCTTTTTTGATCAAAAAATGTTCTAAAAATGCGTACTAATTGAAAATCAATAAGTTATGAATAATATCAATAATATGGGAGGCATATTATTTGCCGAAATCCTGAATACAGACGAAATAGCCCTGTTTGCAGTACATCAGAACCAGGCATGCATCAGAAGCAAGGAAGGACACGACTGGTATCCGCTTCCAACGCGAGGAGTCATTGAAGCTCCAACTGTCGCTTCCGATGATACTAAAGACGCAGGAATCACATATAAGCATTCAGCGACCATCCAGTTTCCCCGATCCGCATTAGAGGGGAATACAGCAAACGAGCTGCGCAATAAAGTTCAGACAGGCTGTGTTCTACGCTGTCAGGACACACAGGGACACAAGTATATCTATGGCACGAATGAATACCCACTCCTCGGAACCTTAAACCTGATTATAGGGAAAAAGGTAACCGACTTCACCGGATATGAGCTGAAACTTGCCGGGACCTCATTACATCCGATGCTCTCCTATATCGAAATTTAACCGTCCTTCTGCACCCTCACTAATAGGCGTATCATTGCACCAAAATCAGTGCAATGAGCCAAAAACGTATCATTCTTTCCGATTCATCACTTAATCGTTACGGTTACCGGGTCCTTACCTCTGGAATGCTCCTCGAAGCATTCAAGAAGAACCCGGTGATGCTGTATATGCATTTTCGTGATGAAGGATCTCCCATTTGGGGAGAAACTAAAGCTATCGGGCATTGGGAAGATATACAGCTTGAAGGCGATGTACTTTCTGCCATTCCTGTTTTCGACAAGGTTGATCAACTATCTAAAGACATTGCCGCAAAATACGAAGCAGGGACTTACAACGCCGCAAGTGTCGGTATCCGCATCATTGCTACATCAGCCAACAAAGACCTTCTGGTACCTGGTCAGACTCGCGAAACAGTTACAGAGTCAGAGCTGATGGAAGCATCCATCGTGGACATACCGGCAAATTCCAATGCCGTTCGCCTCTATGATCGTTCCACATCCGTTCTTCTGGCAGCGGGTATGGACACGAATTCCGTGCCAGCATTATCAACAACTTCATTCAAAAACAAAATGACTCTAAAAGAATCATGGTCAGCTTTTTTATCTTTTCTGAATATCAGTCAAGATAAGGCAGTAACGACCGAATTATCAGCAGAGAACCTCGACTCCCTGCATAATGAATTCACCCGTCTGAAATCGGATAACAGTTCTCTCGTACAAGCTAAACAGGAGATCGATCAGAAATTATCTGATGCGACTACTGAAATAGCGACTCTCAAGACAACAGTAAGTGAAAAAGATCAAGAGATCGCTAATCTGAAAACCGAGGCAAGCGGCAAGGATTCAGAGATCACTCAACTCAAAGAACAAGTAGCCAATCTAAAGAAAGCTCCGGCACCGGGTGAACCAGTTCCTGCCCCAAAGGGTGAACCTGCCGCAAACGGAGGAAAAGAGGAACTGGCTGCCTACTGCGAGGAAAATGCCGGCAATTATCAGGGAATCACAGAACGCCTGAAGGCTGACGGACTCCTTTAATTTACTAACCTACCTTAACTATTAAAGAATATGTCTCAAAAATTAATTGACGTATCGAAACTGAACCAAACCTTAATCACATATGATAAGGCGCTTCGCGCTCTTCCATTTGCTACCCTGCAGGAAGTTGCCGCAAAATTGGGATTGAACGTGATGGACCTGCAAGGCAAACATGCCTTGATCAATGAACGCCGGCGTGCCGGTGGAACTCAGTCTTACAAGATTGGGAAAAATTTCCGCCTGGTTGATAAGCTGCTCGGCTATGAACCTTCCGTTATCGAACCGAAGGATGTTGTATGTATCACAAAGGAAAACTCTCAAAAATACGATGACGGTGAACTGTTGATCGTAGGAGGTCAGCCAGTCAGCAACATCAACAAGAAACATCCTCTTGAAACACGTGTTGCCTTCACATTGGTAAAATCTCATGTTGAAGATGTAGTATATACATTGTTTCATGCAGAACGTGATGAAGACTCAACTTCACCGTCAGGTGCATTTGATGGTCTGTTCACCAAAGCCGACATGCTGATTACAACAGGTGATGTCAATGCTGCTCGCGGCAACTTTGCCCCATCAGGTCTTTTTACTTTGCCTACAAAGGATACAGACTCCGCCGCTTATGAAAATTTGGTTGAATGGATTGGTGGTGCCAACACTTACCTGCGTTCCTCCAAGTCGGGAATTCCACAGTTACTTTGTGCCGAAACGGTCTTGATAGCTGCACGCTCTGCTCTCCGCAACAAACTGAGTATGCAGGAATATCCTTCCATGCAACGCATGATTGAACTTTTGCGTGAAGACGCAATGTGCCCTGCGCTTGAAATCCTCTCTCACGAAGCATTGGGACAGGGATCACGCCTGGTTCTTCAGAAGAAAGGGAATATGGATGTTGCCTTCAATACCCAAGCCGCAACCAAGTTCTGTCAGATCCGTGATATCTACGAAGATCCCAACGAATGGCAATTCTGGCTGCAAACCGGTTATGACACCCGTATCCGCGACTGGCATGAAAAAGAATACCGCTGTAATGAGCAAAAGAATGAATCTCTTGACCTCGCAGGAGACTATTGCAAGACCGGAGGCGTACAAGTTAATATCACAGGAACGGAGAATGCCGCTTGGGCCATCAAAGGCAAAGTTGCTGAACGTAGCAATGGTCAATGCATCATTGGTCTGACACCCGGTAAGTACACTATTGAGTTTACTGCTGTAGACGGTAAGACTAAACCTGCCGATCAGGAAGTGACTGTAGTGGAAGGCGAGGTAACAACCGCAACTGGTGCTTATACCTAAACTGAGATAAAAAAATGAGCGGCCATTTTTGGTCGCTCTATCCTATTCACTCTTAACAATTACACTAATGAAAAAATATACTTACCTAATTCTCTGTTTGTTATTTGTGGCTTTGGTTATTGCAATCCCAGAGCTGCACCCTCAGACATGCCATCTTGATGGAGATACATTGACCATGCTGGCAGCTGGTCCGGCTTTCGCACCACTGAAATGGAATGTCGGTCAAAATAATATGGGTGGATATAAAGGACGTTTGCTGTTCGTCCCATTTGATGCACCCAATACAGTACCCACTGTTCCGGCTCCCGGCAAAGCAGCAGACAACGAGGCGTTAGTGACGGCAGCCGGTACATTTGCTTTTCCTGCAGAAGGGACGTATAAGCAACCTATTTATCTATATAGTACAGATGCAACAGTCGAATATAAAGCGGAGCAGCAGGGAGAAGCTGACGGGATCAGCTATAAACAGACGCTAAGTTTCTTCTTCCCTGGTAATACCCCTGAAATGCATGCATTCAATGCATTGGTAAAAAACACAGCAGGCTATTACATCTTTGAGGATTCGGACGGTAAACAAATGATCATGGGACAACCGGGATTATACGCTTCTACCGCTCCTTCCTTCAATGGAGGTAAAGCAAGAGGTGACCGTCGCGGTACCACCTATACGGCTACCGCCGACTCCAATTACTCTGCGATCTTCCTTGAAACTCCCATAGATATGGAAGTGATAGGCGGATTTAAACCAGCTCCCGCACCAGAATCATGATCAGACAAGAACAACTCAGCCAATGGTTAGGAGACCGTCAGCGCAAATATGCTGACGGCCTGGTTCTTTTCAATGCTCTCGCAAAGGAAGCTATGAAAAAGAAATTTGCTGCTTACCTGGCAGCAGCTCCGGAAGATCCCCACATCTTTGATCCGCATTTCACCCAGCTCGTTAATTGCTTGTCCAAACTCGACAAGGAGATTAAATTCTCCCCTTCCTTATATCCTGCCGCAATGGAAGAAATTGTTGTAGTAAAGACCATGAGCGAGAATGATCGAAAAAAAACGATCGAATCCAAGCAAGCGAATATCGCCTCCTTGGAGGAGTTGGTCAATAACCTTCGATCACGAATTGATAGTTTGGAGGACGACAGTGAAAGTCACGCTGATGAACTTGTTTCCCTTCAGGAACAATTTGACGAGAAGATGTCAGAACTATCTACCTTACAGAACGAAGTGAACGCTCTGAACACACCAGGCGTCAAGATCATCACAGAAGAATCACTCAGCCCGTCTATTCGCAAGGCTTATGCCCGTATCAAAGAAATCGCACCTCTATATGCAAGCCTGCATAACGATGTAGCTAATTCGGAGATCCCGGCAGAAGAACGGCAGCCTATAGCCGAAGATCTCTGTAAACTCGATGACGAACGCCGCCGGCTTTGGAAACAAATCGATGCCTGGGCAGAAGGAAAAGGTGAACTGAGCCTTAAAGAGAAACGACCGGTATACAGTGAGAATGGTGTAGTACGCGGTATTGAGATCGCCCGTCAGATTAAACGTCTGAAACAAAACATTACTAACAGCCAATCTGCTGCTAACCGCGCCGAATCTCAAGGTAAAAAGACTGTTATGCAAAATGCCTTAGATCGTGTTGCCGGCTACCAAGAAGAACTGGCAGCACTGGAAAAGGAAATTGCGACGCAACAGAGCGCAAGTAAGGAATAACATCAGAGGCATTGCCCCTGGATCTATGAACAGTTCATGCACAAGCGAGGGCGATACATCTAGTGTTGTCCTCGCTTTCGTTTGAATACAACAAACCACTATAGTTATGCCTAAGAAAGATTCCACATATGACCGGATAGAACATGCCTTGTTCAAAGACAGAGAGGAAGCATCAAGCATCCTGTCCCAACGTGAAATGGAAATAAAAAAACGAATGATGCTATGTGTCAGCAAAAAAATGGAAGATCCTCTGATCCAAGACACCGAACTTGTCAACTTCCTGATGAATGGATGCGGAGGTAACGCAGATGCCGTATCACAGTCACAGGCATACCGGGACATCGGCATGATCAACAGATTAGTTGGTAACATTCAACTGGCCGCAAAAGCCTGGTATCGGTATATGATTGTAGAAGGTGGGAAAAAAGCATTCAATATGGCCATAGACAAAGAAGATGCCAAGGGAGCAGCTGCAGCGTTGGACAAGATAGGTAAATACACTCGCTCGGACAAAGAAGATGAGAAATTCGACTACTCCCAGCTCGTTCCTCCATCATTTGAGCCTTCAGATGATGTTACCCTTCTGGAAGGTCTGGAACCTATTGAAGACCTTGAAGGAACCAGGTCAGAAATGCGAAGCAGATTCAAAGGTATGTTGAGCAAAAAAGCGGTGGACATTCGTCCCATCGAAGAGGAGGAAGAAGAATGAGTACCCACCTCTCTCCTATCTTATCTGCCCGTGAACGTCGCAGAAAGCAATATGAAGTCGTTGACAAATTCTTCAATAAGATGCAGCGCCAGGCGATGGCCATCAACGCACATGACGAGTATATAGTCGCATCACGTGGTACCGGAAAATCCGAAGGTATTGATGCCCGAATTATCCTTCGGAATGTATGGGAAATGCCGGGATCTTTGGGTGGTCTCATCTCTCCGTCATACGCTAAGGCATGGGGAAATACTCTCCCGGCAATCTGCAAGGCTTTGGCTGAATGGGGATACATTCAAGGCATTCACTATGTCGTTGGTCATAAAGCACCGGCAAGCATGGGATTCGCCAAACCTGTCCGTCCTGTCCTGGGTGAAGGCTGGAGCAATGCATTCCACTTTTGGAATGGTACGGTCATGGTGATCCTGTCATTCAACCAAGGGATGTCTGCCAACTCTATGTCGCTGGATTGGGTGATAGGCCCTGAAGCTAAGTTTCTCAACTATGAGAAGATTAAAAGTGAGGTGGATCCTGCCAACCGAGGCAACCGGCAATACTTCGGTGAATGCCCGCACCATCACAGCGTAAGCTATTCCACAGATATGCCGACCGCATCGATGGGGAAATGGATTCTGGACAAGATGGATGAAATGTCCCCACCTCACATCAACCTGATCAGAAACTTATATCTCAAACTGCAGGAGTACAAACGCAAGCCACTCACGGATCATGTGATGCGTCAGATCAAAGAATATCAATTTGACCTGGATCTAGCGAGGAAATATCAGCCTCCAATCAAACCGCAGCCGGGGAAAACCAAAGAGTACACGGTTTTCTATGGTGAATACGACGTATTCGACAACCTTGAAGTGCTGGGAGAAGATTTCATCTGGCAGATGTATCGTAACTCACCACCGCTAATTTGGCGTACCGCTTTCATGAACGAACGCCTGTTCCGTGTACCGAACGGCTTCTATTCTGCGTTGGATGATAATATTCACTTCTATATCCCGAAAGACAATGGACGCCTCCGGAATCTTGGGTGCAACTGGGGAAAACTGACCTCCTGCGGCTGTTTGGGAGACGGAGATCTTGACTTCGATCAGGAACTGCACCTGGCATTCGACTCAAATGCATCCATCTCCACAGCTGTCGTAGGCCAACTGAATGAACACACGATGCGCATTCTCAAGTCATTTTATGTCAAAACACCAGGGAAGCTACAAGATCTTGTCAAGATGATAGCCGACTACTACCGTCCGAAACTTAATCACGATATAGTAGTCTACTATGATCATACGTTCACCTGGGAGTCAGGATCCACTACAGAAACTTATGCCGATATCATTGAACGGGTATTCAAAGAGAATGGATACAACGTGACGATGGTCTATGTCGGTCAAGCCCCGAAACATGAGTGGAAGCATCTGAATATAGACTTGACTCTGAAAGGAGATCCGCAATTTCTGTGGATCCAAATAAACTTGCATCAAAATGAATTTCTGAAGATCGCAATGGAACAGACTGGCATCAAGCAGGGAAAGAATGGATTTGAAAAGGATAAAACGCCTGAAGGGAGCGATGACACTCCTGATAATCCAGATGAATATAAGACGCACATAACTGATGCATTTGACACGCTGTGGTTAGGCATGAACTTCTATTTCACGGCACCTGGATCAAACTCTAGTGGCGTATTCTTCCTGAATAATAAATAAAAAAGGTGTGTTTTATTATTACTTTCTTTTGCTTTTCCCAAATATTATTCCAACCTTTGTTGCGCCCTAAATATTATTAACGACTCTTTTGGTTTTAATGTTATTCACAAAGCTGAATACTACAATAAGAAAATCATGGGCCTATTATTACTAAAAGAGTTATGTAAGGAGATCCTATTATGAAACAACATAAATTTGGTGATATAGACTTATCCGACCCCTTTTTTGATTCGCTTAAAGAAGATTATCCTGAATTCACTGAATGGTACACCAAAAAGACTAAAAGTGATACCAAAGCTTTTGTCCAAAAAGATCAAGATGGAAAACTTCAAGGCTTCCTATATATGAAGCATGAAACAGAGGAATTAAATGATATAAATCCTCCAATGCCTGCTGCGAGTAGATTAAAAGTAGGAACATTCAAGATAGATGCACATAATACAAAGTTAGGCGAGCATTTCATAAAAAAGATTGTTGCAGCAGCTCTATATATGGGAGTTACCGAAATATATGTGACTATCTTCGAAAAGCATCAAGGATTAATCAAAATTTTACGAAGATATGGTTTTACTGAATATGGAACAAAAGGAGAAGGGGATACTCCCGAGCTTGTTTTTATTAAATCTATGACAGATTTTACAGGAGATATGTTATTAGACTACCCCTTTATTCACACAAAGGATACACAAAAATTCATATTAGCTGTGAAGCCTGAATTTCATACTCCCCTATTCCCTGACTCTATATTAAATACCGAAGAAAGAAATAAAGAGTTTCTTGTTAGGGATGTTGCACATACAAATAGTATCCACAAAATATATTTATCCAGTATGAATGGACTGGATAAACTTAAAAAAGGAGATATATTAGTAATATACCGCACATCTGATGGCGCAGGTCCAGCAAAATACAGGAGTGTAGCTTCTTCAATATGCGTTGTTGAAGAAGTAAGAAAGGCAAAAGACTTCGCTACTCTTGAGGAATTTCTTCAATATGCTAACTTATATAGTATCTTTGACGAAGATAAGTTAAAGGAGTGGTATACTACATATAATATGGTTGTTATTAAAATGACTTATAATGCTGCATTTGATAGAAGAATTACCAGAAATGAACTGATTGAGCAAGTCGGATTAAGTGCTGACTATTGGGGGTTCTTCCAATTAACAGATGAGCAGTTTAACAATATAATATCAAGAGGTAAAATAAATGAAAGTATTATTATCGATTAAGCCCGAGTTTGTTCGCGAAATATTTGCAGGTAACAAAAAATTTGAATATAGAAAAACTATATTTACAAAGAATGTAGATAAAGTTGTAGTATATTCCACAAAGCCAGAAGGAATGATTGTGGGAGAGTTTACTGTTGAAAAAATCATAGAGCAAGAACCGAAAGAATTATGGGAACAAACCCAAAATGACTCTGGTATTACAAAAAAATTCTTCGATCAATATTTTGAAGGACGCAAAAAAGGATATGCATTGAAGATTTCATCTCCTAAGCTCTATGAAAACCCAATTAATCCTTTTGATTTATTTTCCTCTTTTTGCATTACAAAACTGACATTCATATATTCCGGTGTATCCGTATATACTCCTCTGAGATTTATTGCAAGTTCAAACTTCTGTCCCTGTACCTGTGCTTTTGCAAAGCCTGTATTTTTATCCCTCACTCCCCCTGCATAAGCATAAATATATGATATAAATCTTTTATACTCAATCATAAAATCCTTCCTTTCAACAAAACTGATACCTATTGCAAAGGTATGTCAAAGTCAGGATTATTATTACTAATTTATAACCGGATATTCGCACTCATGTGCTCCAGAAAATCTATCAATTCACTTGCCGTCAATCCCAATAATCAAGTATAATTAAAGAAAAGAAATACTGAATGTCCAGTACACCATACGATGATGTATTCCGTACACTTCTTACTGATTGTACGGAACTTATGATTCCGGTTGTCAATGAAATTTTTCATACCAATTATACCGGAAATGAAAAAATACGTCTGCTCCAGAACGAGCATTTTATACAGATGCCCGACGGCAGTAAACAGGAGCGAATCACAGATTCCAGCTTTGAAATCATAAGTGACAACACATGCAATATAAAATGTAAAAAGCGGTACC
>ERZ773173.3309-NODE-3309-length-10402-cov-3.154634_pt1 | contig 10402 bp, 9 predicted proteins | sample MGYA00580535_ERZ773173 | MGnify/ENA primary metagenome ERZ773173 (study PRJEB29015, sample SAMEA2737856) | human gut metagenome | biome: human gut; feature: human-associated habitat; material: faeces | place: China | collected 2012 ...
TCCAAAAGATACTTCTAAAAATCCAGGATCAGCCTCAACTTCTTCAAAAGATACTTCTAAAAAATTATATAATCCAGCCGAAATCATTTTAACTGACCAAGAGAATATCACAATTCAAATTCCTTCGAAACAAATTGATTTATTAAATTATATATCCAAAGCCACTAATAGTATGGGCGAAGAAATCGATAAAAAAGATATACTCATATTTGTTAATGATAACCTCATGTCCACAAATATTTTACCTTCTATTACAGAAGAATGTAGAAAAAAAATTCAATTTGCTTATAATGATCCAAATACATCTAACGTTACATCTACTATATTATATATAGATTTTGTATTATCATTAAAAGAATTAAAAACAAAATCATTACAAAAATCTACAATTGTATTACCAACGAATAAAACATATACATTACAACATTTTCCAATTGTATCAAAATTAATTGAACAAATTAATTCATTATCTAGAGATGATTATCAAGAAATTATTGCTTGTTCTTTACGTGCTATTTTTGATATAGGACTTGAAGAAATCAAACAATCAAATAAACTATCTTTTTCTGGAGATAATTTTGTAAACAACATTTATACAATATTCGATACTGTTATCAATAAAGAAACTAAAAACTATTTTTCTAAAATAGCAACACAGACAGGTATGAGTTTTAATACCATAAGAAATACTGTTGATTTTTCTTCATTAAAAGAAATACTAAACAAAGCCCATGTAGGTGCTCATCGTTCAACATCTTACTTGACCAATGATGATATAATAAAATTAGGGATACTAGCAGGTATTTATATCGTTTTTGTTCAGGAGTTATTATATAATCCTGATATTAAATAAAAGGAATGAGATTTAATGCTATCGGATATTACAGATAAAGATATAGAGTTTAAAGATTATAAAAAGCAATCAGATATACATGGGACGGCATTATATCCTGCTGTTATGATTGCACCAATACAAAAGAAAATTCTAAAAGAGTTGTTATCTGAAGATAATACTATTCATACAGTATTTGACCCTTTTCACGGGTCTGGAACAGCTTTGTATGAAGCTAGTACTTTATCTAGTGATATAGACGTTATCGGTTGTGATATAAATCCCTTAGCAAATTTATTTACGCGAGTAAAACTAGAAGGAATCAATATTCAACATATATATAAAGACATTGATTCTTTAAAATCTTTTATTAATACTTCTTCAACTGTACAAATAGAAAAATTATCTTTTCATAAAATAGAAAAGTGGTTTAAACCTGATATAATAGATGCTTTATCACTATTAAAATCAGCCATTACTAATATAAAATGTAAAAGAAATCGACTTTATTTTTGGTATATGCTATCTGATATTATTAGAAAATACAGTAATACTCGTAGTACAACTTATAAATTACACATACGTCCTCAAACTATGATAGATAGTTTACCATCTGGTGATTGCTTAATAGAAGATTATATTTCACGTGTTGAAAAAAACGTTAACAAATTTAAGTACCATACTTCTAAGTATAAGCTTTATAAAGAAGATATCTTATCTAAAATAAAGCATTTTCATTCAAATAACTTTGATATTTCTATCACATCTCCACCATATGGTGATAATGCTACAACTGTTCCTTATGGTCAATTCTCAATGTTATCATTATACATTATTGATAAAAAAGATTTAAAATTGGAAGGTTGGGAATTAGAAAATTATTCTATTATCGATAATCACAGTTTAGGTGGAAAAAAATCTAAAGTAGTTCTTTCTGATTTTGAAAAATCTTTATTAGAACCATATTTATCAAAAATTAAAGAAAGTATGCATAAAAAAGTTATTACTTTTTTCAGTGATTATTTTTCTTTTCTTAAGGAATTAGTTAGAGTAACCAATAAATATATTATAATAACTTTAGGCCATCGAACTGTAGATAGAGTAAAAATAAATTTAACACAAATAACACAAGACTATTTAGTTCAATATCATTTCAATAACATTTTAACTAGAACTCGTGATATTAAAAAGAAACGTATACCTAAAGTTACTTCTATTGTTGATGACCAACCTGTATCTTCAATGAATAAAGAATATATTAGTATTTTTCAATATCAAGAATGATTAATAGCTTCATGTTAATAAAAAGCATGGAGCTATTTTCTTTTACAATGCTAATTAGCACAGTTTGTCCAAATTAAAATACACATACTAACTATAGTTATCGTTATTTGATGTATTATTTGAATAGAAACATATTATATCAAAGAAGGTTCAATCTATGAATAAAAACTTATGTGTAATTGCTAACGGCATTGTACCATTAGACATTAGCTTGTTATCAGATAATGTAGATCTTGATAATGATTTAGTAAATCTAACATCATTTATTCCAAAAGAGATTATACAGCTATATGAAAGGAATTTACCTACATTTAAAGACGATTTTTGTGAACTAAATGATACAAAAGCAGTCAATATTAATACTACTGAAGTACTCAATAAATATATAAAAGATACAAATTATTTATTAATTGAAGTTGAAATAACATTTTCTGCTTTGACAAGAAAAATTATTAGTATAAATCTCCCCATCAAAAAAGATCATGCTGATGATATTGTTTTTCTAAATTGATGAATAAATTATATAAAACTTTCTCCTAATACTGGAGAAAGTTTTTATTTTTGCATAAATTTTATAATAATTACTTCCTGCACAATCTGTTCATTGTTGTTATACTTCTATTTTGCCATATTTACCTTAGAGGTGAATATCATGACAACACAAGGAAAAATTCTTATATATAAACGTAATTCAAAAAAAGGATTTAGTTATACTTATCGTATTGAAGCAGGCATTGATCCAAAAACTGGTAAGAGAAAACAACTCACTAAAAGTGGATTTAAAACAGCTAAAGAAGCAAGAGCTGCTGCTCAACCAATTCTTAATAAATTATTGCTTGGAGAAAATATAATTGAAAGTAACATTACTTTTAGTGAATATGCTGCTATATGGTTAGCAGATAGAAAAAGTAATTTAAAAAAATCATCACAAAGTAATAATCTTGAAACTATAAAAATAGCTAACAGATATTTTGCCAATTTAAAAATGAAAAGTATAACACCATATATGTATCAACAATTTATAAATCATTATGGTGCTAATGTAAAACTAACAACATTAAAAACACGACACGTAATAATAAAAAATATATTTAACTATGCAGTAAAATATAAACTAATTAACTCAAATCCTACTATCAATGTAGAATTTCCACGAAAAAACATGAAAAAACTAGATATCAACAGCCTTTATTTAACAAAAGATGAACTAAAAAATTTTTTAATATTTCTTGAAAATAAAATCTATAAATCATCAGGATATTTCTATCCTATTTGTGTATTACTTGCTTATACTGGCATGCGTTTAGGAGAAGCTTGTGCTTTAACATGGGAAGACATTGATTTTAAAAACAAAAGCATTTTTATTCATTCTACAATGTATGCTAAAAATTATAATAACTATGTAAAACAAGATACACCAAAAACTCAATCTAGTATCAGAAAAATTTATATTGATAATTTCTTAATAACAGTATTAAAAAAATGGCGTAAAAAGCAACTAATAAACAGATTACAAAATGGAAAAAATAATAAAGTCGATGCAGAAAATTATGTATTCACAACAATTGTCGCTCATACAAATAAAGAAAAGGCGGTACTGCCTATTGCAGTATCAACCGCCTTTAAATATATTAATAAAAAGCATCTATTTCCGAAGCATATACATGCACATATGCTAAGACACACACATGTATCTCTGTTAGCAGAAACTAGAAAAGTAAGCCTAACAGATATACAAGCTCGTTTAGGTCATTCTAGCGACGAAATGACACGTAGAGTATATTTACATGTCACAGAAAAATCCAAAATAGATACAGCACGAATTTTTGAAGAATATATGGCAAATTAAAAATGGTAACAAAATGGTAACAAATGCCCTTTTTGAGCTATTTCATACTAAGTTCATACACTTTAACACATAGAGCCAAAAAGTCAATGAAAACGCACTTCCGAGGGTTGTTAACATTACTGCTCCAGCAGTCAAATTACCATTGTGTCCCATATTCCGCGCCATGATATAACAGCTTACAGTTGTAGCTGAACCCAACATAATCAATGCTGCGACCAATTTACTTTCTGTAAAGCCCAAATAAATAGCAAATGGCATAAATAACACTACAAATACAACCAATTTCATAGCACTACAAACAATAATAGGCTTTATATTTTGACTAAATCCTTGAAATTTAAATGCTGCTCCCATAGCCATAAGCCCCATAGGTGTAGCCAAAACAGCAAGCAAAGATACAGTCTTATGTACAATCACTGGAGTTGGAATTTTCAAAAGTGACCAAATAACACCCACTACTATACCTAATATAATCGGATTAGTAATAATACCTTTAATAGTTTTTTTCATTAAGGCAAAAGTTAAACTACTTTGACCAGGTTTCAATAAAGCCAATACAACAACCGCCATCACATTATACAAAGGCACCGTACCTATTATCATCAAAGAAGCCATACCATAATCACCATAAATATTTTGTACAAAAGCCATACCGATTATAGCAGCACTACTGCGATATGCAGCCTGTACAAATTCACCTTGAGAAACATTTTTTCTAAAAGGTATAGAAATAAAAAAAGAAATCAATATACTGAGCAAAGTTGCCCCAAAACAGTATAAAACATATGTAGTATCCCAAGCTTCATAAAAATTAGCTGAGCCAATATCTTCAAATAATAATGCAGGTAAAGCCACCACAAATACAAATTTATTCATTTTTGTAATAAAATCTTCATCAAATAATCCTATTTTGCGAAAAACCATACCCAATACCATCATCAAAAAGACTGGTATTGTCGCATTCAAGCTAAAAATTAAATTATCCATAAAAATCCTTCCTCATCAAAATTAATAAGTATTTTTTATTATAGCACAAAATTTTATCCACTAATAATATTTATAAAACTTATTTTCCTATTCAAGAATTATAGTTGATACATATATAAAAAAAGAGTAAAATCTAATAAGTGAATTTTTTAACTTAAGAGGTGTTCTCGTGATTAATACATTAGATAAAATAGAACAAAAGATTTTAAATAATGAACGTCTAACAAAAGAAGATGGGTTGGCTCTTTTTGCTTCCAATGACCTTGCTCGCATAGGTTATCTTGCAGATTTAGTACGTAAACGTATCAGCGGAGATTACGTTTATTACAATGTAAATTGTCATTTAAATTTAACTAATATTTGCACAGCTCTTTGTGATTTTTGCGCTTTTGGTTGTGAAGCTACAGATAAAAAAGCGTATGCTATGACTATGGAGCAAATTTATAATAAAGTAGCCAATGCCTGCAAAGATCCAAATATGAAAAATCTTCATATTGTAAGTGGATTACATCCTGATTGGCCTTTTTCTTATTATGTAGATATCATTAAAATGCTCAAAAAAGAATTTCCTCAACTTCATTTAAAAGGTTTTACTGGCGTGGAAATCACTCATTTTGCTAAGATTTCCGGAAAATCCATTCGTGAAGTATTACAAGAATTAAAAGATGCAGGCATTGAAGCTATGCCAGGTGGTGGAGCTGAAATTTTAAATGACCGAATTCGTCAAAAACTCTGCCCTAATAAAGCTACAGCTCAAGAATGGTTAGAAGTTTCTCGCACTGCTCATCAGCTCGGTATCAAGACAAACGCTTCCATGCTCTATGGTCATATTGAAACTATTGAAGAACGTGTCGACCATTTAATCACACTTCGCAATCTTCAAGATGAAACAGGTGGCATTCAAACATTTATTTGCTTCCCATTCCACCCTACTAATACAAAATTAGGTAAAACTGTTCATCGCACTAATGTTTGGGACGATTTAAAAACTATGGCTATCTGTAGATTAATGCTTGATAACATTCATAATATTAAAGCATATTGGATAATGCTCACTTTACCTATCGCTCAATTAGCTTTAGGCTTTGGTGCAAATGATGTGGACGGCACTATCAGCGAAGAAAAAATTATGCACGATGCTGGAGCAAATTCACCAAAAGCACTCACTCGTGATAATTTAATCAACTTAATCAAACAAACAGGCAGAATACCTGCTGAATGTGATTGCAATTTCAATATAATCAGAACATATTAAGCTAATTATTTTGTAAAGGATTTTTATTTATGAATATCAATCAACAAGCTATAACAAAAGCTCAAAATGGAGAGCGTTTATCTTTTGATGAAGCACTATATCTATACAAACACGCGGATATTTTAGATTTAGCTACATGGGCAAGAAAAGCCAAAGAACGTCATAGCCAAAAAGAAGTCTATTATAATATCAACCGCCATATAAATTTATCCAATATCTGCACTGCTAATTGCCCTCTATGTGCTTTCTCTTGCGAAGATGGCGATAAACGAGGTTTTGTCTTAACTAAAGAAGATGTTGAAGCTAAAATCAAAGACACTATCGCTCATGTCAAAGGACTAACAGAAATACACATTGTAAGCTCTCTCCATCCTACTAATGATTTTAATTACTATATAGAAATCATTAAATCCATAAAAAAACTTTTGCCTAACGTGCATATTCAAGCTTTCACACCTGTAGAAATAGTTCATTTTGCCAAGATTTCTCAAAAAAGTATTTACGAAGTCTTAACTATTTTACAACAAGCAGGTCTTGATTCTCTTCCAGGTGGTGGAGCAGAAATTTTAGATGATGAAATCCGTGCTAAAATCTGTCCAAATAAAGCCAATACACAAGAATGGATTGAAACTATAAAAACAGCTCATAAACTCGGTATGAAAACTAATGCTTCTGAACTCTATGGTCATATTGAAACTATAGAACAAAGATTACAGCATTTATTCACACTTAGAGAAATTCAAGATGAAACACATGGCTTCCAAGCTTTTATTTCATTCCCATTTCATCCGCAAAATACTCAATTAGACAATATAAAACCTATTACATCTTATGAAAGCTTGCGTTTTATCGCTATTTCTCGACTCGTATTGGATAACATTCCTCATATCAAAGCCTTTTGGATGATGCTCACCTTGCCTATCGCTCAATTAGCCCTTGCTTTTGGTGCTGATGATTTAGATGGTACAGTTGAAGAAGAACAAATCATTCATGCTGCTGGTGCTAAAACAGGTCAAAAAATGACTACTACACAATTGCAAAAAATCATCACCGAAACAGGCTATACACCTGTTCAACGTGATTCTTTATATCAAAAAATAAAATAAATTAGAGGTATGATTAATGAACAGACTTTCTGATAAAGAAGCTATTGACCTTTTAAAACATGGTGATATTTTAGAATTAGGTCAACAAGCGAATAAAATTCGCCAAGAAAAACACCCTGGCAATACTGTTACTTTCATTGTAGACCGCAATATCAACTACACTAATGTTTGCCTTAATGAATGTCGTTTCTGTGCTTTTTTCCGTCGCGAAAATCGCAAAGACGCTTATTTATTGCCAATAGAAACTATTTTACAAAAAGTAAAGGAAACTCAAGAAGCTGGTGGTACGCAAGTCATGTTACAAGGAGGACTACACCCTTCTTTACCTTTTGAATATTACCTAAATATGATTAATACCATTAAAACAGCCTTTCCTGATATTGTAATCCATTCTTTTTCTCCTGCGGAAATACTTCATTTTTCCAAGATAGCTAATAAATCTATCAAAGAAACTCTACAAGATTTACGTTCTGCTGGTCTTGCTTCACTTCCAGGTGGTGGAGCTGAAATCTTAGTTGACCGCGTGCGTAAAATTGTAAGCCCTAAAAAAATCATGACAGATGATTGGCTAAAAGTAATGGAAACTGCTCACTCTATCGGCATGGAAAGTACAGCTACTATGGTTTTAGGACTCGGCGAAACTATTGAAGAACGCATTGAACATATGCGACGTGTCCGCGACCTTCAAGATAAAACAGGTGGCTTCAGAGCTTTCATCATGTGGACTTTCCAACCTGGAAATACTCAATTAGGTGGCAATAAATTATCCTCATGGGAATATCTAAAAACTCTAGCCGTATCTAGACTCTATTTTGATAATATCTCTCATATTCAAGGCTCTTGGGTTACACAAGGTCAACAAATTGGACAAATAACATTAGCCTTTGGTGCTGATGATTTAGGTAGTATCATGCTTGAAGAAAATGTCGTTCGTGCAGCCGGTACTGCTTATCAAATGTCCATTGACAAAATGGTAAATACAATCGAAAAAGCTGATTTTAAAGCAGCTCAACGTGATACAGAATATAATATCATTCGTCGATTTTAATAAAATTTAATTAAGGAGATTTTTTATGAATACACAAAACATTCCTCAAGCCGATTTTGCCATTATCGGTGGTTCTGGCACATTATCCAGCAATTTTCCATTAGGTGCTAAATGTGATGATGTAAAAATAATTCAAGACCGCATGGTTTTTGATACACCTTATGGCAAAACTACTGAACTTCGCTTATTTGAAATAGCAGGTACACGCGTTTTAACTTGTAAAATGCATGGTTGGAGAAGTGGTGTCAATCGTGCTGATGCTTCCCGCCAATTATTCTGGACTTTCCGCGAAGCCGGTGTAAAACGCATTTTCTCTGAAGGTGGCGTAGGTACTATCAATAAATTATTAGATACTAGAGATTTTCTCATTCCTGATGATTATCTTGATATGTCCGTTCGCAAAGATGTTGGACTTGAAGGCAAATATTTACTTGTTATGCGTGATGCACTTTGCCCTCAAATGCGTGAAGAATTAATCAAAAATACACATAAGCATTTCAGCGGTAGAATTTTTACACGTGGCACTTATGCTAATACAGACGGTCGCCATTTTGAAAGCCCTGCGGAAATCGCTATGTTAAATGGTCATGCAGATATCGTAGGTCAATCCATCTGCCCTGAAGTATATCTCGCTCGTGAAATTGGAGCTTGTTATGCTGGTCTTTATTATGTAGTAAATTATGGCGAAGGTATCAAACCATGGTCTCATCAAGTATTAGAAGATATCTTCTATGATGATGCACCTATGATCAGCAAAATTCTTTTAGATACAATTCGTTCTTTAGCCCAACAAGATAGAAATTGCGAATGTTTATCTTTACGTAAAGAAACTTTATTAAAAGGCATTTATGACGATTAAGATATAAAAATAAGACGTATACATTTATTTGTATACGTCTTTTATATTGCTTTTACTATTTACTTTTATCAATACATTCTAAAAGTCTGTTTATTATTATCCCAATCTACTTTTACATAGCAATCATCAACTTTTTTACCTTCCGCCATAGATTTTCCTTCAGGAACTTCTAAATGAAAACAATTGATGATGAGTTTTCCATTTACAATTTTATTATCCATATTATAATACTTATCTGGATTTATACCAAAACTCTTTAGATTATCCATAGAAATAAATACAGTCCACTTGTCATCTTTTTTGCCTACTAGCCAATAACCTTCTAATTTTGCATGAGCCCCTGCTGTACATTTTACTTCATAGAAAAGTTTATCGGAATTTGCCAATTTTATCTCTTTTATACTTAAATCTGGTACTAATACATCTGTATAAAAATTCATTAAAACTTGATTTTTATCATCTAGCATAACTGAGCAATTATTACCTACATTTTTAAAAGATATCTTAGCTACTTCCTTATCGCCTAATATAAATTTATCATTTTGAGTATATTCTAAATTAACAATATCCTCTACTGGTTGTTTAACATCTTCTTTAACTGCATTATTTTTATCTTCACTTGCAGTATTTTCTTTATTTTGCTCTACCGTTACATTTTGCTCAACTTGTTTTGTATCTTTATGAGCAAAATAACTATACGCACCAAAAGAAACCAACCCTAGTAATAAAATTACAGCGATAAAAATACCTATATACTTATATTTTGTATAATTCTTTTCAGTATCTACATTTTGACTGATATTGTTACTTATTGTTTTTTCACTTTGCTTCATTTGCTCATTATTATCTTGGCTATCTTGCTTAATTTGATTTCCACATTTAGAACAAAATTTTTCATTATCATTTATCTGGTTACCACAATTAGGACAAAAAATAATAATCATCTCCCTTTGTTACACTTACTATGATAAAGTATAACAAAATAGATGAAAATTAACAGAAACATATAGGAAAGTTAATCTTTTCTCATAAATTAAATTAGATATCATCTTATTTTTACTTTATTTCTCACATAACTTGCATAGCTTCTACCTATATTATATAATAAATTTGTAACCAAGATTATATATTAATATAAATACGTATTCTCAAGGGGCGCTTTTCTTAGCGTCTTTTTTAGTT
>ERZ773173.3314-NODE-3314-length-10375-cov-2.700484_pt1 | contig 10375 bp, 8 predicted proteins | sample MGYA00580535_ERZ773173 | MGnify/ENA primary metagenome ERZ773173 (study PRJEB29015, sample SAMEA2737856) | human gut metagenome | biome: human gut; feature: human-associated habitat; material: faeces | place: China | collected 2012 ...
TGGTTACCATTATCCCGAATAAAGGTGCTTATGTCGTAGGTATTTCCAAAAAAGATATTCAGGATATCTACGAGATACGGTCGCGTCTGGAGGGACTCTGTGCAAAGTGGGCAGCGGATAAGATCACCAAAGAACAGTTAGATGAACTGGATGAAAATATATATCTGTCGGATTTTCATGCTGCAAAAGGAAATTCGGAACAGGTTGTGGAACTTGACAACCGTTTCCATGAAATTTTATACAATGCTTCCGACAGCAAAGAATTAAAACATGTGCTGCTTGATTTTCATCATTATGTACAACGCGTGCGAAAAATCACACTTGCAGATCCGAAGCGTTCCGTACAGTCAAATCAGGAACACAGACAGATCGTGGAGGCATTAAAGAAGCATGATGCCGGTCTGGCAGAGAAACTGGCGAATGAGCACATGATGAACACCATTCACAATATGGATAATTACGGATGGGACAATTTATTTCAATAGAAAAGGAGAACACAATGGAAAAAATCAAAATGACAACCCCACTGGTAGAGATGGACGGAGATGAGATGACAAGAATCCTCTGGAAAATGATCAAAGATGAGTTACTTCTTCCGTTTATTGATTTAAAGACAGAGTATTATGATCTTGGATTAGAGCATCGCAATGAAACAAATGACCAGGTAACCGTTGATTCTGCCAATGCCACAAAAAAATACGGTGTTGCTGTAAAATGTGCAACGATTACACCAAATGTAGCGCGTATGACTGAATACAACCTAAAAGAAATGTGGAAGAGTCCGAATGGTACGATCCGTGCCATGTTAGACGGTACGGTATTCCGTGCACCGATCGTTGTAAAAGGCATTGAGCCATGTGTCAAAAACTGGAAAAAGCCCATCACGATTGCACGTCATGCCTATGGTGATGTATACAAAGCATCCGAGATGAAGATTCCGGGAGCAGGTAAATGTGAGCTGGTTTATACTGCAGAGGACGGCACAGAAACAAGAGAACTGATTCATAACTTTACCGGAGCAGGTGTCGTTCAGGGACAACACAACCTTTGCAATTCGATTGAGAGTTTTGCAAAGAGCTGTTTTAACTATGCACTTGATACAAAACAGGATCTGTGGTTTGCAACAAAAGATACGATTTCCAAAAAATACGATCACACATTTAAAGATATTTTCCAGGAGATCTTTGATGCAGAATACAAAGAAAAATTCGAAAAAGCAGGCATTACTTATTTCTATACTTTAATTGATGATGCGGTTGCCCGTGTAATGAAATCTGAAGGCGGTTATATCTGGGCATGCAAAAACTATGACGGAGATGTCATGAGTGATATGGTTTCAAGTGCATTTGGTTCGCTTGCCATGATGACTTCCGTGCTGGTTTCTCCGGATGGCTATTATGAGTATGAGGCTGCACACGGAACGGTACAGCGTCATTATTACAAACACTTAAAAGGTGAGGAAACATCCACGAACTCTGTTGCAACCATTTTTGCATGGACGGGAGCCCTTAAAAAACGTGGCGAACTTGATTCGAATGCTGCATTGTCCGATTTTGCAGAAAAACTCGAAAAGGCTTGTATTAAGACCATTGAAGATGGTAAAATGACAAAAGACCTTGCGCTGATTACTACGAATCCGAATCCGGTCGTATTAAACAGCGAAGATTTTATCAAGGCAATCAGAACGACGTTAGAGGAAAGTTTAAAATGATTTTGTCATGTCAGAGTATCTCAAAGTCTTTTGGAACAGATGAGATATTAAAAGATGTAAGTTTTCATATTGAAGCAAATGAAAAAGCAGCGATTGTCGGCATCAATGGTGCCGGCAAGTCTACGCTGCTTAAAATTATTATGGGCGAAGAAACGTCCGATGCCGGTGAAGTGATTCTTGCAAAGGATAAGACAATCGGCTACTTAGCACAGTATCAGGATGTATCCGGTCACAGAACCATCTATGATGAGGTTCTTTATGCAAGAACCGATATTCTGGAAATGGAACAGAAACTTCGTGATATGGAGTCTGAGATGAACAGCCGTACCGGTGAAGAATTAGAAAAGCTGATGGATATTTATCACCGCCAGAGCCATGAATTTGAACTGCAGGGCGGATATGCATACCGCAGTGAAGTGACCGGTATTTTAAAAGGACTTGGTTTTTCAGATGAAGATTTGAGCAAACAGATGAGCGAGTTATCCGGAGGACAGAAAACAAGAGTTTCCCTTGGCAAACTTTTAGTCACAAAGCCGGATGTACTGCTTTTAGATGAGCCGACGAACCATCTGGATATGGAGTCGATCCGCTGGCTTGAGAATTTTCTGCGGGCTTACAAAGGGGCTGTTGTGATCGTAGCACATGACCGTTATTTTCTGGATCGTGTTGTCACAAAAGTTGTAGAGATTTTCCAGCATAAAGCGTATGTATATCAGGGAAATTATTCGGATTTTGCAAAGAAAAAAGCAAAAGTTCGTGAAGATCTGTTAAAACAGTATTACAACCAGCAGCGTGAGATCAGACACCAGGAAGAAGTTATTACAAAATTAAAATCATTCAACCGCGAAAAATCTATCAAGCGTGCGGAAAGCCGTGAGAAAATGTTAGATAAGATTGAACGCATTGAAAAGCCGGTTGAGGATAATACGGATATTAAGATCGTGTTAGAGCCAAATGTGGTCAGCGGAAATGACGTCCTTACCGTGTCAAATCTTGCAAAATCCTATCCGCCGGTCACATTGTTTTCGGATATTTCATTTGAGATCAAACGTGGGGAACGGGTGGCGCTGATCGGTAACAATGGAACTGGTAAAACGACCATACTAAAGATCATCAATAATCTGATTCCGGCAGATAGCGGCACCGTGACACTTGGTTCGAATGTGCATATCGGATATTACGATCAGGAACATCAGCTTTTACATATGGAAAAGACGATCTTTGAGGAAATCTCAGATGCCTATCCGGGACTGAATAATACGAAGATCCGCAATGTGTTAGCAGCATTTTTGTTTACAAATGATGATGTGTTTAAGCGCATTTCAGATTTGAGCGGTGGAGAGAGAGGACGTGTTTCCTTAGCAAAATTAATGCTTTCCGATGCGAATTTTCTGATTCTTGATGAGCCGACGAACCATTTGGATATTACATCCAAAGAAATTTTGGAATCTGCGTTAAACCAGTATACCGGAACCGTATTTTTCGTTTCCCATGACCGCTATTTTATCAATCAGACGGCGACGAGGATCCTTGAGCTGACAGGTGAGACGGTTGTAAATTATATTGGAAACTATGATTATTATCTGGAAAAACACGATATCATGACGCAACTGTATGTAAAACCACAGGAAATATCGGATATTCAGGCAGGAAAACAGGATGATGCGGTCAATAAACTTGACTGGCAGGCGCAGAAGGCAGAACAGGCAAGGATCCGTAAGATTGAAAACAGTCTGAAAAAAATAGAAGATGAGATTGCAGCATTAGAAGAAGAGATAAGCGCGATCGATGAAGAATGTGCGAAGCCGGAAAATGCAGTTAATTCCGCAAAGTTAAATGAACTTGCTGCACGACAGCAGGAGTGCAGGGAACGCCTTGAAACCTGCTATGAAACGTGGGAAGATCTGTCAATGCAGCTGGATGGAACTAAAGATAGTTAAAAATTTCACACATTGACAGACACAGGGGAAATCACTATAATAAACGAGAGAACGTAAGAAAGGTGGAACCTTTTGTGCAGGAAAAAGAGATATCACAGGCAGTGATCCGAAGGATGCCGCGTTATTACCGTTACCTCGGAGAACTATTAGATGCCGGTGTGGAGCGTATATCATCCAATGATCTGAGCAAACGGATGAATGTGACCGCATCCCAGATCAGACAGGATCTGAATAATTTTGGCGGGTTCGGTCAGCAGGGCTACGGCTATAATGTAAAATATTTATATGAAGAGATCGGTAAGATCTTAGGTTTGAATGAGAGACACAATATTATTGTAATGGGTGCCGGTAACCTTGGTCAGGCACTTACCAATTATGTAAAATTTGAGAAACTTGGCTTTGTTATCATAGGACTTTTTGATGTAAATCCGGCGCTTGACGGAGTGACTGTACGCGGGATCAAAATCCGTATGTTAGATGAATTAGAGAGTTTCTGTGAAGAAAATCAGGTAGATATCGCAGCGCTGACCATGCCGAAGGAAAAGGCAGATGCGATTGCAAACAGGCTGGTCGGACTTGGAATCCGCGCAATCTGGAATTTTGCCCATGTAGATCTTGAATTGATCGACAAAAATGTTGTCGTGGAGAATGTACATCTTTCCGACAGTCTGATGCAGTTGTCTTACAACATTGTCAGAAACAAAAAAGCAGAAGAAAACTGCAACTGAAAAGGTGCTGTAAATGTAGAGAGCAAATAGCTGCCGCACAGATTTATGTGCGGCGTTTTTTGCCTTATAAAACAAGGAGAAAAATCCTCTGCTCCTGCAAAAGCAGTCGCATTTTGCTCCGCAAAACAAGGAGAAAAATCCTCTGCTCCTGCAAAGGCAGTCGCATTTTGCTCCGCAAAACAAGGAGGATTTCATGAAATATCTTGTAGACAGCCGGGAAATGCAAAAATATGATGCAAATACCATTTCACATTTTAAGGTGCCGGGACTTCTCTTGATGGAGCGCGCTGCAATAGCATTTGTGGAAGAGCTGCATAGACAAAATGTGGATCTTACGGAAGTACTCATTGTGTGTGGCAGTGGAAATAACGGTGGAGATGGTCTTGCGATCGCACGCCTTTTATTTTTGGAAGGACATGCTGTCACGGTCGTTTATGCCGGAAATAAAGAGCACTGTTCGGAGTCAAACAGGGTACAGCAGGATATTTTAAATGCATACGGTATTTCTATATACATGGATATCCCGGAAAAGATCAGACCTACTCTTGTAATAGACGCAATATTTGGTGTGGGACTCTCAAGAGATGTGACCGGTGAATATGCAGATATGCTGTGCCGGATGAATGAACTTTCCGGGGAAAAAGCGGCGGTAGACATTGCATCCGGGATCTCTGCGGACACGGGAGCCATTCTTGGCACAGCGTTTCGTGCAGATCTTACGATCACATTTGCATTTGAAAAATTAGGCAGTATCCTCTGGCCGGGAAATGAGTATGCCGGCAGGATCATTGTATGTGATATTGGCATCACGAAAGAAAGCTGGCTGGGTGAACCGCCGGTCGTGATGGCACTTGAAAAAAAAGATTTTTCGATACTGCCAAAAAGAAAAAGCCATTCTAATAAGGGCAGTTATGGAAAACTCTTGCTGATCGCCGGAAGTGTCAATATGGCAGGGGCGGCAGTTTTGTCTGCGAAAGCAGCTTATGCCACAGGGTGTGGTCTGGTGCGTGTGCTGACTCCGGGGGAAAACAGAACTATTTTACAGTGCAGTGTTCCGGAGGCGGTTCTTACTACTTACGATAAAACTTTAGTACCGGAAGAACCGGTTCTGAGGGAGATCCTTGACTGGTCAGATGCCATTGTGATCGGTCCCGGACTAGGAAAAGAAAAAACTTCTGCACAGATATTAAATTTTGTGTTAGAATATGGAACGTCACATGAGAATAAAGCATTTCTTTTTGATGCTGATGCATTAAATCTGGTGGCAGAGCAGAAAAACACCGGAGTGCAGGGGGCAGATAGATGGAAAAATTTTAAGAATACTGCCGTGATTACACCGCATCTTGGAGAGATGAGCAGGCTTACCGGAAAAACAGTTGGAGAAATCCAGAAGAATCTGCTGCAGACAGCTGCAGATTTTGCAGATGAAAATCAGGTTATTTGCGTCCTGAAAGATGAACATACAGTGACCGCACTGCCGGATCATAAAAGGTATCTGAATCTTTCCGGTAATCCGGGAATGGCAACTGCAGGAAGCGGGGATGTACTAAGCGGTTTGATCGGTGCACTTATGGCACAGAAACTGACATCATATCAGGCGGCACCTCTTGGAGTATACCTTCACGGTTTGGCAGGTGATATCATGGTACAGACGACAGGTTGACAGGGCCTTACAGCCTCGGATCTGATCACCGGGATCAAAAAGGTACTAAATATTTACACACAACAGTAAAAGCGCGTATAGATTTTGTGTTGAACAAAAAAGTAATGAAAAAAATAGATTGGAGAACAACATGAACAGATACAGCAGAGTGCATGCGGAGATCGATCTGGATGCAATTCTTCACAACATGGATGCAATGCGTGGGAACATTGCAAAAGATACAAAAATTATGGCGGTCATCAAGGCTGACGGCTATGGACATGGTGCCGTAGAGATTGCAGAGACGATTGAAAAACTTGATTATCTATACGGTTATGCGGTTGCCACGGTGGAAGAGGGACTGATCCTTCGAAATCACGGGATCCAGAAACCAATCCTGATCTTAGGATATGTGTTCCCGGATCAGTATGTGGATATGATCAAAGCGGGCATCCGTCCGACCGTATTTACCAGAGAGATGGCAGAAAAGCTTTCCGTTGCGGCAGCAAGTATCGGCAGGGACTGCAAGATTCATTTTGCAATCGATACCGGAATGAGCCGGATCGGTTATCAGGTTACGGAAGAAGCTGCGGATGAGATGGCACAGCTTTCAAAACTACCGCATATTATAGTGGAGGGTATTTTTACCCATTTTGCAAAAGCAGATGAAAAAGATAAGGAGCCAACATACCAGCAGATAAAACTTTTCCGTAAAATGATCGACATGTTAGAAGAACGCGGGGTAAGTATCCCGATTCACCACTGCTCAAACAGTGCAGGAATTGTCGATATCCCGGAGGCAAACATGGATATGGTGCGTGCAGGGATTACGCTTTATGGAATGTGGCCGTCTGAGGACGTGGATAAGACGGCAATCAGCTTAAAACCTGCATTATCGCTTGTGACACATGTTGCATATGTAAAAGAGCTTCCGGCTGGCAGGGCAATCAGTTATGGCGGAACTTATGTCACAAAAGAACCGCGTATGATTGCAACGATCCCGGTCGGTTATGCAGACGGCTACGCGAGAGGACTTTCAAACAAAGGAGCTGTTCTGATCCACGGAAGGCGTGCACCGATTCTTGGCCGTGTCTGTATGGATCAGTTTATGGTAGATGTCACAGATATTCCGGATGTTAAAAATGAGGATGAAGTGATACTGATCGGCAGGGATGGTGATGAGTGCATTACCATGGAAGAGGTCGGCGGGTTATCCGGACGTTTTAATTATGAATTCGCCTGTGATCTTGGAAAACGTATACCACGTGTTTATATCCATGGTGGACGGATCATCGGTACGAGAGATCATTTTTCGGAATAATAGAAAGGAATGGAATACACCAGTAAAAATTGGCAATACTATCCGTAAAGCAAGAAAATGGAGTGGAAGTATATGGTAATTAGACGTGGTGATATTTTTTATGCAGATTTAAGACCGGTCATCGGCTCAGAACAGGGCGGTGTAAGACCGGTGCTCATAATACAGAATGATGTTGGCAACAGGCACAGTCCAACCGTGATCTGTGCAGCAATTACATCCCAGATGAATAAAGCGAAGCTTCCAACACACGTAGAACTTGACGGCAGAAAATATGATCTGGTCAAAGATTCTGTGGTGCTGTTAGAGCAGCTTCGCACAATTGATAAAAAACGTTTGAAAGACAAGGTATGTCATTTAGATTCCCAGATTCTGGTGAAAATAGATAAGGCGCTTGAGGTAAGCTTAGAGCTGTATACATAAATAGGCTTGCCAGAAAACGGAAATAGTGATAAAATAAAATGTATTTTCGAAGCAATAAACAAGTGAGAAAAGAGGAAGTATTTATGTCAGGACATTCCAAATTTGCGAATATCAAGCACAAAAAAGAAAAAAATGATGCAGCAAAGGGAAAGATTTTTACAATTATCGGACGTGAGATTGCCGTTGCAGTAAAAGATGGCGGTCCGGATCCTGCAAACAACTTTAAACTGGCTCAGGTCATTGCCAAAGCAAAAGCAAGTAACATGCCAAACGATACGATTGAGCGTGGTATCAAAAAGGCATCCGGTGAAGGAAACTCTGTCAATTACGAGTACTGTACCTATGAGGGATATGGTCCGAGTGGAACAGCTATCATCGTAAAATGTCTGACCGACAATAAGAACCGCACAGCTGCCAATGTCCGTAACGCATTTACAAAGGGACACGGAAGCATCGATACACAGGGATGCGTTTCCTATATGTTCGATGAAAAGGGACAGATCATTATCGCAAAAGAATACTGTGAGATGGATGCGGATGATCTGATGATGATCGCACTTGATGCAGGCGCAGAGGATTTTTCTGAGGAAGATGACAGCTACGAGATCATCACAAATCCAAATGATTTTGAGGCAGTACACGCTGCACTTGAAGCAGAGAAGATCCCTATGGCAGAAGCAGAGGTTACAATGATTCCACAGAATTATGTAGAGCTGACAGCAGAGGAAGATTTAACAAATATCAACCGTATTCTTGATCTGCTGGATGATGATGATGATGTTCAGGAAGTATATCACAACTGGGATGAATAAATAAGATTCAAGGTACATAAGATAAACGGCATGGATGAAAAGTCTGTGTCGTTTTTTATATGAAAATAAAAGTTTTTTTACATTGTATTAAATTTTTCTGCTTTGCAGTAAAAAAATATGGTATTCTTTTCGGAAATGTTATATGATAATAGTAATTAAGATTTGAAGAATAAACACAGGAATGGAGATTGCTATGAAGAAAATACTTTTTGCAGCATCGGAGTGTGTTCCGTTTATTAAAACCGGGGGTTTGGCAGATGTATGTGGAGCATTGCCGAAGGAATTTGACAAAAACGAGTGGGATGTCCGGGTTGTAATACCGAATTACAGCTGCATACCGGACAAGTTTCGCAGCAAGTTTGAATATGTTGCTCATTTTTATATGAGTGCCGGCAGTTATATTACGAATAAGTATGTCGGTATTTTAAAATATGTCATGGATGGCATTACATATTATTTTATTGATAATCAGGAATATTTTAACTGTGCAGTACCGTACGGTGATGTCCGTTATGATATTGAAAAATTCTGTTTCTTTGACAAGGCTGTTTTGTCCATGTTAAAACAGATCGACTTCTGTCCGGATATCATTCACTGTCATGACTGGCAGACGGGTCTGATTCCGGTATATCTAAAAAATGAATTTCAGGCTGATTCCTTTTACTGGGGCATGAAGAGTATTATGACGATCCACAACTTAAAGTTCCAGGGAGTATGGGATATCAAGACCATGCAGGGACTGACCGGATTTTCAGCTTCCCTGTTTACACCGGATAAGCTGGAATTTAAAAAAGATGCCAACATGTTAAAGGGTGGTCTTGTCTATGCCGATTATATCACTACAGTCAGTGATTCCTATGCACAGGAGATTCAGACCGAGTATTATGGAGAAGGTTTAAATGGTCTGTTGTCTGCACGGCATTTTGATATGCAGGGTATTGTAAACGGTATTGATTATCAGGTATATGATCCGGCAGCGGATACAAAGATTTATACCAACTATAAGCCGTCTGATTTCCGTAAGAAAAAATACATGAATAAGGTAAAATTGCAGGCAGAATTAGGACTTGCCGTTGACAAGAAAAAGTACATGATCGGTCTGATCTCAAGACTGACCGATCAGAAAGGTTTAGATCTTGTAAATTATGCAATCGACCGGATCGTGGACGACTATACACAGCTGGTTGTTATCGGTACCGGAGATCCGCAGTATGAAAACATGTTCCGCCATTATGCATGGAAATATGGCGATCGTGTTTCTGCAAATATCTGTTATTCCGATGAACTTGCACACAAACTGTACGCAGCAGCAGATGCATTCCTGATGCCGTCCCGCTTCGAACCGTGTGGCCTGACACAGCTTATTTCATTCCGCTACGGTACAGTTCCGATCGTTCGTGAAACAGGTGGACTGAGAGATACGGTAAAACCATTTAACGAATATGAAAATACGGGAGACGGTTTTTCCTTTGCAAATTATAATGGAGATGAAATGCTTTCTGTGATCAATTATTCCAAACATATTTTCTTCGACCGCAAGAAACAGTGGAACCAGATGATTGACCGCGGCATGGCAAATGATTATTCCTGGAACAATTCCAAAGGAAAATACGAGGGATTATATAATTATCTGCTCGGATGTTAGTAATGCTTTTTTAAAATCTTTAAGTCTCTTTTGCAAACTGTTTTCACTATTGTATTGTTGTTCCAATTCAATCAAATCTTGGTTTGCTTTAAATATTTTTTTATCTAAATCTAAATCTGCCTCTTCATAAATATCTTTAGCAATACCTCCATCTAA
>ERZ773173.3318-NODE-3318-length-10354-cov-3.269929_pt1 | contig 10354 bp, 10 predicted proteins | sample MGYA00580535_ERZ773173 | MGnify/ENA primary metagenome ERZ773173 (study PRJEB29015, sample SAMEA2737856) | human gut metagenome | biome: human gut; feature: human-associated habitat; material: faeces | place: China | collected 2012 ...
CGGACTGCTCCGGATTTATCTGGGCAGTGTACAGGCAATATGGATACGGCCTGCCGAGAAACTCTGCTGCTATGAGAAGTGCAGGACGCGAGGTTTCCTACGAAGCTGCCCAGGCAGGCGACATCGTCTGCTATGCGGGTCATGTGGCGCTGTATCTGGGCGGCGGACGAATCGTGCATGCCAGCACAGCGAGAACAGGAATTAAGTACGGATATGCGAATTATAAGCCGATTCTGACAATTCGGAGAATTGTAGGATAAAAGAAAAAATTAAAACTCCGGGAACAGGATACCCTCGGTATCTTGCCCCGGAGTTTTTGCGATAATGAAATGTCTGTAAAACGCGCATTTTATTGCTTTAAAGACTCTTTTTCAGAAACTTGATCGTTTCGTCGATCAGCTGGGATACGGACAGATCGGCGGTTCCGATGATGTGGTTGTTGCAGCGATTGACCGGAAGCAAAAGCTTCTGGGCATGGCTCTGTCCGACGGCGACCGCCATGGCGGGCGTCACTTCCCCAAGCAGGGAGTCTGCGGACAAAATGCCGAGGGGACCGATGATAAAATCCGCATCCCGGCAGGCAACAAGCACGGGATTTTCTCCGGTTGCGCCGAAGTCAGCCCCGGCTTTGAGCAATGCAGAAAAACTGCCGCAGACAGGGCTGTTGTTATGGCCGGTTTTAGCGCTTGCGGTTGCAGGTATAATTTTATTTACAGCAGGCTATATTGTTTATAAAAGAGGCAAAAATGAAAAGTAAAACAGGAATTATCTTAATGCTCGCGGGTGGAGCGGCAATAATTTTCTCATTGATTATAATTGCTGAAAATATACGATTAGATAGTCAGGGGAAGAAAAATTCTGAAAATGTTTTAAATATTTTGGAGTCGGAAATCAGCAGTTATTCTGAAGATGAAAATAATATAACTTATACTGACGGTAACGGTCTTAAAAAATCAAAAACAATTTCAGTGGATAACAAGTATTATTCGGGCATCATAGATATACCGGAAATAGGAATAAAGCTTCCGGTTATGAGCGAATGGAATTACGATAATTTAAATATTTCGCCGTGTTTATTTTATAATGATGAAAAAAATAATAGAAAAATAATAGCGGGACATAATTATTCAAGTCATTTTGGAAAGCTGAAACAGCTTAAACAGGGGGATTATATTATTTTTACAAATGCAGAAAATAAGAGGGTTATTTACAAGGTATTACAAACTGAAATACTTGGTTCAACGGATACAGATAAAATGCTTGGCGGAGACGACTGGAATCTTACGTTGTTTACCTGTTCATTAAGCGGTTATGAAAGAGTAACGGTAAGATGTATACAAGCAGATTGACTGTTAAAAACACTGAAAATTATTTTTAAAAATTTACCTGTTATATAAAATCTCTATAAAGCCATAATAGTAATGCGGCATCAATAAAAAATAAAGGAGATTTCAATTATGAAAGGCGAATTTACTCAGAAGGGCAAAGAAGCACTTGAACGTTTTAAGATGGAGGCTGCAAGCGAAGTAGGCGTAAACCTTAAGCAGGGTTACAATGGCGATCTTACTTCAAGAGAAGCCGGATCAATCGGCGGTCAGATGGTTAAAAAGATGATCGACGCTTATAAGGTTCAGTAATTTTAATTATTATAAATAAAAACGGTATTGGAAACAATACCGTTTTTACTTTTTTTATAAAACTATACTGTTTGCCGTAGCTTTGCAGTGTATGCAGAAGGGATAATCTTCATTAAGTAATTCAGCGCATTTAATAGCTTCTTTACTGCTTTCAAATATACCAAACACTGCGGAACCGCTTCCGCTCATCAAAGAGGTTAAGGCGCCGTATCTGATCATTTTACGCTTTATTTCATTTACATCATCTAAGTCGGTTACAGACTCGAATATATTTTCACATAAACCGCAATTACTCATAAATTTGCCTTTATCAATGGCTTTAAGCAATTTATCGGTTTTAGGGTGACGAGGGTTTGTCAGCATATCTATTTTCTGATAAGCTGTTGGAGTCGATATACTTGAATAACCTTTTGATACTACCATGTCAACATTTGGAATATATCTTATCGGTTCGATAACGTCTCCTATTCCGCTGGCAAACGCAGTTCCGCCAACGGTAAAAAACGCTGTATCAGCGCTTATTTTTCCTCCGAGAGTAGTCAGCTCCCTGCCGTCAAGCTCGGCTCCGAAAAGTATGTTTAATGCATACAGCACTGCGGCTCCGTCGGAGCTTCCGCCTCCGAGACCGGATTGCGACGGTATTTTTTTTTCAATATAAATTGATATTCCGTGTGAAATACCTGTTTTTTCAAAAAAAAGCTTAGCCGCCTTATAGACTATATTAGTTTTTCCGCATGGTATAACGGGATCATTACATGATATTTCAATCAACGGATTTGAGATTTTGGATACGGTAATAGTATCATAGATATTTATACTCTGAAATATACTTTCTATATTGTGATAACCGTCGTTGCGTTTTCCCGTTACGTCAAGTGATAAATTTACCTTCGCTGATGCTTGAACTTTAATTGAATCCATATTTACCTGCCCGCTTAATTTTTTATATTATCTAAAAAAGCTTGTATACGCTTCAGCGCTTCCATCAGATGTTTTAAGGAGTACGCGTAAGAAACTCTTATAAACCCTTCTCCGCTTTGACCGAATGCATTTCCGGGTACTACAGCAACCTTTTGATTTTCAAGCAGCTGTTCACAGAATTGTTCACTGGTGAGACCCGTGCTTTTTATGCAGGGAAACACATAGAAAGCTCCCTCAGGATTAAAGCAGGTCAGTCCCATTTTATTGAAGCTTTCAACAAGCAGTCTGCGTCTTATATTATATTCCGCTACCATTTTTTTAACTTCGCGGTCACAGTTCTGAAGAGCTTCAATCGCCGCATATTGGCTGATTGTCGGAGAGCACATTATCGCATACTGGTGAATTTTCAATACTTGATTTACTATAGGTGAAGGAGCGGCAAGATATCCTAAACGCCAGCCGGTCATTGCAAAGGCTTTTGAAAATCCGTTTATGAGTATGGTTCTTTCCTGCATTCCTTCTATCTGAACAATTGAGCAATGCTTTCTTCCGTATGTAAGCTCAGAGTATATCTCGTCTGAAAGTATCATTATGTTTGTATTTCTTATAATTTCCGCTATTTTTTCAAGATCCTCGCGGGTCATAATCGCTCCTGTGGGGTTATTTGGAAACGGAAGTATCAGAAGCTTTGTCTTTTTTGTTATTTTTTCCTTTAAAAGTTCCGGAGTCAGCTTAAAATTATCTTCGATTCTTGTATTTATAGAAACCGGAATTCCTCCTGAAAGCTCTACAATCGGAGCGTAGCATACAAAGCAGGGTTCGACGATTAAAACCTCATCTCCGGGATTAATAAGCGCTCTGAGGGATATATCAATTGCCTCTGAACCTCCCACGGTAACAATAACCTCGTTTTGAGGATCATAACTTACGTTCATTTTTTTATTAATATATGAGCTTATCTCTGTTCTGAGGGCTGCAAGTCCGGAGTTTGCTGAATAAATTATTCTTTTTTTCTCCAGAGTATCAATAGCGGTCTTTCTGATCGACCAAGGCGTCTGGAAATCAGGTTCTCCGACTCCTAAGCTGATGACATTATCTACTGTGGAAGCAAGATCAAAAAATTTTCTTATGCCTGAGGGCTTTATTTTTTTTATCTTATCTGAAAGCACATTATCATAATTAATCACGGAGCAACAAAACCCCTTTCGTCTTTATCCTCGTCCTCAATAAAAATTCCTTTTTCTTTGTAGGTTTTAAGAATAAAGTGAGTTGTTGTGGAAAGAACGCCTTCGATAGTAGATAGTCTCTGAGCGACAAATAAGGCGATATCCTGAAGATTCTTGCCTTTTACGGTAACTGAAAGATCATAGGAACCCGACATCAGGGAAATGCTGTCAACCTCGTCATACATCATTATAGTTTTGGCAATCTCATCAAATCCGCAGTCCCGCTGCGGAGTAACTTTAAGCTCTATAATGGCCATAACCATGTCTTTATCCGCAAGGCTCTCATCGAGAATTACGCTGTATCCTTTAATTACTCCGTTTTTCTCTAATTGTTCAATCTGATCAGCTATATCCTTTGGAGTAGTGCCGAGCATTGCGGCCAGCTCTTCATTTGAAAATCTTGCGTTTTGATTTAATAGCTTTATTAAGTCGTTCATATTTTTTCCTCCATTATATATTCAGAAAAACAGCTTTTCTGTTTTTAAAATAGGCTATTCTTTTAAAGCCGGCCTGCGACGCCAAATCTATGCCTTCCTTGATACCGTTTGCCAGATTGCGCGTACTGTGGCAGTCTGAACCGACCGTTATTATTTCTCCGCCGAGTTCGCGGTATAATTTTATATATTTAAAGTCCGGAAAGGTTTTTCCGTATTTCTGATAAAGTCCGGATGTATTTATTTCAATTCCGCAGCCATTTTGAATTATAGTTTTTAAGATTTGTCTTATAATCTCTTCATAGGGTTTCATATCGACTTTTATGTTCTGCTCGCCCTGAATGTATCTTAGAGCGTATGTAAGATGACCTAAAACATCGAATTTTCCCCATTTGCACATTTTATAAATTTCGTTGAAATATTCCTCAAGAAGATTAGGTATATTTTCATGGCTATAGTCCAGAAAAGCAAAATCATCATGACCGGGAAGCTCGTGCATTGATCCTATAACAAAGTCAAGCCGTGTGTCGCTTAATATATTTTCGGCGGTTTCAATATCTGAAAGCGGCTGACCTAATTCAACCCCGCAGATCAGATTTACTTTGCCGCTATATAATTCCTTTGCAGAGGATATCTCAGCCATCGAATTTTCAAATGACTTTTTAAATCCGTATTCATCATATTTCTGTTCATAGTCAATTTTATAACGGGCCTTTTCAAAATATCTGTTTACCTCGCAATGATCTGTTACCGCCATTGCCGCCAGTCCTAACTGTGCCGCTCGTTCGCAGCGCTCGATAACGGTGTCATTATCGGCGTCAGAAGAATTTTGTGAATGCGTATGACAATCAATAATCATATAAACCTCCGTATGTTCTGCTTTGAGCGAATTATTTTCAATGATATTTAAGAAATACCGTGTAATCATTATATCATAAAAGCTTAAAAAAAACTATACATATACAAAATTTTATTTTTGAACTCATTATAAATAATCAGTAAAGATGAAAAGTGTGTGAAATCTTAAAATCAATTGACATACAATTTAAATAATGCTATGATTATACCAGTTAAATAACGCTATGATTATACCAGTAATTTTTGGAGGTTTAACGAATGCTTGAGTTAAAAAATATAAGGAAAACGTATCATGTAGGCGATGTTGAAACTAAAGCGCTTGACGATGTAAGCGTAACGTTTCGTAAAAAAGAATTTGTAGCAATTCTGGGAACAAGCGGCTCGGGAAAAACTACATGCCTTAATATTATAGGCGGTCTGGACAGATATGATTCCGGCGATCTGATAATTAACGGTAAATCAACAAAGGATTTCAAGGAAAGAGAATGGGACGCTTACAGAAATAACAGTATCGGGTTTATATTTCAAAGCTATAATCTGATTACTCATTTAAGTATTGTTGCAAATGTTGAAATGGGAATGACTTTAAGCGGCGTTTCTTCCTCTGAAAAGCATAAGCGTGCTATGGAGGCTCTTGAAAGAGTAGGTCTTAAGGATCATCTCCATAAAAAGCCAAATCAGCTTTCCGGCGGTCAAATGCAGAGAGTTGCAATAGCGAGAGCGCTTGCCAATAATCCTGATATCCTTCTCTGTGACGAGCCTACCGGCGCTTTGGATACGACTACAAGCGTACAGATAATGGATCTTATCAGAGAGGTAGCCGGAGATAAGCTTGTTATCATGGTTACGCATAATCCTCAGCTTGCTGAAAAATATGCGGACAGAATAGTTAGCTTTCAGGACGGAAAGATTATATCCGATTCAAATCCCTATGACAAGTCTGAAAAGGGGAAGGATTTTTCCCTTAAAAAAACCAGTATGAGCTTTCTGACTGCATTAAAGCTTTCGGCAAATAATATCAGAACAAAGCTCGGCAGAACGTTTTTAACTTCATTTGCTTCCAGTATAGGTATTATAGGAATAGCTCTTATACTTAGTCTGTCTGTCGGCTTTCAGCTTCAGATTGATAAATTTGAGGCGGACACATTACAGCAGATGCCGATTATTATTTCTCAGCAGAGCATGAACATAGATATGGATACTATTGATAAAATCAATAATAATGAGGATAAATATAAGGAATATCCGGACGAAGAAAAGATTTATATGATCGATTCGCTGCAGGATACTATGATGCACACTAATAAGTTTACAGATGAATATCTTGATTATGTGAATAATATTGATCCTGAAATATGCAAAAGCATGAGCTATTCGAGGCTTGTTAATCTTAATATGGTAAGAAAAAGCGGAGACGAATATGTGCCGGTGACTGCGGCAAATATGAATTTCGGTTCTTATCCTGTCTCGCTAAAGGACGACAAAAATTCCTTTATGAAGGAGCATTATGATGTGCTTGCAGGTAAAATGCCTGAAAACGATACTGAAATCGTGCTGTTGGTAGATACTAAAAACCGGATAAACAATACGATAATGAAGGAGCTTGGATTTGATACGCAGGCTGATTCAGTTGATTTCAGCGAGGTTATCGGTACAGAGCTTAAGGTTATATTAAACGACGATTATTATATAACTACTGAATATGGCACATATACTTTCAATACAGACTATAAGGCTATGTATGAATCGCAAAACAGTATAACTTTGAATGTTGCTGGAATTATACGTCCAAAGGAGGATTCACCTGCTTCTATGAGTGCTGACGGAGGCGCTTTAGGTTACAGTGATGCTCTTGCCCAGAGAGTTATTGATAATTCTGTAAATTCAGAGATAGTGAAGGCACAGGAAAAATCCGACGTCAATGTTTTGTCTATGGAATCTCTTGACGATGAAACAAAAAAACAGACGTTAGCTTATCTTGGCGGAAACGCTACGCCATATGTTGTTCAGCTTTATCCGTATGATTTTGAAACTAAGGATGAAATTTTAGAATACCTTGATAAATATAATGAAGGACTGGAAGAAAGCGATCAGATTTTATATACGGACATGGCAGGAATGATATCCGGTATGTCCGACGGTATCATGAACGGTATTACAATTGTTCTCATAGCTTTCGCCGGAACTAACCTAATAGTAAGCTTAATTATGATTGCGATTATTACATATACCTCCGTTCTTGAAAGAACCAAGGAAATTGGAATACTCAAAGCGCTTGGCGCCAGAAAGAAGGACATCACGAGAGTATTTGACGCAGAAACGTTTATTTTGGGTATATGCTCGGGATTACTTGGTATTATTATTGCTAAGCTCCTGACCTATCCTATAAATTCAATTATTTATAATATGACTGATTTAAAGGATGTCGCGCAGTTAAAAATAACTCACGCGCTTATACTTGTAGCAGTAAGCACTGTTCTTACGATGCTCGGAGGTCACATTCCCGCAAAAATGGCGGCTAAAAAGGACGCTGTAGAGGCTTTAAGAAGCGAATAGTATATTTACATATTGACAGGATTTTTAAAAGTGATATAATAAATATAAGATATTCACTGTTTTCGGGCTGCAAGGATATTATCTGAGCAATCGGCTTACAGGCTGTAGTTTTATGCTTGATTACCCGTATATGGATATATACGGGTATTTTTTTTGAAAGGAGCGATTATGGAAAGCAGAATAGCGGTTCTGGGAATTATCGTAGACGAACCTGAAATGTCTTCGTCCGTAAATGCAATTCTCCATGAATACGGTAATATTATTATAGGTAGAATGGGAATCCCTTATCGTGAAAAGAAGGTTGCCGTAATCTCTGTCGTCGTCGACGCCGATACCGACGTAATAAGTGCGATAACCGGCAAGCTTGGAAAGCTTAACGGGGTTTCTGTGAAAGCAGCAATATCTAAAAAATAAAATTTAAGGAGCATATAATTATGTTTGACAGTAAATCATCAAGATCGGAAGATTTTATAAACCATGATGAAATAATTAAAGTTTTGGAATACGGCAGGGATCATAAGAATGATTCGGAGATGGTTGACAATATTTTAAAAAAAGCAGAAACTCTTTCAGGACTTGATAGATATGAAGTATCAGTATTGCTTCACGCATGTGAGAACGAGGACAATTGTGAGCTGAGAGAAAAAATATTTAAAATGGCAAGAAAAATAAAGGAAGCAATTTACGGCAGAAGAATAGTTATGTTTGCGCCGCTGTATGTTTCCAATTACTGCATAAACGGATGTAAATACTGCGGTTATCACTGCGGATCTGGTATACGCAGGAAAAAGCTTACTCAGGAGGAGGTTGCGGAGGAATGCCGCGCCATAGAAGCAATGGGACATAAGAGGATTGCTATGGAAGCGGGAGAAGATCCTAAAAACTGTGATATTGATTATATTGTGGAATGTATGAAAACCGCGTATGCGACTAAAAACGATAACGGGGAAATACGCAGAATAAACGTTAATATCGCAGCTACTACAGTTGAAAATTATAAAAAGCTGAAGGCTGCTGGAATAGGCACTTATGTTTTATTTCAGGAAACATATCATAAGCCTACATATGAAAATCTTCATCCCTTTGGTCCGAAAAGCGACTATGATTATCATACTACAGCTCACGACAGGGCAATGCAAGGCGGTATTGACGACGTAGGAATCGGAGTTTTATATGGTTTATATGAGTATAAATACGAGGTTATAGGAACAATGCTGCACGTTAAGCATCTGGAAGATACCTTTGGAATAGGACCTCATACAATTTCAATACCTCGTATAAGAATGGCAGAGGGAGTTGATTTGGAGCTGTTTCCTAATATAGTTTCTGATGAGCAGTTCAAAACAATAATTGCCGTATTAAGGCTTGCAGTACCGTATACCGGAATGATTATTTCAACGAGGGAAGAAAAAAATTTCAGGGATGAAATTATTTCTCTTGGCATTTCACAGACAAGCGGCGGTTCATGTACAGGAGTAGGCGGATATTCAAAGCGCCTTGAGGACGGCGGAAGCGGGTGCGACGATCAGAGTACGGCGCAGTTCAAGGTTTCTGATGAAAGAACGGAAGCCGAGGTTTCAAAGGCTCTTTTGAAAAACGGCTACATACCAAGCTTCTGTACCGCCTGTTATCGTGCCGGAAGAACCGGCGATCGATTTATGCAGCTTGCAAAGACGGGAAATATTTCTAATTGCTGTTTGCCAAATGCAATGCTTACGCTTGCAGAGTACGCTCTTGATTACGGTGACGATGAATTTAAGAAGCTTACCTTTGACGTCATAAAAAGCGAGCGCGAAAGTATCAGTGAGGAAAAGGTAAAAGTGAAATTTGACGAATATCTTGATTTAATAAAATCAGGACAAAGGGATTTCAGATTTTAAAGGAGCAGTCTCATGATTTCAGAAATAAATCAGACGCCTAAAGCGCTGAGAATTCATATCGGAGTATTCGGAAATACAAATGCCGGCAAATCTACTTTTATAAATAACGTCAGCGGACAGGATGTAGCTCTTACATCTCATGTTGCAGGAACTACTACAGACCCGGTTTTCAAGCCTATGGAATTGCAGCCTGTCGGTCCGGTGGTGTTTATAGATACCGCGGGACTTGACGATACAAGCGAGTTTGGAAAAGCGCGCATACAGAAATCCTTAGAGCAGCTTGAGCAATGCGACGCAGCCGTCTTAGTTGTCAGCTCTGTTTCCGGAATAGATGAAACATTAAGAAAATGCGTCGATAAAATCAAGGGGCAAAAGCTTCCGCTGATAGTTGTTGAAAATATGATAGACGGGATTTCAAGCGGCAGGGATTACAGTGAATTTTGCGATATTTTTGTTAGATCCGATCTTAATGACAGATTACAGGCTGAGAAGCTGCAAAGGGCGATAATTACTGTGCTGAAGGATTTAACGGAAGATCCTGTTTTAACTGCTGATCTTGTAAAACCGAGCGATACGGTTCTACTTATTGCCCCTCAGGATATACAGGCTCCTAAGGGAAGGCTCATTCTTCCTCAGGTGCAGGTTATCAGAGATCTTCTTGATAACGGATGTATGGTTTTGACTGTAACGACTGAAAATCTTAAAAATGCACTTGATTGTCTTAAAACCGCGCCTGCTCTGGTTGTTACGGATTCGCAGGTATTCGGCAGGGTAAACGAAATACTCCCTCAGGAAATCCCTCTTACTTCCTTTTCGCTTTTAATGGCTAAGATAAAGGGAGA
>ERZ773173.3319-NODE-3319-length-10350-cov-23.261875_pt1 | contig 10350 bp, 6 predicted proteins | sample MGYA00580535_ERZ773173 | MGnify/ENA primary metagenome ERZ773173 (study PRJEB29015, sample SAMEA2737856) | human gut metagenome | biome: human gut; feature: human-associated habitat; material: faeces | place: China | collected 2012 ...
TAGCAGCAATATTCTGTTCATCAGCAACAGTATGCGCTCAGTTCAATACCGTCACGCAGACTAAGGCACACCGCAAGGCAGTGCCAAAAACGACGCAGTCCACAACACCTGAACAACAGCCCCCGTTCTCGCCGTGTCAGCGGCGAGACTCTCTTGCTTTTGCCCAAATACAAACCCAAACGGAGCAGACCGACCGCCTCCCGGCGCTTGTCAGTCCACTCCGTCACATATCTGTCACCAGCCCTTTCGGCTATCGCAGAGACCCATTCACAAAAAGAAAAGCACTACATAACGGGCTTGATTTGAAGGCAAATTATGAACCCGCATACGCCATGATGCAGGGCGAGGTCATCAAGGTAGGCAGGGACAAACGTTCAGGTCTGTATGTCACCCTCCGTCACGGCGACTTCACCATCAGCTATTGCCACCTCTCCCAAAGTCTCGTCACCAAAGGCACCCACGTCTATCCCGGCACCGTCATCGCCATGACAGGAAACAGTGGACGTAGCACTGGACCACATCTTCATTTGACACTAAAAAAGGATGGCAAGAACATCAATCCTGCCATCCTGCTCAATCTTATAAAGCAAACATCTATGAGCAATATGTTTGCCGAGAACACTGCCAATCCTGAAAACTAACTAATCCTTTCACCTTTTCCATTCAGTATCACACCATCTTCGTCATTGTCCTTGCAAAGGTACATGTCATAACCTATTGCCTGGATGCTACAGTATGACGGAGGTGTGATGACCTTGCCATCTGCTGTCATTAGTCCATACCATCCGCTTTCTGCCTCATAACGCCGGCATTTTGCCATCTTCTCCACTGGCAACGGTTCAATGTTTTCCGTCTCACTGGTGAGTGTACCTTCCTCATTGTAATTCTTAGAGGTAGAGTAGCGCAACTCATCAGACTCATAGGTCATATAACTTACGTCATTGATGTAGAAATCATTGATAATCTCACCACTATGGTCGTAACGTTGAATGATGTGGTTGCTGAGAGTAACACTGATATATTCGCTGCTTACCCAAATTTGACCTTTCGTGAACGGAATAACCGTGTTCAGCGTACTGTCCAATACGCTTTTGCCCTCTCCGTTATCGACAACCCAGAAGTTCCCGGAAGATTCGATGGAGAAATATTCTGGCTGCAACACCCACTTGCCCTGCTTGTCCAACAGCCCGAAACGATCACGACGTTCATTGTGGACAATGCAGCGGTTTTTGTGGAATACATAGCCTTCTGCTCCGGGGATATAAGGAATCTGTGGGTCTATCACCACCTTGCCCGATGCGTCGATGAACTTGATCCAGCCTCCATCATCCACCAATGCCAGTCCATCGGAGAAAATCCACGCATGGCTGTACTTCGGCTCAATGACAGGCTTGCCTGTGAACATATTGAAATAGCCGCGTTTCTTGCCGTCACTGTAGCATATCAGTGAGTCCATACCCAGTGGCTTGGCTATCCACCTGATTCCAGTAATGGTCTTCTTGCCGTCAGCAGTCTTTAGGAAACCGTCTTCATCGTAGTAGGTGTAATAGGTGACATTGCGGGAGATGTACTGCGTATCGTAATACGAGCCATCAAAATGCTTGTTTACCTCCAACCGATAGCAAGCAGTACGACAAAAATCCCAACCTGCGGCTATGGCCAGCAACAGCATCAGGAACGCAAAGCAGCTGCCCACTGTTCGACGGAGAATCTTGCCATACTTGGAGTCATCCCTCATGCCCAATATACCGTAAACCAGTTGGCAATGCCAACGAGGAGGGCGGTCAACCCATGCCAGAACAGAATGAAAGCCCTTTTCATTGATGTTATCTTCGTTCTCATTTTCCTTCCTCCTCATCAAAAGCTTCGTCTGCCATACTGGTATATAGGTTGTGCTGCTCCTCTGCCGACATAGGTGCTGCGCATCCGTCTGCCTCCTGCATCTTCATGCACGAGAGGCGAGAGAAGAAGTTCATGCGCGTGCTGGTGTCCTTGCCCATCGAGGCACGTGTGCCCTCATGGCTATAGGCAAAGTTTCGCGAGTTGCGGATAGACAGTTTCATTGCCACCTCTACGGAATCCTGGTGGCACCACAATCGAAATCATAAGTCGCTGAAAATCAGCGACTTTTCTTTTTATAATAACTCTTACTCCCCCTTTTTCTCCCCCACCTATACTTTATACTAGTTTAACCTCCACAACGTTAATATACTCAAAGGACAATACTATTATTTCTACAAATTGTTGCATAGTTGAGCAACATTGATTATTTTTGCAACATGGAAACTGAAAGAAAAATAAGAACATACGGAGGATACTTTGAGAAATTCATGGAGACTCTGAATGAAAAGGAGCAAGAAAAAGTACAATATGGATTGCTTCTACTCAAAACACAAGAAAGATTATCCACTAAATTTGTAAAAAGTATCAGAGACGGTATCTTTGAGCTACGCACTGAATATGGAGGGAACATTTATAGGGTATTTTTATTTTTGATGAAGGAAATATAGTAATACTATTTAATGGATTCCAAAAGAAAACTCAAAAGACTCCAAATAGTGAAATAGAAAAAGCCATAAAAATAAAGGAGGCATATTATGCAGACAAACAATCATCAACTAGTAGATTATGACGCAGTACTTGATGCCAAGTTCGGGGCTAAAGGTACGGCAAGCAGACTTGAAGCTGAGGAAAAAGCCTATGCATTCTATACCGGACAGATTATAGAGGATGCAAGAAAGAAAGCAAAAATAAGTCAAGCTGAACTGGCAAGAAGAATAGGATCCAATCGTTCTTACATCTCAAGGGTAGAAAGTGGACAAACAGAACCTAAAGTTTCCACCTTCTACAGAATAATGAATGCATTGGGATGTAAAATAGAATTGTCAATGTCCTTGTAAAATTTACAATCACTACTATAAACATTTATCCTGTCATAAAACAATGGCAGGATTTTTTTATTCCTCTCCCATTCCCCTCAAACCCTTATATATGAAATAAACAATAACAATAGAAAAATCAAACTATAAATCAAAAACAAAAATACGATACCTGGTCCTATTTATGTTTCAGAGGATGGCATGAATATGGATTGGAAGGATAGATGACAGGAAGTAAGTATAAAGCTACAGTCTTTATATCGAAACCTGATTTGTCTATCGAAGAGCCAAGTTAAAGCGAAGAGTTTCAGACAAGGTTCTTCATTATATATGTGAGGATAATATCTATATGCAAAAAGATTTGTATTAGAAGCCATTTCTAAAACTAACCGAATGATGATTAGTTTTAGAAGTTGTTTCATATTATCCTTATGACAATGAGGTTGTGTCAAAACGCTGACACAGCCTTTTTTTATGCGCAAAGCCCAGACTTTCTCAAGCCCGGGCTTTGTTATTACCCAAAGTTTTCGTATCTTTAGGCATAAAGTTTTTCGTTATGGCAAAGTTACATTTTCGTCCTTACATTCCCAACCAAACCGTTCTTTTTCCACAAAGAATTGATGAAAACATAGCTGCGAACGACCCGGTCCGCATCGTGAATGCTGTTATTGACAACCTCAATCTTGAGAGTTTCAAGAAGCTTTATAAGGAAACGGGCCGTTGTCCTTATCATCCTAAAATGATGCTTAAGGTGATAATCTACGCCTACATGAATAATATCTATTCTTGCCGTAAAATAGAGAAGCACCTCCTTCGTGACATTCATTATATTTGGCTTGCCGGTAATGAGCATCCGGATTTTATCACGATCAACCGTTTTCGTAACCGTGTAAAGGAGGAAATAAATAATGTATTTACCCAGTTGATTTTTGTCCTTGCCGATAAAGGTTTCATCAGCCTTGATGTGGAGTATATTGACGGCACCAAGATTGAATCCAAAGCCAACAAATATACTTTTGTCTGGCGCAAGACAGTCGAACGGAACCGTACGAGACTAATGGATAAAATCCGTATTCTCTTGGAGCAGGTGGATGAAACCATTGCACAGGAGAACTCTATAAAAGACACATCCGTGGAGTTTACTTCCTGCAGGCTCTCTGACATAGTGGATGAACTTAAAGAAGCCCTGGAACGCCAGCCTGCAACAAAGGATAAGGAAGAAAAGAAAGCCCTGCGCAAAAAGAAAAAGCAGGTCAGGGAACTTGAAGGGTATCGTGACAAGCTGATAGAATATGACAATCACCTTGATACCCTTGGAGAACGTAACTCCTATTCCAAGACCGATCCTGGTGCCACATTCATGCGCATGAAAGAAGATGCCATGAAGAACGGGCAGACCAAACCCGGATATAATCTGCAAATAGGTACTGAAAACCAATTTATCACAGACTTCCGTCTGTTTCCCAACCCTACCGATACACTGACCCTCATACCTTTTTTCCACTCTTTCCAGTACCGCTATAACCGTTTACCGAATATCTGCGTGGCAGACTCCGGTTACGGTTCGGAAGAAAATTACCGGTTCATGCAGGAGAATGGGATAGAAACCTTCATCAAGTACAATTACTTCCATAAAGAACAGCGTCCCCGTTATACTCCCAACCCGTTCCATGCCGAAAGTCTCCATTACAATGCCCAAGAGGATTATTACTTTTGTCCTATGGGACAGCACATGAACCGTATAGGAACCAAACGTGACAAGACAGCGAGCGGATACATCACCGAAAGTGCCCGGTATAAAGCAAAAAGATGCGAAGGTTGCCCTTTGCGTGGCAGTTGTTTTAAAGCTCGGGGGAACCGTATTATAGAAGTCAACCACCGATTAAATCAATACAAACGGCAGGCACGGGAAAGGTTGCTCTCAGAAGAAGGTATCAAGCATAGAGGCAGGAGGTGTATAGAACCAGAAGCTGTGTTTGGACAAATGAAATACAACATGGCATACAGAAGATTCCGGCATGTGGGAGAAGACAAGGTTACAATGGACTTTGCTTTCTTTGCTATAGCCTTTAATATCAAAAAAATGTGCGCTAAACTGATAAAAGAAGGAAAGGGGCTCATTACAGTTGCCAAATATTTGTTTATGGGACTATTTATAACCCGATATAATTGGAATATAGCAACTTGCTGCCAAATGCATGAGGAAAAAGTAGCATAGCCAAAAGAAAATATAGCAGAACTTAAAATATAAAAGAGGTTGTGCCAACGTTTTGACACAACCTCTCTTCTTGTTATCATCCCATATATTCTCTCTTATCTGTCCAAGATGAGAAAGAAAAATCTTCAAAAGGAAAGATAACATGTAAAGATAAACTGTACCTTTGCACTGTTTTTAATCAGGAATAGCAAGAAAGTTATGGATTCAATGAAAATCAATAAGGTACAGATACGCAATCTGCAGATTGAAGATTATGACCAGTTGGCACAATCGTTTACGCGTGTTTATTCAGACGGAAGCGATGTGTTCTGGACACACAAACAAATAGAAAAGCTGATACGAATCTTTCCCGAGGGGCAGATTGTGACGGTGGTTGACGAGAAAATCGTGGGCTGTGCACTTTCCATCATAGTGAACTACGATGATGTGAAGAACGACCACACCTACGCTCAGGTTACGGGCAAGGAGACTTTCAATACCCACAATCCGAAGGGTAACATCCTTTATGGCATCGAAGTCTTTATTCATCCCCAATACCGCGGCCTGCGTCTGGCACGCCGCATGTATGAATACCGCAAGGAACTTTGCGAAACATTGAACTTGAAGGCAATCATGTTTGGCGGACGTATCCCCAACTACTATAAATATGCTGACCAACTCCGTCCTAAGGAGTACATAGACAAGGTGAAGCAAAAGGAAATCTTCGACCCGGTGCTGACCTTTCAGCTCTCCAACGACTTCCACGTGCGCAAGGTGATGCGCAACTATCTTCCCAATGATGAGGAGTCCAAGCACTATGCCTGCCTGCTGCAATGGGACAATATCTACTATCAGGCTCCCACACAAGACTATGTAAGCCCCAAAACTACCGTCCGTGTCGGCTTGGTGCAATGGCAGATGCGTACCTACAAGACACTGGATGACCTCTTTGAACAAGTGGAGTTCTTTGTGGATGCCGTGAGCGACTATAAGAGTGACTTTGTCCTTTTCCCCGAATACTTCAATGCACCGCTGATGGCAAAATTCAACAATGAGGGCGAATCGCAGGCCATCCGTGGACTGGCGGCCTATACCGAGGAAATCAGGGAGCGTTTCGTCAAGCTCGCTATCAGTTATAACATCAATATCATTACGGGCAGTATGCCGCTTATCAAGGAGGACGGATTGCTATACAACGTAGGATTCCTCTGCCGGCGTGACGGAAGCTATGAAATGTATGAGAAGATACACGTCACTCCCGACGAAATAAAGTCTTGGGGATTGAGTGGAGGCAAGTCCATCCAGACGTTCGACACGGACTGTGCGAAGATAGGCGTGCTGATATGCTACGATGTCGAGTTCCCCGAACTGAGCCGCATCATGGCGGACCAAGGCATGCAGATACTCTTTGTGCCTTTCCTTACCGATACACAGAATGCTTACAGCCGCGTAAAGGTATGCGCCCATGCCCGTGCCATCGAAAACGAGTGCTTCGTCGTGATAGCCGGCAGTGTAGGTAATCTTCCCCGTGTGCACAACATGGACATTCAGTATGCCCAGTCCGGTGTATTCACTCCCTGCGATTTTGCTTTCCCCACAGACGGCAAGCGTGCGGAAGCCACTCCGAATACCGAAATGATTCTTGTATCGGATGTGGATCTGGATTTGCTGAACGAGCTGCATACCTACGGCAGTGTACGTAACTTGAAAGACCGGAGAGGCGATTTGTACGAGGTGAAGATGAAAAAATAACCTTTCCACGCCGGGTTTTTCATCGTACCCGATGCCACACTTCAGTAACTTAAATGCCACACTTTACCGCCTCAAGTGCCACATTTCGTAGTCCGAAACCTATGGCATTCCGGATGATAAAATGTGGCATTTAAGTTACTGAAGTGTGGCATTTCGGATAGTAATTCCATAGTTTATTCGTGTCTTTACACAACTTTTACTCTAAAAACTGAAACAATGGTCAAAAAAGCTTTCTCCGCTTCCGAAATACCTCTTTGCATCAATGTGCTGCGATTACTTAACTACCGTCTGGCCTCCGGTGAACTGATTCTGTCCGACTGGCATACGGTGAAACAGATTGCTTTTAATATAAGCCTTTCCATTACTCCTAGGCGCGTGTAAAGGAGGAAACCCGTATTCTCCGCACCCGGCAGGAAGTCATCATCAGGCAATTCTCCATCCTGGGCTTCCTGAAAACTGACATAAAGGTCAATTCTGTCACTTATGAACGTGTCCGCTATTACTTCGTAGACTTCATCCTCTATTTTGCCTTCCACGCCACTATGCAGCAGAAGAAGAGCAAGGAAGAATAGCTGAAGCCTGCCTACACCATAAATCAATGAGGCAGCCGCCCAAGTCTATAAAGAGCGCCGCCAATATTATAGTGATGGGGGACTGACCGGAGATGTGAAGCCTGAATGCTCAAAATCCGCCATGCAATTACAGCATCAAAAAACGCCTTTCTTGCCTATGTGGACGAAATCCTGCCCCAAAAGAAAGAACCCGAAAACCTGATGTATTACTTTCTCTCTTTCGATGAGACATTGGATTGTTTCGGAGTGGTGAATCATTTCCTTAATTATTCTATCTTGAATTATAGTTACATCAGCGGCAGTTGAAGTCTATTCGCAGATGATGCTGCTATTATTTTTTTCAATGTGATATTTTATTATTCTTTCCCATGCTGTTTTGCACGCTTATTGCTGATTGCAGCAATGACATTCGCAGAATTCTACATACCGTTTGTTGAACTCAGCAAAATAGCCCTCTTATTTGTAGTTTTCAGGTCGCTTGTTTGAACTAAATTTACGTTTTGCCGTTTTTTGCTTAGAACCCCGTGGGTTTTAGTGCTTTTCTTAGAAAGGTCACATCAAGCGGATATTACTTCCACACATCCATTGAACTGACGCCAAATAAAACATTTTATCGCACTAAGCCAGCTTTTTCTACCTAAAAAGTCTCTTGTATCTAAGTTTTTTGTAAATTTGCACTCTTAAAATAAAGAAGATGGCTTTTGATGTACCAAAAAACATGCTGGTCAAGAGTATTCTTCAATCGTAAATTGTCAAATAGTAAATATCAAGATGGGTAAGAAGTTTGCCGAATATTCGAAGCTCGACCTTTCCGAAGTGAACGGAAAAGTGTTGAAGAAATGGGACGAAAACCAGGTTTTCGCCAAGAGTATGACAGAACGTGAAGGTTGTCCTTCTTTCGTGTTTTTCGAAGGACCTCCTTCGGCCAATGGTATGCCGGGTATTCACCACGTAATGGCTCGCTCCATTAAGGACATTTTCTGCCGTTACAAAACGATGAAGGGATTTCAGGTAAAGCGTAAGGCCGGATGGGATACTCATGGATTACCCGTGGAACTGGGTGTGGAAAAGGCGCTTGGCATTACGAAAGAGGATATTGGCAGGACTATTTCTGTGGCAGAATACAATGCTGCCTGCCGCAAGGACGTCATGAAGTTCACCAAAGAGTGGGAAGACCTGACGCACAAGATGGGCTACTGGGTGGACATGAAGAACCCCTATATAACTTACGACAACCGCTACATCGAAACGTTGTGGTGGCTGTTGAAGCAACTCTACAAGAAAGGACTGCTTTATAAAGGATATACCATACAACCGTATTCTCCCGCTGCCGGTACAGGACTCAGTTCGCACGAGCTGAACCAGCCCGGATGCTATCGTGACGTAAAAGATACGACCGTAGTGGGGCAGTTCAAGATAAAGAACCCGAAGCCGGAAATGGCAGAGTGGGGGACTCCTTACTTCCTGGCATGGACTACCACTCCGTGGACATTGCCCAGCAATACCGCACTCTGTGTAGGGCCTAAGATTGACTATGTAGCCGTGCAGACCTACAACAGCTATAGTGGCGAGAAGATGACCGTCGTTCTGGCAAAAGCATTGCTCTATGCACACTTCAATAAAAAAGCGGAAGGCATTGCATTAGAGGATTATAAACCGGGAGACAAGCTGATACCTTTCAAGATTGTAGGTGAATACAAGGGACCGGACTTGGTAGGTATGGAGTACGAGCAACTCATCCCGTGGGTAAAGCCGATAGATGTGGCCGAAGACGGCAGTTTGACTGCCAGCGATAAAGGTTTCCGTGTAATCGCGGGTGATTATGTAACGACCGAAGACGGTACGGGTATCGTACACATCGCCCCGACCTTTGGTGCGGACGATGCCTTTGTGGCCCGTGCTGCAGGCATACCTTCCCTGTTCATGATAAACAAGAAAGGTGAAACTCGCCCGATGGTGGATCTCACCGGTAAGTTCTATTTGATAGATGAACTGGATGAGGATTTCGTAAAGGCATGTGTCAACGTGGACTTGTATAAGGAGTATCAGGGCAAGTGGGTAAAGAATGCTTATGACCCTCAATTCACCGTAGACGGCAAGTATAATGAGCAGGCTGCGCAAGCTGCCGAATCATTGGATATCGAAATCTGCATGATGATGAAAGCCGCTCATCAGGCATTCAAGATAGAAAAGCATGTACACAACTATCCGCACTGCTGGCGTACGGACAAACCCGTATTGTACTATCCGCTGGATAGCTGGTTTATCCGCAGCACCGCTTGCAAAGAACGTATGATAGAGTTGAACAAGACCATCAACTGGAAGCCGGAAAGCACCGGTACGGGACGTTTCGGCAAGTGGCTGGAAAACCTGAATGACTGGAACCTCAGCCGTTCACGCTACTGGGGTACTCCGCTGCCCATCTGGCGTACAGAGGACAATAGCGAGGAAAAGTGTATCGAGTCTGTAGAAGAACTTTACAACGAAATAGAGAAATCCGTAGCTGCCGGTCTGATGCAGTCCAACCCCTACAAGGACAAAGGCTTCCAGCCGGGTATATATACCGAAGAGAATTACGACAAGATAGACTTGCACCGTCCTTACGTAGACGATGTCATCCTTGTTTCCAAAGACGGCAAGCCGATGAAACGTGAAACGGACTTGATTGACGTATGGTTTGACTCCGGTGCCATGCCTTATGCACAGATACACTATCCGTTCGAAAACAAGGAACTGCTGGACAGCCATCAGGTATATCCTGCCGATTTCATCGCCGAAGGAGTGGACCAGACACGCGGCTGGTTCTTCACGCTGCACGCCATCGCCACGATGGTGTTCGACAGCACCGCTTATAAGGCTGTTATCTCCAACGGTCTGGTGCTCGACAAGAACGGAAACAAGATGTCCAAGCGTCTGGGCAATGCCGTAGACCCCTTCTCGACCATCGAGA
>ERZ773173.3335-NODE-3335-length-10313-cov-14.388380_pt1 | contig 10313 bp, 13 predicted proteins | sample MGYA00580535_ERZ773173 | MGnify/ENA primary metagenome ERZ773173 (study PRJEB29015, sample SAMEA2737856) | human gut metagenome | biome: human gut; feature: human-associated habitat; material: faeces | place: China | collected 2012 ...
CGATGGTTTTTCAGCGATTACCAGTTTATATCTCATCATCTTCAGCCTCCCATTCATTCTGCCAATTATCAGACAGTTTTTTTGCAATGCTGTGTTCTGAGGCAAGTGTAATGTCATAGCCAAAGCGATAATCATATCGGTACAACCTGCCAATCAAATCATTGATTATGATATTGCAGGCCATAATCACACGCTCTTTATCCACCTGCATCAGTTGATAGCGTTGATAATTGTTGTAATATTCTCGATGTCTGTGGGTTCTGCTGACCGTATCTTCCATCAGACAATCTATGGCATCTTTTTCACCATCTTCTTTGCTGCCCTGTGTATAAGACAACAGTTCCTTAACCATGGGAAAACTTTGTTCATCTACCGTTGCTTCTTCGCTCAAAAAACCGATATAAGCTTTTAGTAACAGGCTAACTGCTGTTTTTTCAGCTTCAGATAAAGCGTTCATGGTCTCCGCTGCATCAGGCAACAGTTCCTTTTCCACAAATTCATCTATCTCACCAGAATAAAGCATTCGGATTGAGTCCACACATAAAGAGCGCTTTTGGGGTGCGGTCTCAATTTCAAAATCATAAAGATCCAAGTCATCGTCCTTCTTTGACTTTTTTTGAACTTTGCTGATAGCAGTGAAAAGAATGTCTCCTCCAAAGTAAATTCCGAAGGCGACCAGATCAAAAATAATCAGAAAGTGTAATAACCAGTTCCATGTGTTCATTGTGAGGTCCTCCTTTCTTTGACCATGTGCTGATTTTGGGTGTGGATTTACAGTAAGAGAGTGAGTAGAGCAGCAGAGGACAGGAATTTCTCCCTGTCCTCTGTCCCTTATCCCGCAATGATTTGAAATACGCTACGCTCAAATGGTTCAATCTGCTCTATCGCGTTCCTCATTAGGGTCAGAACCCTCAAAACCATCCTCAAGGACTTCCTCATCTTCGGTTTCCCATTCCTCGGAATCTTCCTCACCATAATCATAATCGTCCAGACTGTCATTGCCCTTGGTCTTAGGCTTATTCTTAACGAGCTTCAAGTAGGCAAATACGCCACCGCCTCCAAGCAGAGCCAGCAAAAGGACTATCGCAGCCGGGTTCAGTCCGGCAGGCTTCTCTTTTTCCGGCTCCGGTGTTTCTGCCGGAGGTTCCGGTGCTTTTCCCGTACATTTACTCTTATCAGTTACACAGACCGGACAGGCCGTATTAACTGCCCCTGCTTCACATTTCTTCGTGCAGCTGCACACAGCAGGCGGCTCCTCTTTGGGTTTTCCATCTTCCATCAGCGCCATCAGGTCCGCTTCATCCACCTGGTTCAGAAAGTGAACAGCAGTCTTTTTATCCTCGTTGGCCCTGTCGATCAGGATATAAAAATAGTTGCCCGCCTTGGTGGTAACGGTAATGAGCTGTTTATTGCCCCCGAAATCATCCACCAGAGCGGCGTTGCCCTCCGGGGTCAGCGGAGGTGCTTTTTCCGTTTCTTCCACCACCACATTGCTGTCATTGGTGGTATCCTCTGCCGGGGGCGGCGCTGCGCCCTGGGCAAAAGCGGGAACGGTAAAGCCCGATGCCAGCACCAGCGTCAGGCAAAGGGCGGAAAGTGTTCGGAGCAATCGTTTATTCCTCATAGCTGTTTTCCTCCTGTTCGTTGTTGTCATCAGCAAAACTGCCGGGAACTGTGCCTCCGGACAGCATGGCGCTCAGCTGAGCCGGGGTCATACGCAGTGCGCGCACCATCTGGACGATCTCCAGATTTTCTGCCTCGGTTTTCTGTACCTCCAGCGCCTTGAGCTTTTCCTGATACTCTGCGATCTTCTCGCGGACCTTTGTAATCTCCTGGTCAATGCGCTCAATTTTGTTCTTTGCCATCGTCTATCACTCCTTCTTAAAAATCTCTGTTACCAGTTCATCAGGCCGTAGCCCTTAATGCTTTGATAATTCAGGTCATAACTTTTGATCTTGCAGGCATCGCCGGAATTTCCCTCCACGGTATAAACACGGCTGCCATCGGTGCCGACAACAATTCCCACATGGTCTGCGGAACCATCCAGATCCCAATCGAAGAAAATGGCATCACCGGGGGCGATGTTTTCATATCCTCGTGCGCCCCACTGTCCATGAGACTGGAACCACGGAACACCCTGAGACTGACAACCAGCAAAGCGTGGTTCCGTTCGACCGGATTGACCATAGCACCATGATACAAAGCAGGCACACCATTCCACACGGGAGTCAAAGCCGTACCAGCTCCAATAAGGTTGTCCTCCCACATTGCCCACCTGACTTTTCGCCAGTTCCACCAGCTGCGGATTGCCGGGGCGGGTGCCATTGATAAATTCAACACCAGTCAAATCTTCAGAAACACCTGTATCGGGAGAACCGCCACCAAATAACAGCGGCTTATTGCCCATAGTCTGTCGGTAGACCTGGTACATCTCCATCTGCTCCGGAGTCAGTAGTTCTGGCGCAAGAGAGGCAATGGAACGGCTTGTTAAAGTTACATGGAGAATACGATATTCATATTCATGCTCATCACCATCTTCGTCAGTGTAAGTGCGAATCTGAATTTCTTCTCTCAGCGTAAGCTGATACTGTGCATCAAACACACGATCCAGCTCTGCCTGTGCGCTGTGGCGTGTATAGCCTTGCAAGACAGCAGAGAGAACTGCCGCCAGCTCATGGGGGTCATGGCCAATCATATCCAGGTTATAGCGATACTCGTCATACCCTGGGTGGCTGCTTTCGATGTTGTCGATTTTCTCCTGCAACCGAGCTTCTCTGTCTGCATAATCTGCCTCCACCGCCAGCATTTCCGGGTCATCCGATGGATAGGTAGTGCCGGAAATTACAGAACCAATACTCTGTGCCATCATAGAGCAGGAGGACATGGTATTCATCAGCATACAGGCGATGAGGAAAAAAACCCCTGCCATCGGGGCGGCACGCATAAAACAGCATAAGAATGTTTTCAGGAAACGGCGTAGCTTCGGCTATGCCGTTTCTCCGTTTTGCAGGTCAATCAGTAAAGACGCGGGGAGTATTCCTACAAGGTCATAGGAAATGTCAATCTGTTGTTCCCGATAACCCTTCGACTTGTCCGGCGCGTGAACATATACCGCCTTTACCATGTCGTTTAGGATAGTGGGTGTCAGCTCGTTCAAGTCGAGATACTTCCGCACCTTGCAGATAAACCTGTCGATATTCTCTGCCTGTTCCTCTTGTTCTGTAATTTCTTCATTCAACCGCAACAGCTTTTCCCGCAGTTCTTTCTGCTCCTGCTCGTAGTCGTCAGAGAGCATTTGAAATCTGCTGTCAGATAGTTTTCCGCCTACGTTGTCCTCATAAATACGCTTGAATAGTCGGTCAAGTTCTTCTATCCGTCGTTCTGCCTGCGTCAGTTGCCGACGCTTCGCCGCGAGTTCTCTTTTTGCTTCGGCTTTCTGCTTCGCACCCATAGCCTTGCGGAATTGTTCTTCATGGTTCGCAACACAGGCAATCGTCATTCTCATGTGGGCGAGTACGCCCCGTTCCAAGACAACGGCGCGGATAAAATGCGTCGCGCAAACCTCTTTCCCTTTGAGCCTTGAAGTAGAGCAGACAAAGTGGTCTTGCCTTGCTTCAAAGTTCCTGCTTGTGCAGTAATACAGCTTTTCACCGCAATCGGCGCAGCGCACAATGCCGGAAAACATATTTGTCTTTCCTGTCCTCGTCGGGCGGCGTTTGTTCTTCCGCAATTCCTGCACCCGCGCCCATGTGTCAGCGTCAATGATTGCTTCGTGGGTATTTTCAAACACAAGCCATTTTTCTTCGGGATTATTGCAGGTCTTTTTGCTCTTGTAGGACTGCTTGTAGGTTTTGAAGTTTACTGTATGCCCTTGATATTCCGGACGCTCCAAAATGTCGGCTATTGTATCGCCCGTCCAGTTAAAGGGATTATCCGGCGGCGCGTTCCTTGTCGCCCTGCCTGTCTGCTGAAAATGGATTGTCGGCGTTATGACTTTATCATCTTTCAGAATACGGGCAATCTGCGACGGCCCGTAACCGTCCAGACAAAGGGCGAATATCCGCTTGACAACTTCGGCAGCTTCGGGGTCGATAATCCACCGCTTTTTGTTTTCCGGGTCTTTCCTGTAGCCGTATGGCGGGTTGGTGCAGAGGTGTTCCCCCGCTTCGCCTTTTGACTTCATCACCGCGCGTATCTTCTTGCTGGTGTCTTTCGCATACCACTCGTTGATGATATTGAGAAAGGGGGTAAAGTCGCTGTCCTGCTGGTTTGCGCTGTCTATGCCGTTGTTAATAGCTATAAAACGCACGCCCTTTTCCACGAACAGGACTTCGGTATAAAATCCCACTTTCAGATAATCACGCCCAAGCCGCGACATATCCTTGACGATCAAGGTGGACACTTCGCCGTTTTCGATTTTTTCCAAAAGTTCGCTCCAACTTGGACGGTTGAAGTTTGTCCCGGAATATCCATCGTCCACGAAAAACAATGGATTTGAAAAATGATTTTCCTTTGCGTACTTACTTAAAATCGCCTTTTGATTTACAATGCTGTTGCTGTCGCCCGTTAGTTCATCGTCGCGGGATAGGCGGCAATAGAGGGCGGTAATCTTGCCAGACTGCCTTAACATCGTTTCTGCTCCTTTCATCGGCGGGCAGTCTGCCATTACAGGATTGCTTATACTCATTTTAACGCTCCTCGTCTTTTTCATCAATAGGGGAGTGCCCCATAAGCCGTAAAACTTTATGGGGTAGGCTTCGGCTTCCGTCGTAGCTTCCCGTAAAACGATAGAACGTCCTGCCGGATTGAATTGTAACTTCGTGTGTGGGCAACTCTTGATAGAGTGGATTTTTTACAACGATTTGCCCGTCTTTGATTGTTCGCTTCTTTTCCATTCCTTTCCCGTCCTTTCCTTTGTTTTGAGTAGGGAGCAAGCACAGCAAATGAGTACCCATTTGCGATTTTGGCTTGTTGGGAAAATCCCAAACCCTTTACTTTCTCTCACTCAATATCCCGTTTGAAAGGCAGCTTTTGTTGCACTTTCCCCCTCACTATATAAAAATGAAAATCCGGAAAATGATATTGACTTACCATGCAATTTGTGATATTCTAAATAAAAATATGTTTCTGCCGAGAAACGCTTATTCTTACTCCAGTCGGCCATGGAAGGAGTAAAAAAAACGTCTATTTTTTTGTGGAGGTCAATATGATATTTCGAGAAATGAGGCAAAAAAAACAGGAACTATCGCGGCAAGAGATTGCGGATATTCTGCATAAGGGGACATCTGGTGTGCTTGCCCTTTTGGGCGACAACGATTATCCCTACGCCGTTCCAATCAGTTATGTGTATGACGACGGGAAAATCTATTTTCACGGCGCAAAAAACGGTCATAAAATAGACGCTATTCAAAGAACTGCAAAAGCGTCGTTTTGTGTGATTGATAAAGATTTAGTTGTGCCGGAGGAGTACACAACTTATTTTAGAAGTGTAATTGCTTTTGGACAAATACGGATAATCGAAGGTGATCTCGAAAAGAGAGCAGCGATGGAAAAACTGGCAATCAAATATGCGCCGGAAGATACTGCCGCAAACCGTGATGATGCCATAAGCCGCGGGTTGAAACCTCTTTGTATGTTGGAAATGACAATCGACCACATAACAGGAAAAGAGGCGATAGGACTTGTAAAAGAAAAGGAAAAATTAAATAGACTGTAAATAAAATCAGCCCGCCGGGGTTTCATTTTATTGTGTAGTAGGCCAGCGTTACACAAACGCTGGCCTTTTTTTATTTGTTAGGAGGATTGATTATCATGTATGAAGGCAAATCACACACTTTATTTGCCAAATATGCCGTACCGCAAATGATAGGGTTGCTGTTTAACTCGGTCTATATGATTGTTGACGGTGTATTCATTGGCAATCGACTTGGCCGCGACGCTATGGCCGCCGCTGCCGTTTCTGTTCCGCTTGTCGAGATACTAATTGCATTGTCTATGGCAGTTGCCACAGGCGCGGGCGTTTTGATTTCCTCACATCTCGGTCAAGGTGAGAAAGAAAAAGCACGCCACATTTTTAGCCTTGCCGCCCTATGTACGGCTGTTATGGGGCTGTTGATTAGCGTATTGGGAAATATTTTTATTCACCCGCTTGCTGAACTTTTAGGCTCAACTCCGGTTATCCATGATGAAGCAATCAGTTATATGTGGTACATCATTACCTTTTCCCCATTCCTGCTTTTCAGTTTCTTGTTAAGCGGTCTGGTGCGTAATGATAACCGTCCAAAACTTGCCATGTTTGCCCTCATGTTTGGCTCTGTATCAAATATTGTCTTGGACTATGTGTTTATGTACCCATTGAACATGGGGATTGCCGGTGCAGCATTGGCTACCGCACTTGGCCCCATTTTCAGCGTTTTAATTATGCTGCCCCATTTCATATTCAAGCGCGGGGATTTGTACTTAACGAAATTCAAACTGAAGTGGCGGAGCATTTGCTCGGTCTATGTACTTGGCTTCCCGTCCTTTATCATGGAGTTTACTATTGGCATTATTACCTTTGTATATAACTTTGCCATTGTGCATTATGGCTTTGGGGAAATCGGACTTGCAGCCTACCTTGTCATCGGCTACTTAATGTTGATTATTTTGACACTGTTTCTTGGTATGGCGCAGGGCTTGCAACCCGTATTTAGTTATTTTATGGGGACAGGGGAAGAAAAACGGAGCAAATCTCTACTTGGCTTTTCCATTAAAGCATTTTTAGCAATAGGCGTTTTGTGCTATGTCTTGATCGTGTTCTTCTCTCGCGGCTTTTTCACGATTTTCAATCCGGGAGATATTGAACTAATCAACTTTATGGAAAGTAAAAGCCTACCTTACTTTTCCGGTTTCTTCCTTGCAGGATTTAATATTTTAATGATTTCTTATTGGCAGGCAAATGGGCGCACAAGTAACGCCCTTACGGTATCTCTATGCCGTAGCGTCATATGGCCGCCAATTTTGGTTGCCGTTCTTCCGCTGATTTTTGGCAGCGAAGCCGTATGGCTTTGCCATTCTATCAGTGAAATCATGACGGCGATTATAGCAGTTGTTTTGATTGTTTTCATAAAGCGCAAGAAAGAAAATCAGAAAGTTGGATTTTAAGGAGGGACATGATATGAAGCGGATCATTACCATAGGCCGTGAATTTGGAAGCGGTGGAAGAGAAGTTGGCAGGCGTTTAGCCGAAAGACTGAATATTGCCTATTACGACCGAGAGATTATTGATGAATTGATGAAACGAACTCAATTAGCGGAAAGTTATGTGTTGCAAGTGGAGGAAAGCAGGCCCCTGCCGCTGTTACCAATAACAACTGCTCGCACTTTTGGTATTCCTACCAACTATACATTGGAAAATCGTCTGTCCATTTATAAGCAGGAAAGCGAAATAATCCGCGAAATGGCAGAGAAATCGGATTGTATCATTGTAGGACGATGTGCAGACTATGTTTTGCAAGATTTGAACCCTTTTCGCTTGTTTGTATATGCGGATATAAGTTCTAAAATTGCCCGTTGCAGGGAAAAGGGAGCCGACGCAGCGGCGATGACGGATAAAGAATTGCAGCAAAAAATTATATCTATTGATAAGAAAAGAGCACGTTACTACCAATTTTATACAGAACAAGATTGGGGCAATAAAGCAAACTACGATTTATGTATCAACACCACCAATACAGAAATCAAGAAAATCGTTGCTGCCATAGAGAAGTTTATCGTTTAGCAGTATTGGGGATGTGTCAATATGTCTGTATTTCATTATCTTTCTTCTCATAACCTGCGGTCAAAAAAAGCCCTTGCGCTTGCATGGGATTTTGCGCCTATGAGTATGAACACACAAGTCATATAGTTATCTCTTATAGTTCCTGTACCAAACGCCCATGCGGTTTTATGCTGCGTGGGCGTTTGGTATTTTGCCCCCTGCTTGGGAAGAAAGGGGGTGAGAAAAATGATGAATAGTGAGCAGTATCGGGAACATATCGAGCGCACTTTCAACGCCTTTTGCAAGATTGTCCTTTACCATGCGGCGCTGGGTATTTACAAGAAAATACGGCGGAAGCAACAGTTTGAGGTATCACTCGACTATCTTCGGGAGTTTGATTTTGAGCCGATTGCCACAACAGACGAGTATTTTGTGAAATACGATATGCCTACCACTTTTACCGTTCGTGGGGAAACGGTCATTGTAGAAAGCGAGCAGTTAGCGGCCGCGCTTTTGCGTCTGCCGGAAAAGCGGCGTGAAGTGCTGTTTTTGCGGTACTACCTCGGTTACAGCGATACGGAAATCGGAAGGCTATTCGGAGTTTGCAGAAGCACAATCTTTCGTAGACGAAAAAGGTCATTGCGCTTCATACGAAAAGAACTGGAGGCGTTAGAAGATGAAGAATAGGAAATACAATTTGCTGCCCTATGAAACGATTGTAAAGGCAACCGCCGGGGAGCCGGAAGCGGTGAACACCGTCATTCAAACCTATACCGGCTACATCAAATATCTGTCCTACTTTCAAGGGAGTATCAACGACGATATTCAAGATTATCTCAAAGCGTCCTTAATGGAAGCACTACCCAAGTTCCGCTTTGACAGATGACAAGTAGCAAAGGCAGAAAAAGCCGTCAAGGATAAACTTCGCGCTTCGCGTCCTTGACGGCTTTGCCCGTCTTTGCTGTCGGGTAATCAAGAGGGCGCAAACGGATAGACCGCTTGCGCCCTCAATCTATGATGATGTGTTACGCAATAGAGAGCGAGAGCGCCTTACACAACGCGGTTTTGCAGACTTGAAAACACAAGAGTTGAGTGTTTATATCCCCACCCTCAAAAATGGCGGTCTACTGCGTAACATTTTGCCATGCCAGCGTGGACATTTAGGCAGGCGAAAAGCCTTGATTTATGCGACTTGCAGAGAACGGAAACAGAACAAGTAGTATCGTATCCCTTGAAAGCGCAAAAATGCCTTTCTATCGTTCCACGCGGCACAGAAAAAGCGGGCAAGAAGTCTTTGACCTCTTACCCGCTTTTGTGGCAATCCGTATGGCAGCTACCCTGTTTCAGTTGATTGTTGATGCTGTTTTATGAGTAGCTACCATCAGGAAGCCCTTCTTGTGGCGCATGACGAATGCCCCTGCCTGCTGTGCCTTTTCTTTTACCGTCCTTGCGGCTTTTCCGGTTTTGGACGCAGCCTGGGCGGTATTTCCGGCAGTCTGACCGGTGCGCTTGGCGACGGCATACTGCTTTTTGATACTCTGTTTTTGCTGCCAGCGGGAGAGAGGGTTGCTGGTAAACTGAGGATTTTCCCGTAGGGACTTCTGGTACAGGGCATTTACATTTGCCTTTTCCAGCTTCTGCTCGGCCTGGGCTGCTTTGCGGTACGGCTTCAGCTTGTGGCTGCGATAGCCCTCCCGCACCAGATAAGCGCTGGTCTCCACCGCCTCCTCGGACTTGTGGGCGCTTTCCACGCCCACATTGTCCTGTTCTGTTTCCCGGATCTCTTTGTGAAACTTGCCCGCGACCAGATGGACGGGAGCTTCCTTAACCCCTTGAGAAAGTTTGGAAGGTGGTTTTTTCTTGTCCTCAAAGGTCAGCTTCGAGGTCTTTTTCCCGGTGTCCGGGTCAATGACCGTCTGTCTGACTTTTTTCTTTGGAATATTGGCCTGCGCCTTATCTGCTCTGGCCGTAGCTTTCTCCGTTTTGCGGATCGGCTTTTCCAGTGCAGGGTCAGCCCGTTCCTCATCAGTAAAGCGCAGGCGCGGCTCTTTATTCAAACCAATCACCCATTAGGATAGCATCCATCATGTGGTGCAGCTCCACATAGAGGGCCAAACCTTCCGGATCATATAGCGGATGCACGGTGAGATACGCATGGACTTGCGCCAGAATCTCAGAGAGCATTGTGATAGGTCTGCACCCTACAATGGTTGCTGCACCAGGGGCACACATCATATTCGCCCAAATCGAAAAGAGACGGGCAAGACCAATTTCGCCATCCTCATTCAAGGTTTTGAGTTCTTTGTCAGCGGTACGACACTCAACAACAGCGGAGGCCATTACCGGAAGCAACATGAATTCGTGAGCCTCCAATGCCTCACGGAAAAAAATCATGGTATCAAGTTCGCAAATATTCTGTTTCATAGTTATTCATCCTCCTTTTTCAGTTCCTGGGGTTTGGTGGTCATAATGCGGTAAAGCTCAGTATTCTTCGGGAAGTGGTCAACGAAGGGCAGGATGGTGGAGCCATAGAACAGCAGGCCCTCGCCCTCACCGGAGTGGGTCACATAGCTAA
>ERZ773173.3342-NODE-3342-length-10296-cov-4.006152_pt1 | contig 10296 bp, 7 predicted proteins | sample MGYA00580535_ERZ773173 | MGnify/ENA primary metagenome ERZ773173 (study PRJEB29015, sample SAMEA2737856) | human gut metagenome | biome: human gut; feature: human-associated habitat; material: faeces | place: China | collected 2012 ...
CATGAGGGTTACCAAATCGCAAGTATCAGAGAGGTTTATGATATTGTGAGTATAGCCGGGCAACATGTGTACAGCCTCTATCTTATCACCGCTAACCTCAAAATTCAGTACTTCATCCGTATCTATCCTACGTTGCTGAATGAGAGCCTTACCCGACACAACAATAAAGAACTCCCATTTCGTATGATGCCAATGCTGCCCCTTGGTAACACCTGGCTTACTTATATTCACACTAAACTGACCGCAATTTACCGTCTTCAGCAATTCTGTGAAACTGCCGCGCTCATCTACGTTCATCTTCAACGGAAAGACAGCCTTCTCTTTGGGCAAATAGCTAAGAAAAGTACTGTAAAGCTTCTTGGCGAATGAATTTTCCGGTATCTCGGGCATTAGCAATGTCTGGGGCTGTGCTTTAAAAGATTCAAGTAACGAAACTATTTCACCCAAAGTTGCTTTATAGGTAACAGGTACGGCGCAATAACGGCCATTGGCGGTAAGAACAGTCTTCACACCGTCAAATTCACAGTGATGTTCATTACCCTGCAAGGCACTTATCATTTCTTTTACAAGATCATCGATATAAAGAAGTTCAAGTTCCACACAGGAATCATTCACCTGTATGTCAAGGTCGTTGGCAATGTTGTTGCAGAATGTGGCAACCGCGCTGTTATAATTTGGACGACACCATTTGCCGAAAAGATTCGGAAAACGATATACCAATACTTTAGCACCTGTTTCTCTGCCGTACTCAAAGAACAGCTCCTCACCCGCTAACTTGCTCTTGCCGTAATCGCTCGTACCATAACGGCCGATCAGGGTTGCCTGGATGCTACTTGACAACATCACGGGGCAAGTGTTCTTATGAGCCTTCAAACAGTCGAGCAATATTGATGCAAAACCGAAGTTGCCGTTCATGAACTCACTATTCTCCTTTGGACGGTTTACACCTGCCAAGTTGAAGACGAAGTCACAGTCAGAACAGTAAACATCCAATTCCTCCGGATTACTGTCTATATCATATTCATAAACAGCATCAATAACAAGGCCGCCATAACAGCGGGCCTTTCCTTCCTTTATATTGTTGAGCTCGGCACAAAGATTTTTTCCTACGAAACCTTTGGCGCCTGTTACAAGTATCTTCATTATTCGGAACGGATTTCTTTTGATTTGGCACGCTCTATCAAACCGAGATCCTCCTGAATAAAGCGCAAACGCATAAGCTGTTCCTTCATCCCCTCAACATCCAGACGTGCGGTGTTGTGAGAGTGATAATCCTCAATTGCTGAAACCTTCTCATTACCTTCCACAAAGAACTTGTCATAGTTGAGGTCACGACTGTCGCAAGGAATACGGTAGTAGTTGCCGCAATCAATGGCTTTTGCCATTTCCTCACGAGTGACAAGAGTCTCATAAAGTTTTTCACCGTGACGGGTACCGATAACCTTGACTTCGGTTTCACCGTATTTGGGATCAATCTTAGAATAAATCTGCTTCAAGGCTTCAGCAAGCACATCCAAGGTCGCGGCAGGAGCTTTCTGTACGAAGAGATCACCATTGTGACCATGGGTAAAGGCATAGATAACAAGATCCACCGCATCATCCAATGTCATCATGAAACGGGTCATATTAGGATCTGTAATAGTAATGGATTTGCCTAACATGATCTGCTCCACCCACAAAGGAATAACCGAACCACGTGATGCCATTACATTACCATAACGTGTGCAGCAGATCTTAGTGTTACCTGAGTAACGTGACTTTGCCACGGCAATCTTCTCCTCGATAGCCTTGGTGATACCCATAGCGTTGATTGGATAAGCGGCCTTGTCCGTAGAGAGGCAGATGACAGCTTTCACGTCTGTTTCAATAGCTGCTGTCAATACGTTGTCAGTACCGATAACGTTGGTCTTTACAGCTTCCATTGGGAAAAATTCACAAGAAGGAACCTGCTTCAGTGCAGCAGCATGGAAGATATAATCTACTCCCGGCATTGCATTGCGACAAGACTGAAGATTTCGAACATCACCAATGAAGAATTTAATTTTACTAGCAAATTCCGGACATTTTACTTGATACTCATGACGCATGTCATCTTGTTTCTTCTCGTCACGACTAAAGATTCGGATTTCTGCGATATCAGTACGAAGAAAACGATTAAGAACTGCATTACCAAATGAACCAGTACCACCGGTGATCATAAGGGTTTTACCTGCAAAAATGCTCATAATTATATATTATTATTTATTTATCTACTGGATCAAAGAATGTGTCGGGACGATTTGGATCAAAAACTTCATTACAGTACATGACAGTTACGAGATCTTGGGTGTCGGAGAGGTTGATGATATTATGGGTATAACCGGGGAGCATGATGACGCTTTGTATGTGGTCGCCACTTACTTCATATTCGATTACTTCATCGGTTCCTTCCTTTCTCTGTTGGATAAGTCCATGACCACTGACGACAATGAACTGTTCCCACTTGGTATGATGCCAGTGCTGGCCTTTGATAATCCCAGGTTTGGAGATATTGATGCTGACCTGTCCGCAGTTAATGGTATGGACAAGCTCAGTGAATGAGCCACGGTCATCGATGTTCATCTTGAGGTCGAAGATAGCCTTTTCCTTAGGAAGATAGCTGAGAAATGTGCTGTACAGTTTCTTGGCGAAGCTGTAGTTAGGAATTTCAGGAATCATTAATGTCTTTGGCATCTCTGCAAACTGACGGAGTAAATCTACAATCTCACCAAGTTTTACTTTATGTATTGTTGGAACGTAACAGTAACGACCAGTAGCCGTAGGTACTGTCTCTACACCATCAAACTCGCAACGATGACTTTCCCCCTTCAACGCACCAATCATCTCATCAACAAGATCGTCAATATAGAGAAGCTCCATGTCAACTGAAGGATCGTTTACTTGGATAGGAAAATCGTTAGCTATATTATTGCAGAATGTGGCAACAGCAGAGTTGTAATTTGGACGGCACCACTTTCCAAAGAGATTTGGGAAACGGTATACGAGAACCTGAGCACCTGTCTCCTTGCCGTATTCAAACATCAGTTCCTCACCAGCCTTCTTTGAGCGACCATATTCGCTGTTACCAAAACGACCTGCGAGAGTAGCTTGGATAGAGCTACTGATCATTACAGGACAATTGTTCTTATGAGACTTGAGGGTGTTGAGAAGAGTAGTTGCGAAACCAAAGTTACCCTTCATAAACTCCTCTGGATTCTTTGGACGGTTCACACCTGCAAGATTGAATACGAAATCACAATCCTTACACCAAGCATCAAGTTGCTCTGGAGTAGAGTCAAGGTCATATTCATATATACACTCAATGATAAGGTCACCATAACAGCGGACCTTACCATCCTTTATATTTTTTAGTTGAGCACATAGGTTTTTTCCAACAAAACCTTTCGCTCCTGTTACCAATATTTTCATAATATTATGACTGAATTGTCATCTGCAAAACCTAAACATAATTTAGTTCTTCACAGGTTTGCATGATAATTCATTTTAGAATTTTCTCCAAACCATTTTATTAACTACACCAACATATGACTGGATTATCTTTACTACCTTAGTCGAGATGGAGTCAGTATAATTAGGTACAGGAATACCATAATTACCATCGTTATTCAAATCAACTGCAAGTTCTACAGACTGTAAGAGTCCCTTAGTGTCAATACCAGAGAGTATAAAACAGCCCTTATCAAGAGCCTCAGGACGCTCTGTAGAAGTACGAATACAAACTGCAGGGAATGGATGACCAACAGAAGTAAAGAAGCTAGACTCTTCTGGAAGTGTACCAGAATCAGAAACTACACAGAATGCGTTCATCTGAAGAGAATTATAATCATGGAATCCAAGTGGTTCCTGCTGCATCACACGCTTGTCAAGCTGGAAACCTGACGATGCAAGACGGTTGCGTGAACGTGGATGACAAGAATATAGGATAGGCATGTCGTACTTTTCTGCCATCTTATTGATTGCAGTGAAGAGTGAAGTAAAGTTCTTCTCTGTATCGATATTTTCTTCACGGTGAGCAGAAAGAAGGATGTACTTGCCTTTCTCAAGCCCAAGGCGCTTATGTACATCACTTGCCTCAATCTCAGCAAGATTTTCGTGAAGTACCTCAGCCATAGGTGAACCAGTAACATATGTACGCTCGCGTGGAAGACCACACTCTGAAAGATAGCGGCGTGCATGCTCTGAGTAACACATATTAACATCGGAGATAATATCTACGATTCGGCGGTTTGTCTCCTCTGGAAGGCACTCATCCTTACAACGATTACCAGCTTCCATGTGGAAGATTGGAATATGGAGACGCTTTGCGCCGATAACAGAAAGACAAGAGTTAGTATCGCCAAGCACAAGAACTGCATCTGGTTTGATTGCTAACATCAACTTATATGACGCATTAATGATATTTCCACAAGTAGCACCTAGATCATCACCAACAGCATCCATATAAACTTCAGGATCCTTAAGTTTGAGATCGTGAAAGAACACACCATTAAGATTATAGTCATAATTCTGTCCAGTATGAGCAAGGATAACATCGAGGTATTTACGAGACTTGTTAATTATGGCAGCGAGACGAATTATCTCTGGACGTGTACCAACTATAATAAGCAACTTGATTTTACCATTGTCCTGAAAATGGACATCAGAATAATCTGTACGTAATTCCATATTCGTATATTTCTTTTTATTATTCGAGATGATTATAATATTCTTGCTTTGTTTTATTTCAAATAACTTTTATACCACTCAGCAAATACACGTAATCCATTACGTAATGGGGTTGCTGGACGGAATCCGAAATCCTGTTCCAAAGGAGTTGTGTCTGCATAAGTAACAGGAACATCGCCTGGCTGCATAGGCACAAGTTCTTTATGTGCCTCAAAATCATAATCCTCAGGGAGAACTCCTGCACTAATAAGTTCTTCCTGAAGGATAGTAACAAAGTCAAGAAGGTTCTCTGGTGAAGAGTTACCGATGTTGTAAACCTTATATGGTGGGATTGGGAGTCCATCTTCGCCATTTTTCTTCTCAGGAGCATGCTGAATGATACGTACCATGCCTTCCACAATATCGTCTATATAAGTGAAGTCACGTTTACAATTACCATAATTGAAAACCTGAATGGTCTCGCCCTTCAACAGTTTGTTAGTAAAACTAAAGTAAGCCATATCGGGACGTCCACAGGGACCATAGACAGTGAAAAACCGCAAACCAGTACTTGGTATATTGTAGAGCTTACTGTATGCATGAGCCATTAACTCATTGCTTTTTTTAGTAGCAGCGTAAAGTGATACAGGGTTGTCTACCTTATCATCAGTGCTATAAGGCACTTTCTTATTGCTTCCATATACACTGCTTGAAGAAGCATATACTAAGTGCTCCACACCATAATGACGACAAGCCTCTAGAATGTTATAAAAACCAATAAGATTACTTTCAATATAGGCATCAGGGTTAGTGATACTATAACGTACACCAGCTTGTGCTGCAAGGTTCACCACTACTTGCGGACGGTAATTAGTGAAGGCTGACTCTACGATTTCTTTCTTGGCAATATTGTCTTTTATGAAAACAAATCTGTCACCATAAACTGACAACTCCTCCAAGCGTTCATACTTTAAACGTACATCATAGTATTCGGTTATACTATCAATACCAATGACCTTTATGCTGTCAAACTCAGCCAGCAAACGTTTCACCAGATTGGCTCCAATAAAACCGGCTGCACCGGTCACTAAAACCACTTTATTCTCCAGACTGACGTTGTATGTTACCATAAAATTAATCCCTTTGGAAAATGTCACGAGTATATACCTTATCCTTCACATCGTCAAGGCATGCGTCGTAACGGTTAGCGATGATGGCCCGACTGATCTCCTTGAACTTAGTCAAGTCATTTACCACTTTTGAACCAAAGAATGATTCATCGTCTTGCAATGTTGGTTCGTAAATAATAACCTCTGCACCTTTCGCCTTAATACGCTTCATAATCCCCTGAATGGCACTTTGACGGAAATTATCTGAATTTGACTTCATGGTCAGACGATATACACCGATCACTATATTTTGTTCTTTGTGAACATCCCATTGACTGGACGCAGTGTAATAACCAGCTTTAGACAAAACCTGATCAGCTATGAAATCTTTTCTTGTGCGATTACTCTCTACAATAGCGCTCATCATGTTTTGGGGTACATCCTGATAGTTAGCCAATAGTTGTTTCGTGTCTTTAGGCAAACAATAACCACCATAACCAAAACTAGGATTATTATAATGTGTGCCAATACGAGGATCCAAACCAACACCCTGTATTATAGACTGAGAATCTAGCCCCTTCATCTCCGCATAAGTATCAAGTTCATTAAAATAGCTGACACGTAAAGCAAGATAGGTATTAGCAAACAGTTTAACAGCTTCCGCCTCCTTCAAACCCATAAAAAGGGTAGGAATATCTTCCTTAATTGCTCCTTCCTGAAGCAAAGCGGCAAAAGTACGTGCAGCCTTCTCTAGAGCAGGAATATCCGCAACAGCCTTGATTGCTTCATTTTCCTCTTTAAATTGTTCGCTCTCTATAAATTTTGGATAACCAACAATAATACGACTTGGATATAAATTATCATAAAGAGCCATACTCTCACGAAGAAATTCCGGAGAAAAAAGCAAATTAAACTTCTTTACTCCTTTACGGGCATATTTCAAATAAAGTCCCCGACAATATCCTACAGGAATAGTAGACTTGATTACCATCACAGCATCAGGATTGACACTTAAAACAAGATCAATGACATCCTCTATATGATGGGTATCAAAATAGTTCTTCACCGGATCATAGTTAGTAGGAGCTGCTATAACCACAAAATCAGCATCACTGTAGGCCTTGGCACCGTCAAGCGTAGCGGTTAGGTTCAATGCCTTTTCGGACAAATATTTCTCTATATACTCATCCTGAATAGGTGATTGTTTACGATTAAGCATATCTACTTTCTCGGGAATCACATCGACTGCCGTCACCTGGTGATGCTGCGACAAAAGTGTTGCTATACTAAGACCAACATATCCGGTACCTGCAACAGCAATCTTTAAATCTTTCATATCCATTGTTGATTTATGTTAGTGTTATAGATTATTCTAATTCTTTATCTAGAACCTCAAACCGCGGTGAGTTCTTCGATTTAAACTCCGGTACTACTTTCTTCATCAACCTCACCGTATCCATGATTTTTACTGTACGCGACAACTTCTCAAACTCCGCATAAGTGTCAAGAATATCAGCATATTCATAATGACGTACCTTAGCTATCATAATTTTCTTATTTTCAGTAGGAATCGTATTCTCCTTATCACTCAGGACTTCCTCATAAAGTTTCTCACCCGGACGTAATCCCGTAAACTCTATTTCAATATCTTCACCCGGACGATAACCGGCAAGTTCGATCATACGAGTAGCCAAGTCAACAATCTTCACAGCCTTGCCCATCTCAAAGACAAAAATCTCATTGCCCTCACCCATAGTGGCAGCCTCCATTACCAAACGACAAGCTTCGGGAATAGTCATAAAGAAACGGATGATATCGGGATGAGTCACTGTGACAGGACCACCATTCTCGATTTGTTCCTTAAAACGGGGAATTACAGAACCGTTACTACCCAAGACATTTCCAAAGCGGGTAGTGATAAATTTGGTATGACCTTTCACTTTTCCCTCACGAATAGCACATCCCAGACTCTGTACATAGATTTCTGCCAAACGTTTCGAGCAGCCCATTACATTGGTCGGATTCACCGCCTTATCGGTAGAAACCATGATCATTTTCTCAGCTCCGTATTCTACAGCCATATCAGCAACCTGACGCGAACCGACCACATTGACCAGCACAGCTTCACAGGGATTTTCCTCCATTAACGGAACATGCTTATAAGCAGCAGCATGGAAGATTACCTGAGGGTGATAGATATCGAACACCATACGAAGACGCTCTTTCACGCGGACATCTCCAATGACAGGAACAAAATCAAGACCGGGATAATTCTTCTCAAATTCCAGACGGACATTATGCAAAGGTGACTCAGCGGAATCAAACATGACAAGTTTACGGATGCCCAGACCGACAAGCTGGCGGCAAAGTTCGCTGCCTATGCTGCCTGCTGCACCGGTCACCAGAACGACTTTACCACGGAATTCTGCAGCCACCTGGCGAAGGTTGATATTGATTTCCGCACGGCCCAAAAGGTCCTCGATCTTGATGGGACGGACCCACTGGTGGAAGTTACCGTCAGAATCGGCCTCACTGATCGTCGGGGCTATCAGGGTCTTGAGATCATTGCTCTTGCAGTATTCCAAAAGACGGTTTTCCTCAAGACGGGTATCCTCATAACGGGAAAACAAATAAAAGGGATCCCCGTCGCATCGGCGACAGGGTTAGGGAAATAACAGGGATGGTTTAAATACTCAGAAGAAGAAATCCCAGACGGCGCGGGCCACAGAGACCACGGTGGTGCGCACGGCCTGAATGACGGCCCGCACCGGGGCGGGTATCAGGGGAAAGGCACTGATGCTATCGAGTACAGCACCGACGGTTTCACCAAAATCGCTACGCGCCTGTTCCCGGACTACCGTCGTGCGAAAGGAAGGCTGGAGTTGCGACACCACCGGGCTGGTGGCCTCACGTGGCAGGCACTTAATCATCCGCTCGGCCATCACCCTAAGCCCCCATTGTAGACGGACCGACACAGCACACACCGGATGTACGGGCTGGAACAGCTCATGCAGCAGGCAGATTTTGCGGCTGATATTCTGCTTCTGCGCGGTGGACAACGGTCCCCCACCGCTGGTGGGTTCGGCCTTGTCCGACTGGCTTATAACAAACAGCACTTTATGCCGGTATGCCTCCCCAATCACCTGATGATAAAAGTGCTCATCCACTGCCAGTGCCCGGTCATCAGCCTTAATCAGCCACAGCACCAGGTTGAGGCGAGAAAGCTGCTCTCGGTACAGCGCAGCATACTCGGTATCGCGCGTGCCACTTTCGCCCACGCCGGGTAGATCCATCAGCGTCATATAGCAGTCGCCAACCTGCAGTCGAAAGCGCAGTGGCTCACGTGTACAGGCCGCGACATCGCTGACCGGTGATACCTCACTGGCAAACAGGGCATTGCAGAGTGAGGATTTACCGGCACCGCTCTTACCCATAATGCCGATTACTGGCTCGTAATGGGTTAACTGATTTATCTGCTGCAATATACGTTCAGACACCCACTGTGGCAGGCCAGCAAGCGATTGCTGAAACGACTTCAAACCTTCAGAATTGTTCATTAGCTACTCCTCTGAAAAATTATACAAAAACGGCAGAATCGTGAGATTCTGCCGTTAACCAGGTATGTTCAGAAGAATGATATCTATCTGAAAATAATTTGAATTAAGGTAAGCGACGAGCCACGGTTGCCTGTGATCCCAGTCCCTGAGTCGTTAGGTTATTCTGATATCCCTCATCCCCAGACCAGAACAGTGGATAAGGGCAAATTGCCTGAGGGAGCTATAGGGCATTGGGCAGCAAGGTTTTATAGTTGGATGGCATCAATTTAACGGTATAGAAACATCAGCCCATACGATGACTGTCTACGTTTAAGACATAAATTCTTGCTGTTACATAAGTATTAATGCTGATTATCATCAATTTGATTATAATCATGGCACTTTATGGATTACCGTATTAAATATTCATTTTTTCCCTATAGTGATGATTCATGCTTGGTTCCCTTTCTAAGCGGCTTGAGGACTTGAGTTTGGTCCAGCGCGAGAGGTTGGCCTACATCGATTTTCGGCTCTATTTCTTCGGTGAGATCGGACGCCCTGATCTGATTGAGCGCTTCGGTGTGGCGCCGGCAGGGGCAACTCGCGATCTGGCTCTTTACCGGGAAATCGCACCGCAGAACATTGAATTCGATGGTAGCAACAAGATCTACCGCATAGGCAAGGCGTTTGTTCCAATTTTCGAGCACTCGACGCAACGTGTTTTGTCGACATTCGCGCTTGGGTTTGGAGATGGTGTGAACGTCGACTCGCGGCCGCTGCTGCCATGCGAGTCTCCAGTGGCTTTGAGCTGCCCACGGATGGATGTGCTGGCCCCAATCTGCCGGGCTATCCACGCCAAGCGGCCAGTAGCCATCCGCTACCACTCAATGAGCAGCGGTGAGACCGAGCGGATCATTGTGCCCTTTGCGCTGGTCGATACCGGCCTGCGCTGGCACGTCCGAGCTTTT
>ERZ773173.3346-NODE-3346-length-10279-cov-3.835485_pt1 | contig 10279 bp, 9 predicted proteins | sample MGYA00580535_ERZ773173 | MGnify/ENA primary metagenome ERZ773173 (study PRJEB29015, sample SAMEA2737856) | human gut metagenome | biome: human gut; feature: human-associated habitat; material: faeces | place: China | collected 2012 ...
CCGTCCACTATATTTCCCCGGAGCAGGCCCGGGGCGACCGGCCGGATGCCCGCAGCGACATTTATTCCTCCGGCGTGGTGCTTTACGAGATGCTCACAGGACGGCTGCCCTTTGAAGGGGAGTCGGCCGTTTCCGTGGCCATCCAGCACCTTAGCTCCATTCCGCTGGCTCCGCGGGAGATCAATCCCGATATTCCCGAGCAGCTGGAATTGATCTGCATGAAGGCTATGGCCCCGGATCTGGAGCACCGCTATCAGTCGGCGGACGCCATGATCGCGGATCTGGAGGCCTTCCGGAAGAATCCGGAGGTGGAGATGAAATTCGACCTTTCGGACCTGCGCCCGGAGGAGAATGACGAGCCTACCCGGACCATCCGCACCATGCCCAGCCATACGGTGACCATCCCCGTCCATCAGCCGGAGCGGAATTATCCCCGCCGGGAACGGGACGAGGACGAGGAGCCCCGCCGCGCCGGTAGCGGCAAGCGGGGCGTGCTGGTGGGTGCCGTGACGGTGGCGGCGGTAGCCGTGGTGATCGTGCTGTTCAAGACCATCCTCGGCTCCTTTGCTCCTGCGGCGGTGGACCAGTATCAGGTGCCGGACCTGTATAACATGACCATCGAGGAAGCGGAGAACGATCCCCGGATCGAAGGTGTTTTTGAGATCCAGAAGGCCGGCTCTGAGTTCAGCGCCGACGTGCCGGAGGGCCACATCCTCCGGCAGGACCCCAAGAAGGGGGAGACCCGGAAGGGCAGCCAGCTGGTGATCCAGGTGTGGGTCAGCGCCGGTGAGGAGACCGGCGAGGTGCCGGATCTGGAAAACAAATCCGAGCAGGACGCCCGTATCCTACTGGAAAAGCTGAACAAGGAATACAATCTGGAGCTGACCGTGGAGGCCCCAGAGGAATTGAAGCAGTTCTCCGAGGAGATCACGGAGGGGTACGTCATCAAGACGGAGCCGGCTCAGGGCGAGATCCTGAAAAAGGGCGATACCGTAAAACTGATCCTCAGCAAGGGCCCGGACATCAAACCGGTAACGGTCCTGCCCTTTGTGGGAATGAGCATTGACAGCGTGCTGTCCCAGCTGGAAAGCTACAAGCTGACCTGCGACGCCGCGGATGTGGAAGTAGTGGACAGCGACAAGCCCGGCGGCACCATTGTCTGGCAGAGTCCGGCCAGCGGCGAGACCGTGCCGGAGTGGACGACCATCAAGTTCCGGGTCAGCGCGGGACTGGCCAGCAGCGCCCTGCCCATCACGGTGGACATTCCCCAGAACGGAAAGGACATTGTCAAGGTGGAGATCTATGTGGGCGACGAGCCGAATCCCCAGTACAGCGAGACCGTCTACGAGGCGGACGGAGCCGTGAGCACCACCCTTTACGGCACGGGCCGGAAAATGGTGAAGGTCTACTTTGACGGCGTGCTGGATCAGAAGCAATCCTATGAGCGGAGCTTTGGTTGATACGATGGCAGAGGGACGGATTCAAAAAGCCCTCAGCGGCTTTTACTATGTGGATACCGGCGCGGAGGTGCTGACCTGCCGTGCCCGGGGAAAATTCCGGAAGGAGGGCCTGTCCCCTCTGGTGGGGGACCGGGTGACGGTCCGGGAGCTGGGAAACGGCGAGGGGTTCGTGGAGTCTGTCCTCCCCCGGAAAAACGCCTTTGAGCGGCCGGCGGTGGCGAATATCGACCAGTTGGTCGTGATCGGCTCCGCCGCCATCCCCAAAACAGACCCCTTTCTCATCGACCGCATTGCGGCCATCGCTGCCCTGAAGGGCTGCGAGGTGGTGGTGCTGCTGAATAAGTGCGATCTGGACCCGGCAGAGGAGCTGTACCGCATCTATACCGCCGCCGGGTTCCCGACACTGCGAATCAGCGCGGAGACCGGAGAGGGTCTGGAGGAACTGATCCCCTTGATCACTGGTAAGCTATCTGCTTTTACAGGCAACTCCGGCGTAGGGAAATCCAGTATCCTGAATGCGTTGGACCCGGCGTTCCAGCTAAAGACCGGGGAGATCAGTACGGCTTTGGGCCGGGGACGCCACACCACCCGCCATGTGGAGCTGTTCCGTCTGAGCTGCGGGGCGGAGATCATGGATTCACCGGGATTTTCCTCCTTTGAAACGGAGGAACTGAATCTGGAGCTGAAACACCGCCTGCCGGAGACCTTCCGGGAGTTCGCTCCCTATTTGGGGGAGTGCCAGTTTTTGGATTGCAGCCATACCAAGGAAAAGGGGTGCGCCGTGCGGGAAGCGCTGGAAGCGGGGAAACTCCAGCCCAGCCGGTATCAGAGTTATCTGCGTCTGTTCGAGGAACTGAAACCTCTGCGGGAATGGCAGGAAAAGCGAAAATAAGTACGCCCCATATTTGCGCCCCGTTTGTGAGATATGCCAGTCTCACAAGCGGGGCGCTTTTCTGCGTCAAAATGGAGGGTTGGAAACACTCCGGCTCGCAATCAGAGCGCTGCATAAGCCGCTGCGTTCTCATCGGGCCTGCTTCTCCTTGCGGAAAACGGTATGCTGTGGTAACATATATCAATCAACTGAAATGAATGGAAGGATCAGGAAATGCAGGCGTACACATACGTTGAAAAGGGGAAATTTGCATTACTGGAAAAGCCGAAGCCGGTGCTGCTGCACGAGCGGGACGCCATTGTGAAGGTGACGCTGGCCAGCATCTGCTCCAGCGATCTGCACATCAAGCATGGCAGCGTTCCCCGGGCCGTTCCCGGCATCACGGTGGGACATGAGATGGTGGGCGTTGTGGAATCGGTAGGCAGCGCCGTGACCCATGTCAAGCCGGGGGACCGGGTGACGGTGAATGTGGAGACCTTCTGCGGTGAGTGCTTTTTCTGTAAGAAGGGCTTTGTAAACAACTGTACCGATGAAAACGGCGGCTGGGCCTTGGGCTGCCGCATTGACGGCGGCCAGACGGAATACGTGCGGGTACCCTTCGCCGATCAGGGTCTGAACAAGATTCCAGACGGCGTCACCGACCGGCAGGCTTTGCTGGTGGGGGACGTCCTCGCCACCGGCTTCTGGGCGGCTCGTATTTCTGAGATCACAGCGGAGGACACCGTGTTGATCCTCGGAGCAGGCCCCACCGGAATTTGCACGCTGCTCTGCGTGATGCTGAAACAGCCGAAGCGCATCATTGTCTGCGAAAAGGATGAGAGCCGCGTCCGCTTCATCAACAAGCATTATCTGGAGGTGCTGACGGTCTCGCCGGACGAGTGCCTGAATTTTGTACGCACCAACAGCGACCACGGCGGCGCGGATGTGGTGTTGGAGGTGGCCGGCGCGGAATCTACTTTCCGTCTGGCCTGGGAGTGCGCGAGACCCAACGCCATCGTGACGGTGGTGGCACTGTATGACAAGGCCCAGGTCCTGCCGCTGCCGGATATGTACGGCAAGAACCTCACCTTCAAGACCGGTGGCGTGGACGGCTGCAACTGCGAGGAAACGCTGCGTCTCACGCGGAGGGAAACCTGGACACCGAGCCGCTCATCACCCACACCTATCCCCTCAGCAGGATCGAAGAGGCCTACGAGCTCTTTGAAAACCGGCGAGACAACGTGATCAAGGTCGCGGTGGAGTGCTCATGATCCCATGCGGGAACCACTGGCCCAACTGTCGCCCTGTTGCGATCCGATACAGAGACTAAAAAAGCTTGCTGTCAATCGACAGCAAGCCTTTTTGCGTTGGCAGCCAAAACGAGGGGGCTGCATGATTCTTTTTTGAAAGAGACACGTACCGGACTTTTTGCGGACTTCCGTTTGGGATTGGCTTCGATTTCTTACGCCCTCTTTTTCGGAATCAGCAGGAGCCGTTCGCAGGGGATCTCGGATTCCTGTTCCAACTGATTTGCTGCTAAAATGTCCGCGATGGTGGTGTTGTAGCGCTTCGCCACCTCCCACGCGGATTCCTGCTTTCCCACGCAGCGCAAAATCAGGGATGGCGCGTTGGACAGGTCCTTGGGCATACTCTCGTCCAGCGCGGCGGAGGCTACGCACAGCTTGCGGCACCGGCCGCAGACCTCCACCTGAAAATCAACCGGGAATCGGACCTCGATGCCACGGTCTCCCAAAGTTCCCTGAATTTCCTCCCCGCAGAAGGCCCGGGCGGACACGGCGCAGTCCTTTGGCAGCTCCATGGGGCAGCAGACGTCGATGCAGCGCTCCGCCGACAAACAGGCGCCTTCCTCGTCCAGATACAGCGCCCGGACCGTCACCGCCGTCCGCAGCTGAGCGATCTCTCCCTCCCGGCTGACGGACACCGCCCCGCAGTCGGCGCACAGGGACAGCACCGCCTCCGCCGCCACGCCGATCTCCAGCACCTCCCGGACGGTCTGCCGCCGGGTCACGGACTCGTACAGGCTGCATAGCTCCAGCTGACTTGGCTCATAGCGGGTCTCATAAGCGGTGGAGTAGAGGTCCGTCAGCAGCGTGACCTCCCGTGTCTCACGCAGAAAGGCCATGGTGTGATAGTAGACCGTCACGGACAGTTGGCGGCCCTCGTCATCGGAGCCGTCGATCTGAATGTCCGTCCCGGTGATCCGCAGGCGCATGGACACCTGGGTATTTTCCTCTGTGCTATCCGTCTCCATGATCTGTGAAAAGGGCAGCTCCGCGCTGGCGGAGGCCAGCTGCCCGCCGATGGTGCGGTACAGTGCGGAAACCAAAAAGACCCCCTTGAAGATCAGCTTGTTGCCAATGGCCTTAGTCTCCGTCACGATGCCGTTGGCCCGGCAGTGGAGCAGCTCCGCCGCACCCTCCCGGCCCAGCGACAGGGACATGGTCTCCGAAAAGGTCAGATCCTTTTCCGCCACTTGCCGCAGCAAAGACACCGTCTGCCCGCAGCACCGCTTTTCCACCAGCAGCGCCGGGTCCGTCTCCGCGTCGGAGGAGATGGTCAGGCATACCTTCCGGCAGCCGGCCAGATGGGTCACCAGCTTGCAGCGGGTGAAGATCTTCCGGGGATTCAGCATCCGGCTTTCCAGCAACTCGATCTCCGTCTCCACCACTACATGGGCGCACCCGGCCAACCCTTCCCCTTGCGCCGAAAAGGGCATGGCGAATTCCAGCGCCCGGACGCCGGACTCATTCTCCGGCGTGTAGAGGACCGTCACCCGGACGGTGCCGGTGACGCCGTCCTGCTCTGTGCCGCCGTGGAGGCAGACCACTCCCTCCGCCGAAATGATCCGGGCGATGTCCGGGCAGTAATCCGGAACGATGGTCTCCGCGGTCTCCTCCTGCGTCAGCGTCTGCGGCTCTCCCAGTTCGTATGTATCCAGACACTCCTTTTTTAATTCCAGTTCCATGTGGGTATCCTTCCTTTCCGCTCAGTGTACTTCAGTGCAGTTTATGAGCGGCGGGGACCCCTTATGCCTGGATTCTGAACAGCTTCCGCAGCAGTCCCCGCATGGCCTTGGGCGCCTTCCACACTACGATATTCATACCCCTCTCCTTTCTACCGCTTCCAGCAGGCACAGCCGCTGGCGATCAGCAATGTTGCCACCAGGAACATCAACAGTCCCGTTGGAAAAATGGCCGCGATGAGGATGCCTGCCCCCATGGCGATGGCGAATATTCCAATGATGCAGTTCCGTCCTCCCCGAAACACCCGGCTCCGCCTCCTTTCCTTACAGCCCAATATATGACCGCACCCCTGTCCCCGGTTCCGGTTTTCTTCCGAAATCGGATGCGGATGCATGTGCTTTTTCACCGCTCCAGGGACCAAATGAGTGTGGCCTCGATGGGGAGCTTTGCGATCGGCCGTAGGCGGTTTTGTGGCTGTGGTTGAAACCCGGACCGATGCGGTTTTAAATATGGTGTGTGCGTCCTGTCATAAAAATGGCCGCTGATGGCATAAGCTGTTCCAGAAGAAATGCTTGGGGGAGGGGATCGGATGTCCGGAAAAAAGAAACCGGCGGGAAAGCAGATCGCTTTGTGCTTGCTGCTGACGGCGGCTGTGGACGGCTTGGGTGTCCTGCTGGTGACGCTGCTGGCGGTGAAGGGGATCGTGGGGGAGGACAGGGTCCCGCAGGCGCTGGGGGCACTGGCCTTCTGCGCGGCCTTCGCCGGGGGACTTCCGGCAGGGAAGGGGAGGTTGGGCCCGGGCGGGAGCCTGCTGAACGCGGGGGCCTTCGCCCTGCTTCTGCTTTTGCTTTGCTTCGGCGGCTGGGGCGAGGGGATCGCGGTCCGGGGGCTGATCCGTCTGGCCCTGATCCTGCTGGGCGGGCTGCTGGCGGCTCTGCTCTGCGGGAAAGTGGGGAAGCGGCCCAACAAGCGATTGGTGAAATCTCACAAAAAGCTGCGTTCCGTCTGAAAAAGCGCCGTCCGGTGGGGCGGCGCTCCTTTTTTACGAGGTGGTCAGATATGGGAAGATTCTGCGGGGGATAGACACTACATCTTGCGTAAAATGAGAGAAAAGGTGCTGTTTTATGCTGCGATTTACGCGGTTAACATAATACAGTTTACATAATATTTTAGCATAAATGCCGAAAAACAGGTATTTTCTGGAAACACCTTGCGAAACGGCGCCATTTGAATTATATTTGAATGAGAAAAGTTTTACGTCAACCGCAACATAAATCTTGTCCCACTTTCATAGGCTGGGGTGAGGTGATGCGGTTTGAAATGGAATCGTGCGGAACGATGGACAGACCCCAGCCGGCTGCACAGCCTGCTGCTGGCGGTTTTCTTTTTTCTCGGGATCGGCGCGGGTGTTGTCTGTGCCGGACGGATCTCCGGGGATGTGGAACGGGAACTGACCACGTACCTGACGGATTATCTGGCCTTGGCGCAGAGTCAGGACCTTGGAATTTCCGTGGTTTGTTCTCTGACGCTGCTCTATCTGCAAGGACCGGTTTTGGCGTTCCTATGCGGCGTCTGCTCTGCGGGAATCCTGTTGCTGCCGCTGCTGGCGGCTGCTGCGGGCTTTTTTCCGGCCTATGCGGCGGGATGCCTGACGGCTTCCTTCGGCGGGCGGGGCCTGCTGCTGGCGCTGGCCTTTTTCGGCTTTCGCTGTCTGGTCACGGTGCCTTGCTTTTTTCTGCTGGCGGCGCCTGCGATGGGCCGGGCCGCCGCACTGCGTGGACTGTCCCGGGGGAGACGGGACGCCGCGTTTTCCGCCTGCGGCCGTGGTTGTTGGCTGGGCTTCGGTATTGTGTGTTTGATTTTGTGTCTGGGCGCGTGGATAGAACTGCGGCTGTCGCCGTTTCTGCTCCGCGCGCTGCTGGAACGATTTTTTTAGGAAGGGAGTTGACGGAAATGGATGATATTGCCCGTTTTGGTGCGTATTTGTCCGATGAAAAGCATTCCTCCCGGAACACCGTCAGTTCCTACCTCCGGGATACGACCCAATTCGCTGAGTATTTACATAATTACTGCGACATAGACCTGCGGGAGGCGGACAGCGCGGCAGTCCAGGACTATATGGACTGGATGCTGAGCCACGGAAAGTCCGCCGCGTCCGTTACCCGATTTCTGGCTTCCATCAAATCCTTTTACAGCTACATGATCTCCGTCGGAGAGATAGAAGTCAGCCCCGCGCAGGGGGTTGTCGCTGCCAAGGCGGAGCGAAAATACCCTGAAATTCTCACCGCCAAAGAGGTAGAGCTGTTTCTGGAACAGCCGGAATGTGTGGACGCGAAAGGCTTCCGTGATCACGCCATGCTGGAGTTGCTGTACGCCACCGGGATCCGGGTCAGCGAACTGATCGCACTGAACATGGAGGACCTGAACCTCGCGGCCGGGTTCATCCGATGCTCCAACGGAAAAAAGGAGCGGATCATCCCGCTTTACCACGGCGCAGTCCGCGCCTTGCAGGACTATATCAGAGGAATCCGTCCCCAGCTCATTGCCGATACCGAAGAACAGGCCCTGTTTGTAAACATGAACGGCGAGCGCATGAGCCGTCAGGGCTTCTGGAAGATCATCAAGCACTATCAGGAGAAGGCAGGGATTCAGAAGGACATCACCCCCCACACCCTGCGCCATTCCTTTGCGGCGCATCTTCTGGAAAATGGCGCAGATCTTCGGGCCATTCAGGAAATGCTGGGCCATGCAGACATTTCCTCTACCCAGATCTATACCCATGTTGTCAAAAACCAGCTGAAAGACGTATATCAAAAAGCGCATCCCAGAGCATAAAACCGGCAGGGCAGCAGCTCCGCCGGTTTTTTTGCGGCTTTTTGAAAAAATATCTTTTCGGAGAACAAAATGGAAGGCTCCGCCGTCTAATGGATAAAAGAAGGGAGGTGGGCGCTGTGAATCAGCAGGAGTTTGCAGGCCGAACCGAGGCCGTCAAAGCCCGGCTGTATCGGACGGCCTATCTGTATCTTGGAAACGAAGATGATGCGCTGGAAGCCGTGGATGAAGCTGTGTATCAGGCGCTGCGGGGGCTGAAGCAGCTGCGGCAGCCGGACTTTTTTGAAACGTGGATCACCCGGATCCTGATCAACGTCTGTCACAATGAACTGCGCCGCCGGAAGCGGTTTCATCCCGGTGGGGACGACGCCCTGCCGGACACCGCCGGGCCGGACGCCTATGAGCATCTGCCCTTGAAAGAGGCGATCCGCCGTCTGCCGGAGGAGCTTCGCAGCGTGGTGATCCTGCGATTCTTTTCCGACTGCACGCAGGCAGAAACTGCCGCCGCGCTGAACATTCCGCAGGGGACTGCGGCCACCCGTCAGAAACGGGCGCTGGCCCTGCTGAAATTGGAGCTGGGAGAGGAGGGACAGGCATGAACCGCATGGATGAGTACACCGCCCTGTTAGCAGAACTGGAACAGGTTCCGAAAGAACTGGATAACACGGTGAATAAAGCACTGAACAGGAAAAATACTTTACAGAAAAAACGACGATTTTTCGGCACCTCTTTGGGCGGTCTGGCGGCCTGCTTCGCGGCATTCGTACTGCTGGTGAACCTGTCGACACCCTTCGCCCGGGCCTGCGGACGGATCCCCCTTCTGGCGGATCTGGCCAAAGCGGTCAGCTGGTCGCCCAGCCTGTCCGCCGCCGTGGAGCATGACTATGTGCAGCCCATGAATCTGTCTCAGTACCAAAACGGCATCACAGCAAAGGTGGAATACCTGATCGTGGATCGAAAGCAGGTGGACGTGTTCTTCTCCATCCGGTCTGACGATTACGCCCATCTGGATTTGGATCACCCAACGCTGACGGTGCCGGAGGAACAGGAGGGATACGCTTCTTCCTTCAGCAGCTATGGCATTGAAAACGGCGATCTCATGGAACTCCGGATCGACTTTATGAACCGGGACGTGCCGGACTGCCTGACCATGACCTTCGGCGTTTATGACAACCAGCATCTCTATGAGAACCAGAAGCCCCCGGCGCAGTCCAACGTGGCTGACTACGGCGACGAGCTGCTGTCCGATAACCCGAAAGAGCAGCGGGAGATTTTGGCCACCTTTACCTTTGAACTGCACTTCGACCCCACCTACACGGAGCAGGGGACGGTCATCGATGTGGGAGAGACCTTCCTGCTGGACGGCCAGTCCATAACGCTGACGGAGGCGGAGATCTATCCCACCCACCTGCGGCTGAACTTCGACTATGACCCCGCCAACACCGCATGGCTGACGGAGCTGAATTTCTATCTGGAAAACGAGCGGGGAGAGCGGTTCAACGGCATCGTCAACGGCATTTCCGCCACCGGAAACCCGGACGATCCCTCCACGGATTCCGTCTGGCTGGACAGTCCCTATTTCTCCACAGGGGAACACCTGACCCTCCACGTCACCGGGGCCGCCTGGATCGACAAGGGACAGGAGCGGGTGAAAGTGGATCTGGCAAAGGGCATGATCGAGGATCCGCCCCAGGGCGTCCGTCTGGAATGGGCGGAGAAGCGGGATGCCGGCTGGGTGGTGTCCTTCAGCGCCGGGTCGCGCTGGGAGAAAACGATGCATTACCAGATCTGGAAAAACTGTTTCTATGACGAGGACGGCACGGCCCATGACATCAATCAGCGGGGTGCATCCAGTTCCCCCATGATCTTGGGCGAGATCTCCGGCGCGGAGCTGGAATCTTACGAGGCCGCCGAAAAAGCCGCGAAAGAGGAAGGACGGTACTTTGAGACCTTCGGCCTGAAGGACTGCACGGCGGACCGCGTGTGGCTGGAGCCCTGCTGGACCCGGATCACCGACAGCACCGCTCAAGTGGTCATCAAATAAACGGAAATCAAACAAGCCAAGCGTGCGTGGTTTTCCACGCACGCTTCAGCGTGTCGAAAAAGTCTTTTTGCCCCGCTGAGCAAGTTTT
>ERZ773173.3364-NODE-3364-length-10209-cov-4.278511_pt1 | contig 10209 bp, 6 predicted proteins | sample MGYA00580535_ERZ773173 | MGnify/ENA primary metagenome ERZ773173 (study PRJEB29015, sample SAMEA2737856) | human gut metagenome | biome: human gut; feature: human-associated habitat; material: faeces | place: China | collected 2012 ...
GAACCATTTATCGAAGATATTCTAAATATAGATACATACTATATTATAGATAGTTTTATAAAGATATATAGAGATGTTATAATATTATCAGAAAATAGTATATTAATTGGTGATATGAACTTTAGTAATATAATATTTGGTAAGAATGGTATTAAGGTAATTGATTTTGATAATTATAAAAAGTCTACCCTTAGTAGAAATAAATTAATAGAATTAAATAAAGAAGAACTATGTAGATGTTTTAAAGGAGCATATAGGAATGCTTTATATAACATTTTAATAACTAAATATATTCCCAATAGTATCGGTAAAATGATGGATTTATTTAATCCTGATGTAGATAATTTACCTAGTCATGTTACTAAAAAATTAGTTAAACATCCCAATTTACTACACTTTTTTGAGGATAGAAATGTGTAAACCAATAGTTAATTGTAACTACAGATGTTTACACGTTTTTAATATTCTGATATAATGTAATAAAGTTTATATTATAGAAGGGAGAAGAAAATATAAATTAGCGCCAGACTAGAAATAGTTAACGAGGTATGTAGTTATCGAGTTTTCGGCGGATACTACATTGGGTGTATATGCTCATTAGATTATTATAAAAAAACAAAATCAAAATTGTAACAAGATAATAATCATATATAAGAGGAGGTTAAAAATTATGTGTGGCATCGTAGGTTATTCGGGTAAGCGCAGCGCCCAGGAAGTGCTGCTGAACGGTCTGGAAAAGCTGGAATACCGCGGCTATGACTCCGCCGGCGTCGCGCTGGCGCTGGAAGGCGGCATCCACGTCGTCAAGAGCAAGGGCCGGCTGGAAGTGCTCCGCCGCAAGCTGGAGGCAGAAAACCTGCCCGAGAGCTTCTGCGGCATCGGACACACCCGCTGGGCCACCCACGGCGAGCCCAGCGACGTCAACAGCCATCCCCACTCCACCCCCCGCGTGAGCATCGTCCACAACGGCATCATCGAGAACTACGGCCCTTTGAAGGCCGACCTGATGGCCAAGGGCGTCACCTTTGAGAGCGAGACGGACACCGAGGTGCTGGTCAAGCTCATCGACTACTTCTGCTGCGCCCAGCCCAAGCAGAGCCCTCTGGCAGCCCTGCGGGAGGCGCTGGCGATGGTGCGGGGCAGCTATGCGCTGGGCGTGCTGTTCCGGGAAGAGCCGGACACCATCTACGCCGTCAAGAAGGAGAGCCCCCTCATCGTGGGCTGGGGCGAGGGCGAGAACTTCGTGGCCTCCGATATTCCGGCCCTGCTCAAGTACACCCGCCGCTACAGCGTCCTCGAGGAGGGCGACATGGCGGTGGTCAAGGCCGACGGCATCCGGTTCTACGACGCCTTCGGCAAGCCGGTGGAGCGGGAAGTGCTGACCGCCGACTGGGACGAAGAAGCCGCTGAGAAGGGCGGCTACCCCCACTTCATGCTGAAAGAGATCCATGAGCAGCCTGCCGCCATCACGGCCACCGTCAGCCCCCGGGTGGAGGACGGTATGCCCGACCTCCGCATCCCGGAGCTGAGCGACGAGAAGCTGCGCAGCATCAAGAACATCCACCTTGTGGCCTGCGGCACGGCCATGCACGCCGGTATGGTGGGCAAGACCGCCATTGAGGCGCTGGCGCGGGTGCCCGCACAGGTGGATATCGCCAGCGAGTTCCGCTACCGCGACCCCATCCTGAAGCCGGAGGATCTGGTTATCATCATCAGCCAGTCTGGCGAGACCAGCGATACGCTGGCCGCCCTCAAGCTGGCCAAGAGCCGGGGCGTGCCGGTGCTGGCCATTGTAAACGTGGTGGGCAGCAGCATTGCCCGGGCAGCGGATTACGTCATGTACACCTACGCAGGGCCGGAGATCGCGGTAGCGTCCACCAAGGCCTATATGGTGCAGCTGTGCGTGCTGTACCTGTTTGCCCTGCGTCTGGCCTACGCGCGCGGGCAGCTGACCGAGGAAAAGACCAAATACTACACCGCCCAGCTGCTGCACGCATCCGAGGTCATCAAGCCCCGCCTTGCGGACTGCGAGCAGATCAAGTACCTTGCCAGCCGCTATGTGAACACCCAGAGCTGCTTTTTCATCGGGCGTGGGTTCGACTACGCCCTTTCGCTGGAGGGCAGCCTGAAGCTGAAGGAGATCAGCTATGTGCACTCGGATGCCTACGCGGCAGGCGAGCTGAAGCACGGCACCATCAGCCTGATCACGGACGGCGTGCCGGTCATCGCGCTGGCGACCCAGAAGAACGTCTACGAAAAGACCATCTCCAACGCCAAGGAGACCCGCAGCCGCGGCGCACGGGTGCTGCTGTTCACCACAAAGGACGTGGAAGTGCCGGAGGGCGTTGCCACCGAGGTCATCCGTCTGGACGAGTACGACGACATCCTGATGCCGCTGCAGCTCATCGTGCCCTTGCAGCTGTTCGCCTACTACATGGCGGTGCTGCGCGGCTGCGACGTGGATAAGCCCCGCAACCTTGCCAAGAGCGTAACGGTGGAGTAACAGGGGAGAAAACGATTTAAAATGGTCTCCGCTGCGCTCTGACCATATTCAGAGGAAAGATGATTTTTACTGTGGTTCAGAAACGCCTGCGGGCGTTTCTGAACCACTTTTTCACAAGTAGAGATGCTCTTTAGGAAATGTCTTTCCCCGTGAAAAGGCAAGTCTGGAAAATCCGCAGATTTTCCAGACTTGCAAATATAAAAATATTCTTCCGCTAAAAATGGTCGGAGCCGAGCGGAGACCATTCAAAATAGTATATAGCACAAAACCGCCCGCTGCACGAAATGGTGTGCAGCGGGCGGTTTGTTATATGCGGGAAGAACAGGGGCGCTTACCAGAACCAGTAGCGTTTCTTGAACGCGATGTAGACCACGGCGATCAGGATCACAACCACGCCGCCGGCGATGAAGAAGGACCAGTTGATATTGCCGAACCGCAGGTTCTGGTTGGTCAGCAGGTAGCGGCCGGCAGTGTCGGCGGTGATCACGCCGTCCTTGTAGCTGTTCAGGTACTGCCACTTGTTGCTGATGGTGTTGTACAGGTACAGGCGGGAGTAGGTGCTCACGTCCAGTTCCAGCTGCACCGCGCAGGGAAGGGTACGGCCGTTATCCAGCTCAAACTCCAGCCCCTCTGCGCTCTCGGTGAAGGTGATGGCGGTGTCGATCTCGCTGGTGGTACTCTTCACCTCCTTACCGGAAACGTTCAGGGTATAGCCATCGCCCACCACGCACAGGGTCTTGCCGGTGGTGCGCAGGGCGTTCAGAATCTCGCCGGTCACGATGGGAACCTCAGACTGGGCGAACACCACCTGATCCTCGGTGCTGTCCTGAATGGTCTGCACCACAGGGTCCAGCGGGATAGTGGTGCTGTCGTCCGGGGTGTTCGTGCCGTCATTGCTGCTGTCGCTGCCGGAGGCGGCATCTGCCGAGCGGTTCACGATGACGGTGACCATGGCAGTAGCCTTGCCGTTGGAGATGGTAATGGAGGTAGAACCGGTGCCTACCGCCGTGACCACGCCCGTGGGGCTGACCGTGGCAATGCTGCTGTTGCCGGACTTGAAGGTGAAGGACTGGGATGCACTGGCAGGGGTGGCCTTGGCCGTAATGGTGCGGGTGGCACCGGGCTTAAGCACGATGTAGTTGGTGTTGGGGGTGATCACCTGTCCGCTGTTGTTGGAGGTGGTGCCGCTTGTGCCGGTGGAGGAATCCGTGGGCAGGGCAAGCACCGTAACGGTGGTGGTGGCTACCACCGAGCCGCAGGTTGCGGTAATGGTGGCTTTGCCGGGAGCTACGCCGGTCACACGGCCAAAGCTGTTCACCGTAGCAATCTTCTCGTTAGAGGAGGTCAGGGTGACAGTGGCGTAGTTGGAAGCAGAGCTGGGGCGCACCTGCAGCGAAGCTGACACCGAGTTGCCCACATAGATGGTGTTGGAGGAGAGGGAAAGGTCCATCTCGGTCACGATCATGGAGGAGTCCATGGATACCACGATGGTGTAGGCGCAGATCTGGTTGCCGGCTGCTGCCGTAACGGTGGCAGTGCCAACGCCCACAGCCTGTACCACGCCGCTGCTGCTTACGGTCAGCACGCTGCTGTCATCGGTCAAAAAGACCACAGAGTCGGTGCTGTAACTGGGGCTGACCACGGGGGACAGCTGCTGAGAAGCGCCCAGCAGCATATTGGCAGAGTAGCTGCCGGTGGCAATGCTCTCGGCGGGCACGTCCTTGAGCCATGGCAGTGAAACGCCGTTCTGCTCTTCAACGGGCAGACTGGCTGCGGCAGCGCTTAGTGCGGTGCCGCATACCAGCACACCCAGCATCAGCACACAGGCGGCCAGTTTCTTTGCGGTTCGAATCATGTTGTTTGTACCTCTTTGGGGTGGTGTAGAAGGGGGCATCCTGCCGTGCTGCGTAATCCGTTTTTAGCGGAACAGCACGCCCAGAGCCTCCATAGCATACTCAAAATAGGTGACCTGATCGTATTCCACGCGGGCGGTCACGCTCATACCGTTGGAAAGATCCACCTTGTCGCCGCTGCGGCTCACCACATAGGTGGCGTCGGGCTTGATGGTCATCTTGTAGTAGGAGCCGTTGTTGCTGGAGGTCACATCGCTGTCAATGGAGGTGACCGTGCCGGTCAGCGTGCCGTAGGAATACTCCGACAGGCCGGTGATGGCGATCTTGCAGGGGTCGCCGACATGTAGCAGGGGGCGGTCGTTCACCGTCACCATGGCCATGATCTCCAGATCATCGTTCTCGCTGGCAACGGTAGCCAGTGCAGAACCGGCACTCAGCACCATGCCCTCCTTGTAAGGGCTGTCCATGTGGATCACGCCGGAGGTGGGCGCGTAGATGAAGTAATCGTTGGCACCAGTGTTCAGGGAATCCAGCTGCGCCTGCAGGTTATCCACGTTGACCTGTGCACTGGTAATGCTCTGGGAGATGGACTGCATGGTAGAGTAGTACAAAGACTCCAGCTCGCTCTGGTTCTGCTCCATCAAAGCCTTGATCTGGGTGTCGGAGTAACCGGCAGCCTGATAGGTGGTGGCGTCAAAGGTCTTTTGCGCTACCTGGCTTTTGTAGGTCTGGTACTGGTAGTAGTAGGGCTGGTCCTCGGCATTCGTCTCGTCGAAATAGTTGGTGTCGTCCTGAATGCATTTGAGCAGCTTGTTGTACTGATCCAGCTGCTTCTGGTAGATATCCAGCTGGCTTTGCAGGTTATCCTTCTGCATATCCAGATCGGTGCTCTTCAGCCGGGCGATCAGGTCGCCTTCGTTCACATAGCTGCCCTCAGAGACATACAGTTCGGTGATGGAGCCGGAGTAGCTGGACATGATGTAGGTCTTGTTGGCGGCCTGCACCACACCGCTGTTCTGGCTGACATAGATGCGGTTGGTCTGGGTGCTCCAGATCACCAGAAAAATCATGAACAGACCGGTCAGAATGACAAAAGCATACCCGTAGGGGGGCAGCTTTTTGTCCATCATGATCCGGCGGTCCTGCAGATCCGAAAGGTTCTGAATGGTTGTCGTCATAATTATTTGGTCTCCATAAATACGTCGATCACGGCATCGTCATCGTCCTGATTGACATAGATGGTATAGTTGTTACCGGTCAGCTTGATGTCGTTTTCAAAGGCCATGATCTGCAGCTTGGCGGTAGCCAGCTGGTTGTGGCTCATCGGACCAGTGTAGTGGGCGTACAGACAGTTCTTCACCCGCAGCACAGCGTCCATGTGGTAGCCGGGCTCCATCTGGGTGATCATCTGGGTAGCCTGCTGCATCATGTACAGTTCCGGCACATGATCCGGGCCGGTACCCATCTTTACCGCCTGCACCAGCGGGCCGATAGGCTGTGCGCCGTTGCTCTTCATAAAGTTCTGCATCTGGGTCAGGATGACCGGCAGATTGCCCAGTTCCTCAGGGCGCACGAGGCGGGAGAGGACATTGGTCAGCTTGAGGGTCTTGTTTTCAGCAACTTTGATCTCATTCATGATAAATTACCCCTAATCCTGTTATATTTTTAATGTGAACCGAAACAAAAAGGTGCCCGGAAGCGTCTGCCTCCGGGCACACCATAACGAGGCATTTTTTGGTTTCCCAGCGGGAAAGCGCTTATGCTGCATCCGGGCAAAGGCTGCGGATGCGGTGCGGTCAGTAGGTGATGGACTCGCCGTCGTCGTCCTCTTCCACCACAGCAGAAGGTACCTGCGGAGCGGGCTCGGACTTGCGCTTGCGGAAGATGCCCTGCTGCATATTCCACAGTTCGGCATAACGGCCATCCTTTGCCAGCAGTTCCTCATGGGTGCCGCGCTCCACGATCTTGCCGTGATCCATCACAAGGATCAGGTCGCAGTCACGGATGGTAGAAAGGCGGTGCGCCACGATCAGCATGGAGCGGTCTGCCAGCTGCTCGTAGATCATGTTGAAGATCAGCGTCTCGGTGGCAAAGTCCAGATTACTGGTAGACTCGTCCAGAATGTAGAGGTTAGAGTCCTTCAGGAAGGCGCGTGCCAGTGCGATACGCTGCTTCTCACCGCCGGACAGGCCGTTGCCGGCTTCCTCCAGATAGGTGTTGTACTGCAGCGGCAGGTGACGGATAAACTCGTGGGCATCGGCCTTCTTGGCAGCTTCCTTCACCTCGTCCAGCGTGGCATCCATGCGGGAGATGCGGATGTTGTCGTAGATGGTCTTACTGAACAGCTCGATGTTCTGGGGCACATAGGCAATGGCGCGGCGCACCGAACTGTTGGTGTACTCGGCCAGATTTGCGCCGTTTATGTCGATCTCGCCGTCCTCGGGGTCGTAGTACTTCAGCAGCAGTTTGGTGATGGTGGATTTGCCGCTGCCGCTGCCGCCCACCAGCGCCACCTTTTTACCGGCGGGAATGGTGAAGCTGATGTGATCCAGCGCGGGAGCGCGGTTGCCGTAGCGGAAGGTGACGTCCTTGAACTCGATGTCGCCCTCTACCTTGTCCAGCTCGCTCTGCTCCACACCCTCGGCGGTCTCGTACTCAGAGGGGTAGTCCATGATCTCGGTCAGACGCTTCATGGAGATGCTGGCTTCCTGGATCTGCATCTGCAGACCGATCAGGTTGCTCAGGGGGGAGGTGAAGTAGCCGGACAGGGTGCTGAAGGCCATAAAGCCGCCCAGCGTCATCTCGCCGTTCAGCACCTGCGTGATGCCCACGTAGGTGGTAAGCATACTGAAACCGGTGGAGATGAAGGAAGAGATCAGGCCCTGCGTGGTGCTGATGCGGCTGGAGCGCAGGCTGATCTTCAGGCTCTTCATGTACTCGCGTTCCAGATTATCCAGCTCGGTCTGCTCGTTGGCATTGCACTTGACGGTCTCGATGCCGCGCAGGCTCTCGATCATCTGGCTGTTCAGCGCAGCCGACTGTGCCATGCTCTCTTCGTTGATCTTTTTATAAGGCTGTTTGTACACCAGCACCAGAAGGATGCTGACCAGCGCCATGAACAGCGAGATGGAGAACAGCATGGCGTTCATGCGGAACAGAATGATGCCGGTGATGACAGCCATGGAAATATCCATCACAAGGCTCAGCGCGATGCTGGTAAAGATAGATTTGATGGTGTTTGCGTCCGAGTAACGGGTGGTGATATCACCGGTCTTGCGGGTGGCAAAGAACTTCATGGGCAGGTTGAAGATGTGCCCGAAGTAGCCCAGCATCAGCGGGATATCGATCTTGATGGACAGATGGATCAGCACCCATTGGCGCACAAAGCCGATCAGCGTGCTGGTAATGCTGACCACACTGAACACCAAGATCAATGTGACCAGCAGGCTGTTCAACCCGTAGGGCAGCACCTCGTCCATCAGGATCTTATTGAACATGGAGGACGCGATGCCCAGAATGGTGGTGATGATCGAACTGAGGATGGCGTAGAAGAACAGCTTTTTCTGGGGCAGCAGCAGGTTGATATACCGCTTCATCATGCCGCCCTTTTCAATCTTGCCGCCCTTGAACTCCGAGGTGGGGTTCAAAAGCAGCAGAACACCGGTAAAGTTCTTGTAGAACTCGTCCAGACTGATCTTTTTCAGTTCCGTGCCGGGGTCGCCGATGATGACGTAATCCTTGCACTTATGCTTTTTGCCCTTTTCCTCTTCTTCCTTGCGGCTCTCGGCGTCCTGCAGCATATGCTTGCGGCGTGCGCCATCATCCTTGATGGTGGTCTTTTTGAACACCACAACAAAGTGAGCCAGACCCTGATCGGTGATGACCTGTGCAATACAGGGAAGCGAGAAATCGCTCAGAAAGTTTTCGCGGTCCACGCGGACTGCGGCGGTGGTAAAACCAAGTTCATTGGCGGCTTTTTGCAGGCCTACAAGGTTGGTGCCTTTCAGGTCGGTGCCCATCATATCCCGCAGGCGGGTAATGGTAACTTCCTTTTTGTAGTGCAGGCACACCATGGCCAGACAGGCAGCCGCACAGTCGGTGGTATCGTGCTGCCGGACGTAGGTATAACGCATAGATGTTTCCTTTTACTCTCAAGATTTATTCAAACGACACCAAGCCGCCCTGCCGCCCTGCGTTTGCCGCACAAGACCACCGGCCTGCCTGCTGATTTGACCAACGAAAAAATTGCGCTCCTGCACGGCAGTCTTCTGACCGGGGAGCGCCTGTCTGTGGGCGGAAAAGACTGTGCAGCCTGCACAGTACCTTTTCCACGCCTATAAACTTATAAAAGTATACCACAACCACTAGGGTTCTTCAAGGCGATATTTTTTAAGAACCGTAAAGAAAGGGTGAAAAAGATGCAGATAAACAAAAAAGCGATGGAAGAATATCCATCGCTTGCTGGCGCCTCTTGCCTGACTCGAACAGGCGACACCCTGATTAACAGTCAGGTGCTCTAACCGACTGAGCTAAAGAGGCATATATCCAGAGCTTTACAGCGGTAAAAGCTGCTGCGAGTAGGATTATACCTCTTTTGCCTATATTTTGCAAGTCTTTTTCGAAAATTTATGAAAAAAGCTTTCAGGCGGGGCAAGCAGTCGTGAATCGAGACAGCGGAGCCCGGTCGTTCCCGATTGCAGAAAACTTTGCTCGTCCAGCACGGCCACCACCGACTCGCCAGTGGTCATCCTCCCTCTGTCGCTATTCGCGACATCTCCCTCCGGCCGGAGGGAGTCTTTCCTATCAGGGGAGCTGGCGGGCGCAAGCCCGACGGAGAGGTTCAACGGCTCATCGGAACGCAGCATCGGGCACAACGGCAGGCGAGAGCAGCAGCTCCCAGCCGCCCGGCGGGGGCGGAAGGTCACAGAAGGCTGCATAGAGCGGTTGAGCCGGAGCCGAAGCCAGTATGGCCGGGACGGCGGGCAGGATGCAGTGTCCGGCTACCGTGGTGCAGGGGACGAACCGCAGGCCGAGTTCGGGCGGCGGCAGGGTGGAAGGGGCCGCGAAGTAAGCAGATAAGTAGGAGCGCAGCGGGCCGGGCAGGGTGTTCTGCACGGCGACAAAGCGCACGAGTACGACCTCCCGGCCTGAAAGCGGCTCCTGCACCGAGAAACCGGTGTCGCAGAAGGCCCGGAGTGGGAGGGATGCGCTGCCAATTTGCAGAGTGACGGGAAACGTCTGCCCGCCGTTCCGGCCCAGAAACCGCAGGATGCCCTGCACAGCCAGATACACGCCCCCGGCGCAGACCAGCAGCAGCCCCGGCGAGAGGGGAAGGTAGATGCTGAAATTGTTGGCCTGTGCGCCGGGCAGGAGCACGGCTCCCGTCAGCGCAAAATGAAGGGCTGCGAACCATGCCAGAAGCCGCAGAAAACACCGCGCGCCCGGAAACCCATAGCCAAGCAGGACGATGCCGGCCCCGGAGGTCAGCTGATACCCGACTGACACCGGCCACGGCAGGGCAGGGGCCAGCAGGATGAGGGAGGCTGCCGCCCCGGCCAGCGCCCCGCCTACGACCCGCCCGCCCGACGTGCTCACGCCGCACAACAGCCCTGCCGCCAGCAGAAACAGCGCAGTCGTGAGAAAGTTGACCAGCAGAAGAACATCGAGATAGATCACGGCCCGGATAAGCCCCGCCCCCTTTTGGGAGATTATAGCAGGAGGAGGACGAAAAATTTGCAGGAAACGGGGGAGGTGGACTTTGGTACAACCTCTCAGTCATCGCTTCGCGATGCCAGCTCCCCTGGTAGGAAAGACTCCCTCCGGCCGGAGGGAGATGTCGCGAATAGCGACAGA
>ERZ773173.3366-NODE-3366-length-10203-cov-2.972507_pt1 | contig 10203 bp, 10 predicted proteins | sample MGYA00580535_ERZ773173 | MGnify/ENA primary metagenome ERZ773173 (study PRJEB29015, sample SAMEA2737856) | human gut metagenome | biome: human gut; feature: human-associated habitat; material: faeces | place: China | collected 2012 ...
CCATCTCTTCTAATTGCAAATACATCATAATTATTATCCTACGTTGGCATTATCCAAATCAGGTTATAGGTCGAAGTTCACAACTTCCTCTCAGCCAGTTTACTAGCTCCCTGTTATTAATTTATATATACAATATAATTTATAAATTATCATTTGTCAATAAGTTTAATTATTTTTCTTGAACAACTCACTGACAAGTAAAGAACCTAATATCAAAATCGCTCCAATCCATTGAGAAATACTCATCGGCTCATCTAAAAGAACTGTGGATAAAATAATCGCAGTTACTGGGTCTAAATAGCTAAAAATAGCAACTTTTTGTGCTGGTAATTCTTGTAGTGAAGAAAAATATAATAAATACGCTATACCTGTATGTATAATGCCTAATATAGCCAAAGATAATAACGAAAAGCCACTCATGCTCCATGAATTTCCCTGATAGATTACATAAGGCAATAAAATTATTGAAGCTAATAATAATTGAGCAATACTGCTATCAATGGCAGAAATATCTTTGAAAAATTTATTTGCTAAGACTACAATCGCATAAAATAATGCAGCAGATATTCCATACAGTACACCGATAAAATCATTCACACCAGATTGATTGTCATTGAATATGCCAGCGACTAATGCCATACCTAATAAAGATAAAATTACACAGATGATTTTAAATAGCGATAAACTTTCTTTCAATATAAATGGAGATAATAATACTACAAAAGTAGGTGCTAAATAATATGTAAGTGTCGCTGTAGCTATCGTTGTATAATTATATGCTTGAAATAAAAAAATCCAGTTAAAACCTATAGCTACACCAGCTATTAATAAATAGCGTAAATTTTTTATCAAAGCATTTCGATTTATTTTTTTGTGCAAACATACCATAGCGATAAATAAAATAAAAGCACCTACAAAACCACGCACTAGGGCTATTTGCGAACTTGCAAGTTCGATATTGCGCACAAATAAACCGATACTACCAAAAATAAGCATAGCCGTAATATTTTTTAAAGTTGCATTCATGAAAATCATTCACATCTCTTTCTATATTTATCTAGTCAATAATTATTGTTTATAATATAGCATAAAAACAATATACGTACTAGCTTAAAATTTGTTATAATTGATTTATATTTTATAATTCTAATGAAAGTACGGTGATATGATGATAAAAGCTATTTTCTTTGATATTGATGGTACATTAGTTAGCTTTAAAACACATAAAATTCCTGAATCTACAATACAAGCTTTACATACTTTAAAAGCAAAAGGAATAAAATTATTTATCGCAACTGGTCGTCCGCCATATGACTTGAAATTTTTAATTGATGAATTTGGCGATTTATTCACTGGTTATATTACTTTTAATGGTCAATATTGTTATGATAGTACAGGGAAAATCTTACACGAAGAATATTTAAATCGTGAAGATTTAATCCAATTTACAAATTACATCAAAGATAAAGATATCGCTTGTGGTTTTATGGAAATAGATTATTTTTATTTTAATCTCTATAATGACCGCTTAGCAAAATTAAAAGAAACTTTAGGAGATACTGCACCTGATAGAGCATTTGATGATGTAAGTCGTGTATCCAATCATAAAACATATCAATTGAATATTTTCCTAAATGAAGATGAAGAACAAGAAGTCTTACCATATTTGCCAAATTGCAAAGCTGTTCGTTGGTGCCCATATTTTACAGATATTATTCCTAAAGATGGCGGTAAAGGCACAGGCATCAAAAAAGTTTTAGCTTACTACGGCATAGATATCAATGAAGCCATGGCTTTTGGTGATGGTGGAAACGATGTGGAAATGCTTGAAGCTGTAAAATATGGCATAGCTATGGGAAATGCTAATGATAATTTAAAACAGATAGCAGATTTTATCACTTTAGATGTAGATAATGATGGCGTAGCTTATGCTTTAAAACAATATAACGTATTATAAAAATAAACCTACTATAAATTAACTTATTTAAAAGTAATCTATAGTAGGTTTTCTTTAATTAAAATATTTCTTTAACGACGGTAAATACAAAATGAGAATGATTGACTCTAATAAATACGTTAAATTATATGTCAGCCATATACCATCATTACCTAGATAAGACATCAATATTTTTTGGCAGATATAGAAAAATATCACAGCGACAAACATCATATTTCTGATAGAATCTGTATTGCCAATACCTGTATACATACCGTATAAAAGCAGTCCCACACAGGCACATATTGGATGCAAAATCAGATAGATACTATAATCGTTAGCATAATTAGCCACAACTGCCAAATCAGTCATCATATTTATAAAATACGATTTAGTGATATACATAATCACTGAAATAAAAATTATAAATACAGCTAAACATCTTAAACTTATCTTTAATACTGAATTTAATAAATTTATATCCTTATATCCCTTTGCTTTTCCTGAAAATACACTCACACCATTTGCCATACCATCAATAAAGTAGACCACGATAAAAATAATTTCTAAGATAATAGCATTACTAGCTAGTGTAACAGTTCCCATGCTTGCCCCAGCTATGGCAAATAAATTATTTATCGTCAATAAACAAACAGTGCGAAACATTAAATCCACATTTACCTTCATCATGGCTAAAAAAGGCTGTAAAGTTTTTAAACTTTGAATATATTCATTGCGAATAGTTAAGTTCCCTCGTTTATAAATAGCAATAAAACCTACCATACAACCATATATTTGAGCAATCAAAGAAGCATAGGCTACACCTTGAATATTCATATCCATGATAAATACAAATACGATAGATAAGACGATATTCAACACATTCATAGATATTTGCATAAACATAGTATAGCGAATTATCATCTGCCCCATGAGCCAGCCTAGCGTTACATAATTGATTAAAACAAATGGCGCTCCCCATATAATGATATCACAATAATTTTTCATCAATTCAACAACTTGGCTTTCAGGCTTCATGAGCAATGCATAATATTTGAAAATCCATGGATAAATGATTAAAAATATCAAACTTATTACTATAGCTATAAGTAGTGGTCTAGCTAAAGCTAAAAATTTATCTTTGGCGGATTCACTGCCTAAAGCTTGAGCGGAAAAACTTGTAGTAGATACTCTCAAAAATCCAAATAGCCAATATATATTGTTAAATAAAATTACTCCCAAAGAAACAGCAGCTATATAAAAAGCTTCTGACATATGCCCCATAACAGCAGTATTTACAGCTCCTAATAGAGGCTGTGTAGCTGTGGATAACATAAAGGGAATAGTTACTTTTAGATATTCTTTATAAGTTAATTGTGATAGCATAAAATCTCCTAATTATATTTTATTTAAAAACGATATTCTAAACGACCAAACCAACGTGTTTTTGTTTTATCATTTTCAATATCATTACCATTAAAATATGAAACTTCACCCATTAAATTTTTAGCAAATATATATCTAGCCCCTAATTCATAACCTTGTTCGCCTGTGAAGCTATTAGTATATGTTGGTAAAAATGTAGCTAGTTCTCCAATATTTTTATATGCAACCCATAATCCATACGTATTTGGTATAGTACGTTTTGCACCTTTATAATTTAATTGAAAAATATAAGCTTGTTCTTGATCACTATTGCCTAAGTCATATTTATTAGCATCTAAATTAGATAAAGCATATACACCACCTAATTTAAAGTTATTATCCAATTTATATTCTCCTGCAACTTCAAGAATTTGCTGTATATCTTCAAGTTCTCCACTTCTTATATTGTGATAAGCAAGTCCTGTCATTAATTTATTTGAAATAGGCATTTCTGCTTGTAATCCTACATAATGCATAGCATCACTTTCTGGATAAGCTTGTTTACCATTATAATGCATTTTCCCATTAACATTGTCGTTATATGGTGAATCGAAATTACCTATCATTGCTGTATAAATATTTTTAGTATCTTTATCTGTATAAGCGTATTTTATACCTTTAATATAATCATCAAAAATCATACCATAGGCAATATCCATATTAGCAAAATCGGCATAATCTACTTTACCTAAAGAAATTGTTCCGCCAAACGCTGGTCCTTGTAGATAAAGCATACGATTATAAAAATGGGATTTATCAGCTCCCTTAGCTTTATAATTTTGTTCATAGTCTATACGATTTTTTATTTTCCAGCCATTATCAATATTTATAGTTGGTTCTAAACGTGTACGCCATAAAGATTTACGCGTTTCACCTTTTTTACCTGGTCGATTATCATGGCGGATATCATAACGACTTAATCCTTTAATAGTAATTATATCTTGTTTCTCTTTATTAATAATACTTTTTTGTTGCTCTTCTACAATTTTATTATTTGTTTCATCTATATTTTTCGTATCTGTTTTTTGCATAGGCAATTCCTGTAGATATTGTCATAGATAAAATAGTAGCAACTAATAATTTAGTTATTAACTTTTTTTGCATAATTGTTGAAAACTCCTTAATAATTATAATCAAAATCAATAAATTTTCAAGAAAAAACACCTATAAAAAATATTTTTCTTATAGGTGTTTTAAAAGAAATATATTAGCCTAAAAATCAAACTAGATGGCAAGCAACATAATGATTAGTTGATATCTCTTTTAATTTTGGCTTTTCCTGTTTACAGATATCTTTGCAGTATTTACAGCGATTTTGAAATGGACAACCTTTAGGTAGATCTAAAGGACTTGGGATATCACCAGAAAGAGTTTCTATATTTTTATTTTGCTTATTATCTAGAGAAAAAACTGCCTTTAATAATGCTTTAGTATATGGGTGTTTTGCTTCTGTAAGTTTATTTCCGTCAATTTTTTCAACGATATTACCCAAATACATTACAGCTATACGATGACTAAATAAACTAACTAAAGCTAAATCATGACAAATAAAAATATAGGTAATATTTTTTTCTCGCTGTAATTTTACTAGTAATTCAATAATTTTAGCCTGAACAGATACATCAAGAGCAGAAGTGGCTTCATCACAAACAATAATTTCAGGCTCTAGGGCTAAAGCTCTGGCAATAGCTACACGTTGACGTTGACCGCCACTCATATTATTCGGATATTTATATACAAAATCATCTGGCAGTTCTACTAATCGCAATAATTCTTGAGCTTTCTCTTTTATTTGTGATTTTTTTATTAAATTAAAATTTAATAGCGGTTCACAAATGATATTACCAATTTTCATTTTAGGATTAAACGCTGTTGTAGGGTCTTGAAAAACCATTTGAATATGACGACAATTTTGACGACGTTTTTCTCCTGTTAATTTAGTAATATCTTGATTATGAAAAATAACTTCACCAGAAGTTGGTGCGTGCATATTCATAATAGTTTTTACCAGTGTAGATTTACCACAACCAGATTCGCCAACAATGCCTACTGTTTCTCCAGCATTAATATTAAGACTAACATCATCACAAGCTGTTAAAAATCTATTATTACTAGCTGGAAACTTTTTAGTTATATTTTTTACCTGCATAATAACTTTAGACATAGCGCTGTCCTCCTATTTGTGGAACTGAAGCAAGTAAAGTTTTAGTATATTCTGCCTGTGGTGAATTAATTATATCTTCGGCTTTACCATATTCTACAACTTTGCCTTGTTTCATTACCATAATTTTATCTGACATATAAGCCGCCACACCGATATTATGAGTTACTACAATCATTGCTGTACCACAACTGCGAGGAATCTCCATTAATTCTTTGACTATTTGTGCTTGAGTGGTAACATCTAAAGCTGAAGTAGGTTCATCAGCAAGCAATAACTCTGGTCTAAAAATAATAGCCATAGCAATACCAACACGCTGACGCATACCACCAGATAATTCAAATGGATATGATTTCATGATATTTTCAGGATTAGGCAAATTCATACGAGTAAGCATTTCTACAGCAAAAGAATATGCTTCTTCATCTGTAACATTATCATGAACTTGTAGATATTCTATAAATTGTTTACCAATAGTTTGAATAGGATTTAACATATTGCCACTATCTTGGAAAATCATAGAAATATTTTTTCCTCGAATGGCTAACCAGTCTCGTACACTGTATTTTAATAAATCATGATTTTCAAAGAAAATTTTTCCATTAGTAATCTTTCCACTATTAGGTAAACTACCTAATATAGCTCTTATTACTGTGGTTTTTCCACTACCAGACTCTCCAACTATGGTCAAAATTTCTCCTCTATCCAAAGAAAAATTAATATCTTTAACTGTAGCTTCTATATTTTTGCTATATTGAATAGTTAAATTAGATACATCAAGTAACATTAATTTACCCCTTTTATGCTTTAGCTGGTTTTATTTTATTAGTAAGCCAATAATAATCCGATGGATACATTACTACACCATCTAAGCCTTTGGTGCTGATAATATTAGTCTGTGGATAACCTAAGAATAATGCAGCGCCGTCATCTAACAAAATTTGTTGCGCTTCAATAATTAATTGACGACGTTTTTCTTTATCAAATTCGACAGATAATTGATTTAAAATCTCATCATATTCACGATTACTATATCCAGAACCATTTTGTGGATTATCTCCATTTACATTAGTTTTCCAATACCAACTTAAATAAATTTCAGGGTCTCCAGTATTAGCAGTTGTAATATTAGAAATGAGTAAATCATAATCGCCATCAATACCCATTTTATCAATAAGGTTATAATCTGCACTTTTTATATTTATATTAATTCCTACTTTTTTAGCATCAGCTTGTACAGCTTCAGCGTATAAAGGAAGCTCTGCACGGCTATTATACACGACAAAATCAAGACTTAAGTCCTTGCCATCTTTATCTAAAATACCATCTCCATTACTATCAGTCCAACCAGCTTCGGCTAATAATTGCTTAGCTCTTTCTGGATTATATGCATTTGGGTCTGTCAATTCATCAAAGCCATAGTCCATAGATGGCGGTATTGGCGCTTTACCTGGAATAAATGTACCTTTCAATAATACATTATTATAATTTTCTCGATCACAAGCAGAAATCAAGGCAGCACGAACTTTTGGATCACCTAAAATACCTTTTTGATTGATACGGGCAAGTACTGTACGTAATGAAGAAATTTCATCGATATAGAATTTATCATTATTTCTAAATAAATCTATATCTCCAGCTGCGATATTTACAGCAAAATTAACTTCACCAGATTGAAGTGCCATAGCACGAGTATTAGGATCATCAATAGATGGTATTTCTACACGTTCAAAAGGAACTTCGCCGTCCCAATAATATTCATTTCTCACCATTACAGCCTTTTCTTTTACAAAAGACTCTACTTTATATGGACCAGTACAAATTGGACCTTCTTTGGCAAAATCTCTACCTTGTTCCTCTGCACTAACATCTACAATAATAAATAATGGGTCAGCCAAAAATCCAGGCATATTAGGTTGAGGTTTGCTTGTTGTGATTATTAAATTTTGACCATCAGCCTTCATTTCTGTGTATTCAAAGAAAGTTTTGGCTCGAGTATTTTTAGTAAAAGCACGTTCAATAGATTTTTTTACAGCTTCAGCTGTTACTAAATTGCCATTAGAAAATTTCACATTATCACGGATTTTAAAAGTCCATGTTAAATGATCATCGCTAATAGACCAACTTTCCGCAAGCCATGGCTGAACATTCATTTTTTCATCAAATTTTGCCAAACATTCACCAATAGCATAACGCATTACAACCCAGCCAAAATAATTCTGTGTTGGTTCTAAAGTATCTGCAAAATTTGTAACCCCAAATTTCAAAGTAGTTTTATCTACTGTATTTTCAGAGCCACAACCAGCTATTATACCTGCGGTCAATATACCACATAGACTTAAACTAATAGCCTTCCATAATTTTTTCATTCTAAAACTTTTCATATTCAACCTCTTTTCTTATCAATAAAATCTATCAATCTTGTCTAGGGTCTAAGATATCACGTAAACTATCTCCCCAAAGATTAAATATAGCTACTACTATAAAAATAGCTAACCCTGGATAAATCATCAGCCATGGGGCAGTTTGTATATATTGTCGACCTTCATTGAGCATTAATCCCCATTCTGGTGTAGGTGGTTGAGCACCAAAACCTAAAAAAGATAGACCCGCTATTTCCATCATCATAGTCCCAATATCCATTGCACCTGTTATTACAATCATTGGCAATATATTTGGTAATATGTGGCGCCATAAAATATTAATAGTTGTTGTACCATTTACTTTAGCAGCTATGATAAAATCATTATTACGTAATTTTATGACTAAACTACGAACTAAACGAGCATATTTTGCCCAACTTACTATTACTAAAGCAAAAATTGTATTTATAATACTTCCACCTAAAATACCAGCAATAGCAATTGCTAAAATTACACCTGGGAAAGACAACATAATATCAGCTAAACGCATCAATACAATTTCTACTTTACCACCAAAATAACCTGATAAAATGCCAACTAAAGAACCAATAGTCGCCGTTAATATAACTAAACAAATAGTCATAAATAATGAAGTTTGTGTACCATAAATTATTCTGGAAAAGGTATCTCTACCTAATTTATCAGTACCTAAAATATGTTCACCGCTTGGCATCTGCAATACATTGGTCATATTCGATTCATAAGGGTCATGCGTAGCAATAATAGGTGCTAATATAGCAATTAGAATTACTAAAAAAACCAAAAATGTATATACAGAAAATAATTTATTATTCTTTATAAATTTAATCATCTTGAATCTCCTTTTTTCAGCCTAGGATCAAGATATGTATACGATAAATCTACTAAAAAATTAATTACTGTATACACAATAGAAATCCATAAAACAAATCCTTCGATTAATGGATAATCACGCATAGTAATAGCATACACTGCCATTCTCCCCATACCTGGCCAAGCAAAAACTGTTTCAATAACAGCAACACCACCTAATAACCAACCAATGGACATACCTAACAAAGTTATTAAAGGTAAAATTGCATTAGGCAAAATATGTTTCCATAAAATAGCTTTTTCAGACAATCCTCTAGCTCTAGCACCTATTACATAATCTTGATGTAATTCATCTAAAATAACAGTACGCACTTGCCTAGTATATTTTGCCGATTGATAGATAGCTAAAGTAAGTGCTGGTAACACTAATCCACTTGGTGTTACACTAGCAGTAGCTATAGGAAATAATCCCAATTTTAAGCCAAAAATATATAATAAAATCAATCCTACCCAAAAACTTGGCATAGATACACCAATAAAAGAAAAGATTCTCACTAAAAAGTCAGGAATTCTATTGCGATGTGTAGCGGAAAAAATTCCCAAAGGAATGGAAATAATTATAATTAAAATAATTGTAGTCAAAGCTAATAAAACAGTCCCTGCAAAACCTTCCATTAACTTATCTATTACAGGTTTTTTTCCTGAATAAGAAATTCCCATATCGCCTTGTGCTACACCTAAAAGCCAATTGCCATATTGTACAAGAAATGGATCATTAAGTCCCATTTCTTCACGAGTTTGCTCTATTATTTCTTGAGAAACAATAGTATCTGAAGCCTCTAAAACCATGGCTGCTGGATCACCAGGTGATAAATAAGTTAAACAAAATGTTAAAAAACTAACACCAATTAATGTAATTACTAATTGAATTAAACGATTTATTAATCGTTTCAAATTAAAACAACCTCCTTATTTTTTTCATTATTATAGATTAAAAAGCTCCTCTCCTTTCTTCCGTTAAGGCAAACAAAAAAAGTCTGCCTTTGCTAGCAGACTTTTAAGAGAAACATACAATTATAAATATAAGAAAAAAAGCCTAATTCTTATAGAATTAGGCAGTATTATACAATATTTATATCTGTATAAATCGCCTTCCCATCGCTCGCAGGTAATAACAGTGATTATTAAATAGGCAGTTCTCCTGGCTTAGAGTCATAGCTATTCACGCCTTCCCAAGAAAATGATTTATTCTCAGTGACATAATTGTGAAATCGCTCGTCTTTACAGTGGCGGGACCGCTCCGGCTTATACCGAATTCCCTATTAAGTCTGTATAGACACCTATTCTATCTATATTTTATTACTTATGTTTTATGTTATCATTAGTGATAATCTTTGTCAATTATCTTATAATAAATTTCATTAATTTTATTATTACTAAAAACTTTATATAAGATATATAGTTTT
>ERZ773173.3367-NODE-3367-length-10201-cov-3.057855_pt1 | contig 10201 bp, 7 predicted proteins | sample MGYA00580535_ERZ773173 | MGnify/ENA primary metagenome ERZ773173 (study PRJEB29015, sample SAMEA2737856) | human gut metagenome | biome: human gut; feature: human-associated habitat; material: faeces | place: China | collected 2012 ...
CTTCTGCGATAATTCTGCGCTTTACATTCTTATATGGCCATTCTCTATTTTGCATATAATAGTCGTTCTTTAGGCTCTTCTCGATTTTCTTTTTTGCCACCGTCATATCCAGTTTTGATTTATCTGTGCAAATAACCAATCCTCCGGAATCATGTGTACACTTCAGAACAAACTGATTCGGTAGCTTTGAAAAGTCTATATCATCAAAACGATTGCTTCAATCAGGTTTTCCGGTACATCTGCATAGTTTGCCAGCAACTGCTTGGTGTCTTTCGGCAGGCAATATCCACCATAACCAAAGGATGGGTTGTTATAGTGACTGCCGATACGTGGATCGAGGCAAACACCGTTGATAATCTGCTGGGTATTCAGCCCCTTGCTCTCTGCATAGGTGTCCAGTTCGTTGAAGTAAGCCACGCGCAGGGCCAGATATGTATTGGCGAACAGTTTAACAGCCTCTGCCTCGGTGAAACCCATGAACAGAGTGTCGATGTTCTCCCTGATAGCACCTTCTTGCAGCAGACCAGCGAACTCGTGTGCCGCCTCTACCAATCGCTCATCGTTCAGATCAGTGCCAACAATGATACGGCTCGGATACAGGTTGTCATATAGGGCCTTGGACTCACGCAAGAACTCCGGGCTGAAGATGATGTTCTTGCTGCCAAACTTCTCACGCACACTTGCGGTATATCCCACAGGAATAGTAGATTTGATGACCATGATGGCGTTTGGATTATATTTCATAACCAGCTTGATCACAACTTCAACTGCAGATGTGTCAAAGTGCTGAGTGTGGCTATCGTAGTTTGTAGGGGTCGCAATTACAACAAAGTCAGCATCAGAGTATGCAGCCTTTGCATCAAGTGTTGCGGTCAAATTCAGTTTCTTCTCTGCAAGGTACTTTTCAATATAATCATCTTGAATTGGGGACTTGTGATTGTTGATCATCTCAACCTTCTCTGGAACAATATCAACTGCAGTTACCTGATGATGCTGAGAAAGCAGTGTGGCAATTGACAAACCCACATAACCAGTGCCCGCAACGGCGATTTTGTAATTCTTCATGTTATTTACTCCTCCGACCCTCATCGGGCATATCCTCTAATTTTCTATGTACACATCCATATGGATGGCCTTTCTCTCTAATTCCTCTTACCGTTCACACGGCTAAGTGTTTTCTTATGCTGTCGTATCCAATTACCCCGACAATCATATTGCCCTTGTTTTATACAGTCGAACCCTGTATACCCTGCAATGATGTTTTCTCTAAGTGTTAGATTGTTGAATCGAACACTGTCAGTGTATGAATCTTGTTAAAACTGTATATATCATTCAATCCGGTTCAAAATCGGTAATATCACTTTGTCGGCTTACCTGACACATGGCGGATAAAGTCGGGTACCGGAACCGCCGGCTAAAATTATGCCTTTCATATGTACCTCCCAAATCATCTTCCTTGTTTAGTAAGAACTGCAATAATTGTTTTAAATATGATTTTCCAATCCACAAGAAAACTGCGTTCACGGATATACTGTATATCCATCTCGACCCATTCATCAAAAGAAATGTCATTTCTGTTTGGCTGAATTTGCCAATAACACGTAAGACCAGGTGTAATAAACAATCGCTGGGCTTGATAAGCAGAATATTGCTCAACCTCTCTGGGCAAAGCTGGACGAGGTCCCACAATGCTCATATCTCCTTTTAGAATATTAAAAAGCTGTGGAAGCTCATCAATACTTGTTTTTCTTATAAATTTTCCGACTCTTGTAATTCTCGGATCATCGGCAATTTTAAAAACAGGTCCATCCATTTCATTTTCTTCCAGCAGTTCCTTAAGCCTGTCTTCCGCATCAACAACCATTGAGCGAAATTTATACATTTTAAACTCTTTACCGTTTTTTCCCACTCTTATCTGCGAAAAAACAGGACCTCCTTTGGGATCATCAATAATGATAGAAATAACTGTAATCAGCATAACGGGAGAAAGAATAATAATAGCTATCAGAGAGAATAAAATATCCTGAAATCTTCTTAGCCACCGGTAACCGTGTCTTGTTTTTAAGGTTGCATAATAAATATTATTTTCAGGCATAACCTTTTTTTCGAAAATATTGTTTTTTCTTTCATTTGCATATATTCTTTTCGCCAAAACTACACCCCTCTAACAAAAAAATTAATAGCCGTATTCGCCGTAGTAACCGTATTTGTATCCTCCGCCGTATTTGCGTTTACCGACAGGCTCAACATCATTAAATATAACACCGATAATATTAGCTTCGGAGCGTTTGAGAATATCAATTGTTTTTTTGTAGTCTCTGATGTCGGTAACATTATCTCTGACTATAACAACAACACCGTCAGTTTGCTTTATTATAGGTAAAGCGTCAATTACTACGCCAATTGGCGGAGTATCAAATATAATATAATCATATTGTTTTGAAAGCTCTTTGATTAATTCTTTCATATTGTCACTTGATAAAAGCTCCGATGGGTTCGGAGGAATAGTACCGCAACAGATAGCGTCAAGATTGTCCAATTTAGAAGTGTAAACTATATCAGATGCCTCACATTCAAAATTGAGGTAATTTGTAATCCCCTTGTCAACAGGTATTTCAAGCACCGATTGAATTCGAGGTCTTCTCAAATCACAATCAATAATAAGTACCCTGGTATCAACCTGCTGTGCAAGTGCAATAGCTATATTAACTGCAGTAATAGTCTTTCCTTCGGATTTTGAAGAGCTTGTAACAGACACCATTTTACAGCCTTTTTTTACAATTGAATAAGCAATATTTGTTCTTGCTTTTTTATAAGACTCTTTAATCTGAAAGCCGACAGCTTCTGCATTGAGTTTTACATCTTGAAAAGAGCCTCTTTTTGGATATTTTTTCATACTGACTCCCTCTTATCTTTTTTTTTGTTAGATTTATTTACTGCGTCAAATTTTGGAATAGCTGCAAGAATCGGAATATCTCCAATCATAGTCATTTCCTCGTTGTATCTCATCTTTTTATCAAGGAACGCTCTGAGCAATGAAATTCCGACAGATATAACAAGTCCTGCTATCATTGCAATTATTACGTTCTTTATTTCATTCGGAGATGAAGGAGCAGTAGGCAACTGAGCATAATCAACTATCTTTAGCGTTGCTTTGGATTTAAGTCTTGAAATAGCCTCAGGTGCAACCTTTCCAACCGCATCAGCTATAAGCTTTGAATCATTTGGAGAAGGAGTAGTAACCTTAGCGTCAAATATCTCCGTCTTTTCGTCACTGCTGAAAGAAACCATTTCGCTAAGCTGTTTAGCGGTATATTTGTTGTTTATATGCTCGGAAAGCTCTGTGTAAAAAGTATTTGTGTTCAACATTTTAATATATGTAGCAACAAGATTCTGTGCATAGGTTTGCTCAGAAAGTATATTGAGGTTGTTTTTATTTTCATCATCATTTGACGTATCAACATATAACTGAATTGAAGATGTGTATAATTTTGGAATAAAATATCTTGTTATAAAAAAGCTTCCGATAGCACAAATAAGCGTAACTATGATAATAAAAGCTGCATTTTTCTTAATAATATTCCATACATCTGACAATGAAATAATAATTTCATCCTTTTCTTCCATAGAACTACCTCCGTTTTACATATCCATTCATTTTTTGCATTACTAGTTACTATTATAATCCAATATCCAATTTATTTCAACAACAATATTTTATTTTTTTCCACTATTGACAAAGTTTGTGTGACTAATTTATTATTGTACACTAAGATGTCAAGAAATTAGTAATTATCACCATGAACACATATAGGCTTTTCGGAGAGAAAGTTATGTAAGTAAAGTTGCCTTGCTTTTTGTTCCTTTTGAATGCGGTGCTTTGTCGGACTTTACTGTCCATATTTCGGCACCGACCTTTGCCTGAGCTGTTTCATCAATATCGCTTAAATCCGTAAACATAAACCGAGCCGAGAACAAACCATATTGATACAAGCTGTGTTGTAAAGCCTTTTCATAGCAACATAAATATTGCAAAGCCTATCCACACTATCGGCATATGAGCATTTTTGTATTTATATTCCGTTATGCCATTCCGATTTTATGTAAAAAGTGCATAAAAACACCGACAAGTATTAGCATAGAACGCCATTACTTGTCGGCAATAATTTTAATATCACATTCCTTGTTCAAAAATATAGAGGTACAAATCTTCAAGGGTTGGGTTTGCAATTGTTATTTTATGATTTTCAGGGGGATTATCTGTGACTAATCTTACTACGATTTTATCATCATTATGATAGAGATTTGAAACTCGATAATTATCCTGAAAATATTTTAATTCTTCTTTTTCAATTTCCATCTCAACTACCTTATTTGCAATTTCATTTACAAGATTTTGGCAGGTATCGTGTGACACAAGTTTTCCCTGCTTTAGAAGTATAATCTCTTTAGCAATGAACTCGATATCGGACACAACATGAGTAGAAATGAGCACGATTTTATCTTCTGCAATTTCACTTATAAAATTGCGGATACGAATTCTCTCTTTGGGGTCAAGGCCCGCAGTCGGTTCATCAAGAATCAAAATTTTCGGGTCATTCAAAAGTGCCTGAGCAATCAAAGCTCTTTGTTTCATACCTCCCGAAAATCCGCCGAGTTTTTTATGTGCCGCATTAGTGAGATTTACCGTATCAAGAAGTGAGGTTATTTTTTCCTTAGCCTCCTTCTTTTTTAATCCCTTTAATGCCGCCATATACCACAGAAAGCGATTGAGAGTAAAATCATCATATAATCCCTGTTGCTGCGGCATATAGCCAAGGACAGAACGATAGTTCTTACCAAGCTTTTTTATATTCTCGCCGTCATAAAGAACATCTCCGCTGTCTGCATTAAGATTGTCAGTGATAATATTCATAAGCGTTGACTTTCCTGCACCGTTCGGTCCTAAGAGACCGTACACTCCGGGAGTAAGAACAACATTAAAATTATCAAGAGCCTTTACTGCTCCTTTTTTGTAGGTTTTGCTTATATTTCTAATTTCTAATGTTGACATATCTTCTTCCTCCACTTTATGTTGCTGAATTTAACAAAGACTGATACTATTGATATCACAGTCAAAATCAAACATACCATTACTATAACTGTCACCACAGTTTGCCAAATATTATTTTGAAAAGCTGTTACCATTCTCACGTCAGTAAGTTCCATAGCAACAAGACAAGGTATCAGAATAATTCCGCTGGTAACTATCATCGTCATAATATTGTTTTTAAGCAACATTGACAACATAAATATAACAGTAGTAGCAGTTAATGTCACAACAAGATGGACTATACACAAAATCGCTATATATTCTCCCACTGTTACCGAGGAAGTTAGCAGATTACAATCAGACATAAACGCAATAGGTATATCAAAAATTTTAGTTCCAAAAGTAGAAATAAAATTGATGAAGTATGGTAAGTACACCAATGTAAAGGATAAGAGCGAGGTAAACATAACAGTAAATAGTTTTATCATTATTAATTTTCCTTTGCCATAACGATTACTGCGTATTAAATTGACCATTGAATTTTTGTATTCACAAGCAAATATGTTAGATGAACAAAAGATTATGACCGCCATAAGAATAGTAAAATAAAGCCATTCCCTGTATGTATCCTCTGTTAATCGCTTGCACACCAATTCATTAACAAAAGCAGGTTCTTCGTCGATTTCCTCTGCTTTAATTTGAACATAGTATTTTTGTTCCAATATTCTATTAAATGCTTCACCCTTAGTCCGGAATAATGCGTCTATATAACTTGATTTATTTCTTTTCTCCGTTTCACTCAGGTTTTTATCACTAAAAATCTCATTCCGCTCAGTTTCAAGGTCATCAAAATACTGTTGTTCCTTTGCAAGATAATTCTCTGTATCGGAATCAATTACACCCTCAACATCCTCCATATAGTCACAATAAGCACTTTCGCTTGCATCGTTGAAACGAATTGATAAATCATCATTCAAATTAGATACTGCAAACAACACAAGAATTATAAGAATAACCATTGCAAAGGAGATTTTATAATGCTTGTATGCCTCTCCGCTGTATATTTTTACACTTCCTCGAATTCTATAATGTTTTTGAAGAAATTCTGCAATGGCGGAAATTATTGAAGATTTTTTCGATATTTGAGATGTTTTTGTAAATGCTGTCACACTGCCAAAAAAGCCGACCAAAGCTAAGGTTGTTACAACCACCGTCCATACCATGATTATATTGACAGGATTTGAAAATATATTTACATTCAAGTACTCACCGAACAAGTTGTTGTTTGACAGGAAATAAACAATATTTACATATTTAAAGAATGAAAATGCCGATGCACCCTCAATAAAAAGGTTTGCAGTAATTTCAACGGCTAAAAATACAACAATAATTCCGTAAATTTTCGCTGAAGTTTTCACAGCTGTGAAACAAAAGGAAAACAACAATGAAAATGCACACAAAGTTAGGGTCTTCCCTAATATCCAAAGAATTAAATATTCAAAAATACTAATCTTTAGGGAACAATTCATAAAGATCCCTATTGACTGAATGTACCTGCTCATATCTCCAAAGCCAAAGTATATTCCTGTTATCAGTATATTCGATAAGTAGAAAAGGATAGTTGTAACGACAGTAACAGCTATCACTGCAAACAGTTTTGCAACTATTGTTGATGTTCTTCCGTTTTTTGTACTACGAACTAGGGGATACAATCCATTTTCCCTTTCTGTGTAAAAAAGCAATATACAAGTTAAGGCAACAAGTACAATCATCAGATAATCTGTTATTTGAAACTGCGTTGCATTTTCTGCAAATGTATTGTTGCCTGCATATAACTCAACACCCTTTAGATGCTGAAAATCCAGGGGTGTTTGTTGTATATTATTATAAGCAAAACTATCGGGTTCTGCAAATATGGAAAAGGACAATTGATTATCCGCCCTTATTTGCATATTATTTATGAAATCATCATATCTGTTTATGTAATTTTGCTGTGAGATAAGGTCGTTCAAAAGAGTCATTTTTTCAACAAGTGCATCCTTATCGGTACTATTCTCCGTTAACCTTTCATTGATAATATCCAACTCTTTTTTTAAATATTCACTTGCTTTTTTCGAAGAGTTACAGTTTTTAATTAAAGAATTATAATACTCTATGTTATTATGCTTAGTTCTGTCATTATAATTTTCGGCAGATGAATATATCAATGTAAAAGCATTTATACATAAGGCGACAACAAGACATATTATAAAAATCTTTTTTGACAGTAACTTATATAGTTCACAAAAAAATATTCTCATAATAATTACCTTGCAACAGCATCGTTGTTATTTTTATCATCAGCCCACTTGAGTTTGCACAGTTCTTTGAATTTTATAGTATTTCCGCCAATTGTTCCAATCTGACTTTTATCCGCCATAACAAGGCAACGTTCATCTTTCTCGTTAAAACATTCAAATAGGAAACAATTTTCGTCCTGAGGGGCAAAAAAGTTGTATGTTTTGGTATCCATATTTGGCAATTTAAATGTGTCGATTTCTTTTAAGTTTTCATCACAAACAGTTATCTTCTGTTCTTTTGATGAACCATTTGCGACTTGAAAACTATTATCAAAATAGTAATATGTTCCATCGCCTGTTATTGATTGAATTTCGTTGCTTTTTTGTGAAAATATATTTTTGCAATTATTGCCCTCTAAATCTGCCTTTACATACACTTTTTCATTACCATCGGAATAATACATAATCATACTGTCCCCCGCAAACGCAGAAAAAGATGCGTTGTTCTTGCCGATCTTAAGAAAAGATTTTTTCATTGTATCAAGATTTAGGCAAATAGTCTGTCTGCCAATACCGTTTCCTTCTTCGTCGAGCTCGTCAACCTGAAAATAAATATAATTCTTATATGCACAGAACGAAGAATATGTATTTTCGTTATCCTTGATAAAATGCTGAGCTTTGTATACCTCTTCTGGGCTTGATTTTGGGTTCGTGAGCGGTATTCTGAGAACAGAAGAGTCCGAGGTGTAATAAAAGTAGCCTTGATGAATAAACCAATTTGTGAATGGACTATCAAAATAATCGGTGACTTTTTGTCTGTTTGTTCCGTCCTTATCCATTTTCATCAAATAGGTATTATATTCAATCATACTTTTATCATATTCACCGCAAACCATATACAAATAACCCTGATAATACTGAATTGCCGTTCCAAGTGATCCCCATAGTGAATCCTGCGATATGTTTTCTGATGAATTTACATATGCATCACAAGTATCAGGATCATTGTGCATACAATCAGGTTTTGCGCAAAGCGGAGTTGCTTTCTGTGTTTTGCTATCGATATAAATAATTATTCTGTCATCACCAATATAATAATATCCAGTGTCTGATTTTGTTGCAGGAATCGAAGAGCCACCACCGCTGCACAAATATGTTATCTGCATATCGTTTGAATAATCAATTAGTGCGTTTTGTGAAATTGGCTTGCTTTTATCGTTTGCACATCCAAATAAAGTAAAAACAAATATACTTGACAACGCTAAAATTAAACATAAAAATTTTTTCATCAGAATACCACCTTTGTTTTACTTAGTGCTTGTAGCAACCCATACGAAGTTCATTTTCTGTTCCTTCCGACTGCCAAGTATACTATGTTTCATTCGGATAAGTAACCTTACTATAAGTTATAGCACCGGCATAATAATCAAAAAGACTTGTACTAGGGCTTTTTGTCACTTGTGTTTCATAAAGAAATCGTCCTTTGTTATGCCAAATATTATTAATACAATTTTCAGTTAAAAGAACAATTAAACCATCGGACTTATCTACTTTTATATTTACTAGTCATCTATTTATCTTATAAGATATTTTAACATATTAAGAATATAAGCACAATGATTTTTAGATATTATTTGTTACAAAATTTCACTATATGTTTTTGTGCAATATGACAGATTTTATTTAAAATAATGCTAATTAATATCGGTACAAGTAGACCAAATATAAGATATACAAAAGCCCACTGTTGCAAACCGTTTGGAAGATAGTAGTACCATATACTTGATTTAAATGATGCAACATTAAAGTCACCAAACAATGCGCCTGAAGTAATGCGGCTTAATCCGTAGAATACAAATTTTAGGCACATAAAACCTACAAGCTGATTTACCATAATTCCGTATGTGTTGTCAGCTATAAGCCTTGCAAGCTTGCTGTTTCCTATGGCAGGTACAAGCAATCTTGAAACTCTCAGCCAAAATGCAATTGCTGTGATTGACGAGATATACGGAATTATAAAACCGTTGTTGAATTTAGTAAATGACGACGGAGTGTACTCCAAATCTTCGCAAAAAGTTAAAAGTATCAGCTGTACAGCAAATATAATTGCAAAGTACGCAACATTATTGAGAGTGTCTTTCTTTTCAAGCACAGCTTTATAAAAGCGACCGAATTCATAACACGGCAGGAAAAACATTGTTCTGACAAGAAGTTTCACTATACCGTTAATTGCAGTCGGATTTTCTAGTGCAGTGTTAATTCCTATCATTCCGATTGCGAGATACACTATCAAAACTATAAATTCATTGTCAAGATGAATAAGTTTCAAAAATTTTCTGAACAGCACATTTATTATGCAAACCAAAAACAGCGGGTACACAAACCATGAACCGAGGTTATATTGAAAAGCCTCACCGTCAACAAACGGCATAACAAAAAGATTGTATAAATCAGGCTTTGCACCTATAGTAAATCCAAACAAACCGAGAAATGCAACCATACCACCGTAAAATATATTCCACAGATACGCAGGAATAAGAAGCCGCTTTGTTCGTTTCCATATGTATTTTCCGACATTTTCTTCATAATCGGTTTTGTAAAAATATCCCGATATAAATACAAACAGTGCCAAATTATACGAATACGGCGGAAACCAGTTATAAGCAAGTTCCATTCCGCCATGATAACAATGTCCGGAAACTATAATGATAATTCCGATTGCCGACAGAAGCTTGAATTGCAAATTCACCCCTCCGTCAGTATTAACGCTACGCAAATTTCTACCCTTTTTCAAAATTCAACTCTCCTTAATTTTTGATTTATATTAAATATTACGGCTTGCTTTTCCCTTTTACTTTGTTAAATCATATCTCAAAACAGCACTGTAAAC
>ERZ773173.3380-NODE-3380-length-10168-cov-96.875507_pt1 | contig 10168 bp, 10 predicted proteins | sample MGYA00580535_ERZ773173 | MGnify/ENA primary metagenome ERZ773173 (study PRJEB29015, sample SAMEA2737856) | human gut metagenome | biome: human gut; feature: human-associated habitat; material: faeces | place: China | collected 2012 ...
TATTTACCGCCAAAGCCGCTTAGGCTTGGCGAATTTTTAACGAACTATTGTTAAAAAGGACTGTATATAAGAAGTCGTTTAGGTATTTATCTCAGTTAATAAGATTTGTATGAATATAAAGTATACATTTTCAGGTCATGAATCATTTCCTTGCAAGTCTTTGTGGCTAAAAAAAGGGTATGATTTTGTGAATCATGAAAGAAATTTTAATGCTCCTGATGCAGTAATCGATTTAGGTGTAGGGAAGAATATGGTTTCATCTATTCGTTTTTGGTTGAAATCTTTTGGCCTGTATGATGGGGAGCATTTAAGCGAGTTGGCTGACTATCTTTTTGATGAAGTTGCAGGTCGGGATAAATATATGGAGGATTTAGCTACGCTATGGTTGTTGCATTTTACGATTGTGACAAGTGGTGAGGCTACATTGTATGATTGGCTTTTTAAAGGCTTACAGAAAGAGCGAAAAGAGTTTGATCGGGCTCAAGTTTTGTCTTATGTGAAAAGACGACTTTTGGAAGATAATAAGTATAGTTTGTTTAATGAAAATACTGTAAAAAAAGATGTAGGGGTTTTATTGCTAAATTATATCATTCCGCAAAAGGCTTCTGCAAATGAAGATTATTCTTCTTTACTTCTTGAGCTTGACGATGCAATATGTGTTATAAACTCATAATATGTTGATAATCAAATATGATTTTAGCGATTTTTTATGCTGGGGGACAAACGAGGGACAAAAAAATGGAGACAATCTGCAAAGAAAACACTAATACAATTTCATTTTTGAAAAACGTGATTAAGGAGCCTGTTAAATCTCCTTTGTCCCTCATGCTTTGATGCGATGTATTTGCTCTTTATACCTCTTTTCTTTCGCCGCCTCTTATAGATATAAGTTTAGTCTCGTTTATTGTATATCTATCAAAGTTATAAACCAAACTATTTTGCTTGCCAAATAAAAGATAGATACTTGTATATTTTGGTTGGAAACTGATATCAACCTTAGAGGTGAGTAATCTTTCTGTATGCCAATATTTTCTTTTGACTTATTCTCTTTTCGCCAGCCATAATTAATTTTTGTAATTCCTTCTGAGGTTTCAGTTGACTGCGTAAAATGTATAAAATACTTGTAACTAATAGAATATCAAATACTTTGAATATACCTTTTTAGATAATGTTTATTCAAGTATGGATTGTAGTAATTTATATCGGAAGAATTACTTTTGAACTTAATATTTATCCATCAATATATCATAAAGTAAGATATAATTGCTGTATTTGCATATTATATGATATATTGAGCAGTATCGAAAATAACAATAGGTACAAAGTCGCCAAGAAAGTTGGATCAGAAGATGCAGATTGTTGGAGGCAGGCCAGTCTGCGCAGAAAATCTCAGTATTGCTCATTAATAGGGCAGATATTTTGCCGATATACCAATAAAGCTAAGGCATTGTATCCTCGGATTATTAATGTGATACTTCTGTCTTCCAATGAAGAGGAACTTCGTACAAGTATGTAGGAACTAAGGCTGAAGACTAACCTAGATGAATATTTCATATACTGTCTTGATATACTCAAAAAGGAAATCCGCCTGTCTCTTATGGTCATTCGCAAAATGCAGGCGGAATAATGGAACATATATGTTCAGTCTATAGGACTATTATTTCCAAAACGGTTCTTCTTGTCAGCTCGTAGGTAAACTAAACCTTGATGTCTATCATCGGAAAATCTGCCAATTACTGTTGCAAGTAACCTTTCATATTCTCTTTTGAAGTGCAGGATGGACTTCTCCTTTGAACTTTTCAGTTCCTTGTCAACCAATGTCATGGTTCGGTTGAAATTGTCAGCATTTACAAACAAACTCCCATCTGTTATCCAGAAAATATTGCCAATTTCCTCGTCACGATGTTTGTCAATGCGCTGTGCAAGGCAATCTCTACTTTCTCTATATCGTTAAAGAGAAACAATCGCAATTTCTTATCGAAACGGTATGGGGTAATAGCCAATGTTTCGGATATAATGCTCCGTCCGTTGGGAGTCCCTAATGTCCCAACTTCTGTTTTTCAGCAGGGTGGCAATCTCAATGGGGTATGTATAGACCTTGTCAGATTAAATGCCCATAGGGTATAAAAATACCCCCCCCAGATTTGAGCATCATTGAGAGGCTTTGGGAGGTCTAATGTTGTAAAAATACAACAACTATTTCATTCCGACAAATTTTTGCGGATGTTTCTGTTGCATGGTCTGTCGTTACCAGTTTCCATTGGAGCTGGATTTTCCTGCTTTAGGGTCGGCAAAATAAGACAAAGTGCAAATTGCCAAGTGACATTGCATTCGGATGGCGGAAGCAGAACCGATTCGGCCGCTTCCATGTTCACGTTTGGTTTATTATACAGGTCGCTTTATTCCAAATCGGTCATTAGAAAAATCCGCTTTCCATTTGCGCAAAAAATATTGTTTTTAGGGAAATAATTAAGCAGTAGAATAAAAGACTGGGGTTCCGTATCATTCCGGTATGCTATTTTATAGAAGAACTTGGAGTGGCTCTTGAGGATATTTGCATCATTTCTCTGTTTACGTTTTACAAGCTCCAGTTCAATGGAACCAAAATCTATGGATTTCTCGGATAATCTTATTTCTATGTTTGCTCCAGGAGGATAGATTACATCAATGTCTATGGACAGATGATGGACAGACCTGCCTATTGTCAGCATTAAGAATGTGCCTTGAAAATCAGAGGGATTCTGCTTTGACCGGCATCTCAAGCAATGACAATGCATGGATGACTTTTTCAATCAGCTTCTTGTCATTGTAATGCAGTGCAGTGACCATTTGGTCAATCCATTCTTTCGTAAAACATTTTTTTATCGTTGCAAATTCAAGTTATTCAGTATGGACAATAATTCTTCTTTGACTTTTCTTCTGCTGGAATATCTGAAAAGTCGGCTACGATTAACGGAATACATTTTGAAGGCATTCTCTATGAAACGTTCGCTTTCACTCCCTTGCAGATAGAAGAAATCAGAATCTCTCAGAATATCAACCAGAAGCTTTTCCAATGTGGGCATTGGAATGCCGGATACTTCCTGCAACGGAGCTTCTGAAACAAGGTTCTTCACGAAGATGGTCCTGCTGTCCATATCCACATAGCGATATACTATATCTTTAGTGGGACGCAGAAAACCGGTCGGCCTTCGCCTTTCAGAAAATCAAAAATGGTTTCGGCTGAATCCCTCTCCGTTTCCACATAAATAATGCGATTGGATGAAAGATGGTGTTGCAGTGGTGAAATGATTTCACCTTGGTAGATACAAAACTTGGCAAACGGGAAATTGGACTGCAACAGATTGAATACCTCTATTATATCGTCTGCAGGTTGGGGCGAGAATATCGGTTTCGTCACTTTGGCATACATGCCGCGGCCGGTTCTGATAAGTACGTTGTTATTTACGAGTTTAAACAAATGCCACAGCAGGGAAGATCTGTTGATGTCCATGCTGTGGCAGAGACACTCAGACAAATCTTCTATATTAAAGTCATGATGCTTTTCGGCAAAATTTAGTATGGCTGATGTTATTTCGTTACTCATATCTGTTATTATGTCGTAAATATAACAAATTATCGGCACAAATTTGAAATAGTGCCGATAATTTGCGGATTATGTATCGCAATAATATGATTGAATGATGTTCTTTCAGTTTGATTCTGTTCTTCAAGATTTATCCACAAGGGCTTTTTTCCTCTTTTCTCATTATCGAATATATGACAAAGCGTATAATCGTCAAGCGACATTGTATCCGGATGGCGGAGACAGAAGCATTTAGCCGGTTTCCCGTCCGCGCTTGGTTTATTAACAGGGTAGCCTTGCATAGTCAGTGGTAGAGGGCGATATTTGCTGTCAGAAATGAAATAATGATTTTATGAACTGGAGAGTTTAGGAAACTATTCTTAAGCGTTTTAACGCAAATTTTATGGATATGAAGGATGAGGAAGGAATAAAATAGGGTTAAATTATTACAGTAAATTATGTGATACTGCTATAGTTCATTCTAGCTAGTATGTAAAGTTAGTGTTTTCTAAAGATGTATTATTAACTCTATGTATACCGGCTGTTTTGCTCGCTAAAAGACAATATATTTTTCTCGGAACAGATGGAAAAAGGGACGATGTAATATGTGTTATAAACTTATAAAATATTGATAATCAGGTATGGCTTTGGCAATTTTTCATACTGGAGGACAAACGAGGGACAAAAAATGAAGACAATCTGCAAAGAAAACACTAATACAATTTCATTTCTGCTGATTTATGGTTTTGGAGCAATATGTCCCTTTGTCCTTCGTGATTTAGAATTCTATATTTTCTCTTTGTCCCTTTTTTTCTTCAGCATATGGATTAAGTTTAGTTTGTTTTTTGTATATCTAATCATATCTATCAAAGTTCTAAACCAAACTATCTGCTTGCCAAAAAAGACAGAGGCTTTTCTTTTGGTAGGTAATCTATTTAAAGATTAATAGTATACTAGAAACAATGTGATAAATATATTTGTAGCTTGTTCGTTTATAGTTCAAGTCTCAAAGCGGTACTTCCAAATTAGTAATATTAGTAACTAGTTTCCTTAATGAACTTAGTGAAAATTCTTTGTATATTATACGAGGGTGTGTCGTAATGCGCGATGCACCTTCTTTTTTGTTCATTATTATACAAACCTGTTCATTTTCTTTAAGCTGCGACCTTTTGAAGATTTCTTTGATTTATGTGTTCCCAGCATCTAAAAACAGCAGTTGTAAGTTCATAAAACAGTCTAATCAGCCAGTTCATACCTTCTTTTGTCAGTTTTGCACACATCTTTTTTATATTGAAGGCAATGGCTAGGAAGGCAAAGTCCATGAAGACCTTGTCCTTTCCAAAATGTCGGAAACGTTTGTAGTTCATATTGTTTTTAATTTGTCCGAACACGGCTTCCGGTTCTATGCATCTCTGCCCTCTGTGTTTCAGCCCTTCCTCGGAGCAGAGCAACTCTTTAGCTTTCCGCTTGTATCTCCTAAGTCTGTGATTCAGTTCTATCGTCCTGTTTCCTTTTGCTTTAAAACAACGACACCTCAGTGGACAGCCTTCACATCTGACAGCTCTGTACCGGGCAGTTTCACTGACATATCCGGATGCAGTTTTCACATGTCTGGTGCCTATCCTCCGCATCTTTTGCCCCATCGGACAGATGCAAAAGTCATGTTCCTCATTGTAGTAAAAGTTTTCGGCCTTGAACGGATCCTGTTTGAATCTCGGCCGCTGCTCCATGTGGAAATAGTTGTACTTTACATAGGCATCCATGCCGTTTTCTGACATGAAGCGATAGTTCTCTTCGGAACCATAACCGGAATCGGCAACTACCGTATGAGTCAGCCTGCCATACCTGCTTGAGAAGGATTGCAGGAAAGGTATCAGGGTCAGTGTATCCGTAGGGTTCGGGAAGAGGGCAAAATCGGTGATGAACTGATTTTCGGTGCCGATTTGAAGGTTGTAACCGGGCTTCGTCTGTCCGTTGCGCATGGCATCCTCCTTCATTCTCATAAAAGTAGCGTCCTTATCCGTCGTGGAATAGGAATTCCTCTCTTGAAGCGTGTCCAGATGACTGTCGTATTCCTGCAGTTTGTTCCTGTGTTCTTCCAGTTCCTTCAGCTGCTTGCGTTTCTTTTTCAGTTATCTCTTTTCCTCTTTTGTGGAAGGCTCGGGAACCTGTTCCAGTGCATGACGCAATTCTCCTGCCATTTCAGTCAGCATGGCCGGAGTAAACTCAACCTCCTCACTGCTTTCCGATGATTTCTCCTGGGCGATGACATCGTCTATCTGCCCCAACAGAACCTGTATCTTCTTCATCAGGCGTTCACGATTACGCTCAACCGTTTTTCGCCAGACGAAAGTATACTTGTTGGCTTTGGACTCGAGCTTTGTCCCGTCAATGTATTCCACATTCAAACTGATAAATCCTTTGGAAGAGAGAAGGAGTACGGTCTGGGTAAACACCTCGTTGATTTCCTTCTTCACCCGGTTGCGGAAACGGTTGATGGTAATGAAATCCGGTTTCTCATATCCGGCCAGCCAGATATAATGGATGTCACGGTGAAGGAGCTTTTCAATTTTCCGGCAGGAGTAGATGTTGTTCATATAGGCATACAGAATGACCTTGAGCATCATCTTGGGGTGGTACGGGCTGCGGCCGCATTCCTTATACAACTTTCTGAAACTTTCAAGATTCAAACTCTCAACCAGGGCGTCAACCATGCGCACCGGATCGTTCTCTGCAATATCCTCATCGATTCTTTGAGGAAAAAGCACTGTTTGGTTGGGATTGTAAGGACGATAATGTATCTTTGTCATAGTAAAAAACTTATGCTTAAAGATACAAAATCTTTAGGTAATAACAAAGCCCCAGCTTGTGAAAGTCGGGGCTTTGTGCATAAAAAAGAAGGCATGCATTTTGACACACCTTCACATTATAATGATAATTATTTTTCATACGAAATATGATAAGAATTTTGTTACAATGTCTGTGTTGAACATATTAAACGATATAATTACGTGTTTATATTTGAGAAAAAACTTCAAATATAAACATTGTATGATTTTATTTTGTACCTTTGTACTCGAAAACAGTTATGAAAAATAATTGAAACACTTAAAAGTCAGATATATGTTACTTGAATTTACAGTTGAGAATTACAGGTCGTTTTATAGGAAAAAGACCTTAGTATTGGAGGCCGATAAAGCTTTGAAAGAATGTACTGAAACGAACTTGTTTGACTGCAATAAATATACTCTGCTTCGTTCGCTTGCGCTGTATGGTGCCAATTCAAGTGGGAAATCCAATCTTGTCAGTGCGATGCACGCAATGGCGAGTTGCGTGTTGTTGTCGGTGAAGTTAAATGACAATGAGCAATTGGATTATGACCCATTTCTTCTTTTGAAGGACAATCACCATCCCTCTATGTTTGAGATTATATTTTTGAAAGGAGAGTATTGTTACAGATATGGATTCAGGTATAATCTGGAGCGTATCGTTGAAGAATGGTTATTCCGGAAAACAACACCTCGTTCTAAAGAGCAGATGATGTTCGTAAGAAACGAAGATGGGATTTGTGTAGATGAGAATAATTTCCCGGAAGGAGTCGGATATGAAGAAAAGACCAATGAAAACCGTTTGTTCCTGTCATTATGCCAACAGTTAGGCGGTGAAATATCTCGTCAGGTTATTTCTTGGTTTCAATCGAACTTTAATGTGATTTCTGGATTGAATAATCAACAATATAGAGCATATTCAAAATTATTTTTTCACAAAAAAGAATCTTTGAGTGTTGATGCTCTCAACTTCTTCCAGAAATTGAGACTTGGATTTAACAACATTCTTACTCATGAGGAAGAACCCAATATTCCTCAGGACTTGCCTATGGAATTACGAGCACTCTTCCAAAGAGAAACGCAAGGCAAGAAGAGTATTGAGTTGGATTCTATACATAACGTATATTCAGATAAAGGTAATATAGTAGGTACAATTAACTTCTCGTTTGAAGATAGGGAATCTTCCGGTACAAATAAGTTATTTGATCTTTCGGGACCGATATTCGAAACGCTTTATTCTGGGAGCGTGCTTGTCATCGATGAGCTGGATGCAAAAATGCACCCTCTAATTTCTCAGTATATTATTGAATTATTCAATAATTCGGAAACAAATCCAAAGAATGCCCAATTGATATTCACTACTCACGATACGCACTTACTTTCTCAGAAAATTTTAAGACGAGACCAGATATGGTTCACGGAGAAAGATTCTAAAGAGCAGACGGATTTGTATAGTCTGATTGATATCGTACTCCCAGACGGGACCAAACCTCGTAATGATGCAAATTATGAGAAAAACTATATCGCCGGTCGTTATGGTGCCATTCCTTATATATTGAATGATTAATAATGTAAGGCTATGGCAGCAAAGAGAATAAAGATAGATAATGCTTCTTCAAAATTTAGGAGGCAATCGCAAAAGAGAGAACAGAAAGTCATACGTTGCTCTGTGTTAATTGTGTGCGAAGGGACAAAGACTGAACCTAATTACTTTGAAGCTTTTGCCGAAAAGCAACAGGGGGTAATTGTATATGACATCGAGGTTAAAGGGCTTGGGCGTGGAACAAAAGATGTTGTGGAGAAGGCCATTGATCTTAAAAATAAGAATAACTATGACCGTGTTTGGGCTGTTTTCGATAGGGATGAATTTCCTGCAAAGGATTTCAACGAAGCCATTGCGATGGGACAAAAAAATAGCATTGAGGTAGCCTGGAGTAATGAAGCATTCGAATTGTGGTATCTATATCATTTTCAGAATGTAATAACAGGAGTGTCTCGAAAGGATTATGAAGAGAAGATTTCAACAGCTGTAAATGCTTCTCCGAAATATAAATCGAAGAAAAAGTACAGATACGCCAAGAAAGCTCCTAACAATTATAAGATAATGACTACTTACGGCTCAATGGAGTCCGCCTTGCGGTATGCGGAAGCGAAGCATTTAGAATATGCAGATTCACGTTATGCAAATCAAAATCCTTGCACTACGATTTATCAGCTTGTACGGCAATTGTTGGGACGAGATGAGAAACTGAATGCTGAACTGATCGCAAGGATTGGGGAAAATGAATTATAGAACTTCAATGATTCAATGGAGGTGTTTTGTGTGTAAAGATAAATAACACCTTAAAAGTGTTTGAATGTAATATTTAAGACACTGATGGATTTTAAACAAAATAATTTCGAATAACATTTATGCAAGTAGAAGAAATAACACAAATATTACGAGAGTCACCAAGCGTACGACTCATAAAATCAAGAAGTGTGGATTTCTTCTTGTCTTTTGTCATTGAAGCGTTTGAAGGACAGGCGGCTATAATGCAGGAACGCTTGCACATGCTACTGGAGAACCGACTGGATGAGCAGGAAAATACGTTGGTGGAGGATGATTCTGAAATGACGAGACTAGTAGAGTCGAACGAACAGAAAGCGAAACGGCTCATCAAAGACTGGACAGACAAGGGATTCTTGACCAATTATCAGAACGAAGAGGGAGAGGTGATATACGAGATTTCGTCACACACAAGCAAATTGATAGATTGGGTGGTGAGCTTGAAAAAAGAAGATTACATCGGTACTGAATCAAAGTTCAAGACACTGTTTTCCTAACTGAAGGAATTGGTGGAATACTCGAACGAGGACCGTGAGAAGCGATTAGAATTGCTTCGAACCAAAAAAATAGAGATAGAGCATCAGATTCAGCGGCTGGAGATGGGCGAAGAGGTCGAGGTTTACGAGGACTACCAGATAGAACCACGATACAACAGTTTGAACAAACTGGCGAAGGAACTGCTGAGCGATTTCAAAGAGGTGGATGACAACTTTAAGGGGATTATCAAAGAGATATACGAACGTCAGACAGAAAATGCAGAGAAGAAAGCTTTGTTGAACTACATCTTTGATGCATATGGCGAACTAAAACAATCGCAACAAGGCAAAAGTTTCTATGCATTTTGGGAGTTTCTGCTCTCGGCCGATCTGCAGAAAGAATGGGACGAGTTGACTGGTGCACTCTACAAAACGCTGGAAAATAGAGGCATTGATGCACATGACATGTTTCTCAAGGAAATGAAAAAGCATCTGTTTGACGCTGGTGAGAAGGTTGCGAAAACCAACGACCGCATGAGCGAGAAACTGAGTCGAATCATTCGCCAGAACGGACATATGAATGCTGAGGTGACAAAGCAGGTAATCAACGATATAAAGAAACTACTCATCGAAGCCAGCAGACGGAAAGAAAAGCCAGATGCTTCGCTTGAATACGAAACCATTGACATCAATCTGCCGCTGGAGCGCCCTCTTACCCTCACACCTGTAAAAGAAACTGTGTATAAGGATAAGCCTGACATAGCCGGACTGAGTCTGGCTGATTTGGAGAGTATTGGTAAACTCTACAATCCGTATCACATCGACCGAAAGGTGCTGAGAGACCGCATCAACGAGGTGTTGAACGACAGACAGCAGACGACCCTGGCAGAGGTGATAGAGCGGAACGAAGGCGTTGAGAAAGGTCTGTCGGAAGTGTTTGGATACATTGGCGTGCTGAAGGAATATAAGA
>ERZ773173.3384-NODE-3384-length-10154-cov-3.178136_pt1 | contig 10154 bp, 8 predicted proteins | sample MGYA00580535_ERZ773173 | MGnify/ENA primary metagenome ERZ773173 (study PRJEB29015, sample SAMEA2737856) | human gut metagenome | biome: human gut; feature: human-associated habitat; material: faeces | place: China | collected 2012 ...
AACATCAGTAAAAGAATAAGATTTAGTATTAGTAATTTCATTGAATTGTTTATTCTTTGTGGCATATGCACCAATTAATGCCATATCATATGCCGTGGAATAATGATTGTCAGCGTCAAGTCCGTTAGGAGTGACGAAATTAGTATTCTTTGCCCCTATTTCTTTTGCTTTTTTATTCATCATTTTTGCAAATTCTTCCTGACTGCCACCAATCCCTTCTGCCACAATCATTGCCGCATCATTAAAACTTTCAAGCATCATTGCATATAGCAAATCCTTTAGATAGTACTGTTCCCCCTTCTTTGCATACATTTTTACCTTTGGCATTGATGCAGCCTTAGAAGAAACTTTAATAATCTGATTCATCTTTCCACTTTCAAGTGCCACTATACAAGTCATAATCTTAGTTGTGCTTGCCATTGGCATTTTTTCATTTTCATTTTTGCCATAAAGAATTCTTCCTGTATTTCCATCTATCAAAACTGCTGATTTTGATTTAAGGTCTAAATCTTTTCCAAAACTATTGACCTTTAAAAAATTTATTGTAATGCATATTATTAAACAAACGCATATAAATATTTTTCCTGAATCATTTAAAGAACTATTCTTTAAATAATTTTTTAATTTACTTCCAATTCTCAATTTATGTTATTACCATTTTATGTAATCTATAAAATATATGCAAAAAAGAGCTATCTCAAAACCATATTCTTTCAAATTGGTCTTAAAATAACTCCTTTGTTATTAAATCAAATTATATACTAATCTTAATCGTTAGATTTTAATGTTACTTCTTCCTCAGCTTCCTGCTTAAATTCTTCGATTACATCAGGATTAACCATTGGAAGGCTATCGGCTGATTCAACACCAAATCTTCTTAAGAATTCCTCTGTTGTACCGAACAATAAGGGTCTTCCCGGTGTATCCATTCTTCCCACTTCCTGAACCAATTCGTATTCAACAAGCTTATTTACAGCAAAATCAGATTTTACACCTCTGATTCTTTCAATTTCAGATTTTGTTATAGGCTGCTTATATGCAATAATCGACAAAGTTTCCATTAAAACATCTGTTAAAACCTGCTTTCTAGGCTGCTTTGCAACTCTGATTAACGCCTCATACATTTCAGGCTTAGTACACATTTGGTACGCACCGTCTAATTCTATGATTTTTGTTCCTCTTGAACTGTCGTTCATTTTCTCCTGCATTGATTTTACAATCTTCTTAACTTCGCCGGGCTTTAATTCTAAAGCCTTAGCTATTTTTGTAATTTCAACAGATTCACCCATTGTAAAAAGAATGGCCTCAATCTGTGCTTCGTAATTTATTTCCATATATTAAACCTGCCTAGTATATTATTCTATTGAATCAATATAAATATCGTCAAATGTTCTTTCCTGATGAACCTCAATCTGACCTATTTTAATTAATTCAAGCACCGCCAAAAATGAAACAATAACTTCCATCTTTGAACTTTGTTCTTCAAGCAACTGCTTAAAGCTGCATCTCTTCTTTTTCTTAACCTTGTTTGCCACATAATCTATTTTTTCAGGAAGACTTACTTCTTCCTTTTCGATTTTTCCAAAGGTGCTTCTAACCGGATCAATTTTATCCATCTGTCTTTTTAACACCATCTTAAAAATCTCATTTAATTTTTCAAGGTCCACATCCTTAAGAAGATTATCTAAATCTACCGGAGGTGCATATTTTGCCACCTCGTCAGGAATTGTAGGTTCTTTATATAATGACTTTCCTGCATAAACCTGCATGTCGCGCAGTTCCACAGCCGCATACTTGTATACCTTATACTCAATCAGCTTTTCAACAAGTTCTGCTCTTGGATCAATCTCTTCACCATTCTCATCAACTTCTTTAGGAAGAAGCATCTTACTCTTAATATCAATAAGAGTTGCTGCCATTACAAGGAACTCACTTGCCAAATCCAAATCATCTTTAGGCATCTTGCTTACATAATCAAGATACTGTTCCGTAATTTCAACAATTGGAATGTCATATATATCTACTTTATTCTTTTCAATTAAATGTAATAATAAATCTAAAGGTCCTTCAAAAACCTGTAACTTAACTTCTAATTCCATAATTTTCTCTCTTTTTTTAGTACAATTTATGATTTTACAAAAAAAACCTGTTTTTTTCAATAGTTTTTAAGAATACTGTAATTGTAGCAATCGTAAGCCAAAAGATTTTATTGTATGAAAATAGTCCGCTTTTTCCACATTTGTAACACTTACTATGTCACTTTTTCCAATTGATTTGTCATTAAAATAATATTCAATATAGCCTACTTTTTGATTTTTCTTAACAGGAGCCTTCACTTTTTTATTTACAAATACCTTTTTTGTTACTTTTGAAAGGTCCCTTCCTTTTGTATCTACGTAAGAAAACCTGTTAGTTGAAATGTCAACTTTGTCTTTCTTTCCATTGGTTACTTTTATTTTCGTTTTGTATCCGTCATTGTCAGTGTAAACCTTACAATTGGAAAATCCGTAGTTAATCAGTTTTTCTGATTCCTTAAATCTTATTTTATAATCAGGTGCAGCCATAACCACGGCAATTAACTGAACGCCATCCTTTTCTGCCACCGTTGACACACAATATTTTGCTTTTGAGGTGCTTCCTGTTTTAAGACCTTTTACATACTGATTGGTTTTTAAAAGCTTATTGGTATTAGACAGTACAAATTCTTTCTCTCCCGCCTTTGTCTTATGGGTTATTGACTCCATCCATATTGTCGAATACTTAAATATTTCAGGATATTTTTCAATTAACTCTCTGGACATTAAAGCCACATCCTTTGCAGTTGTATAATGGTCATCAGAATCCGTAAGCCCGCAGCAGTCAATAAAATGAGTGTTGTTCATTCCAAGACTTTTTGCCCTTTCATTCATTTTCTTAACAAATGCTTCTTCCGAACCTGCAATCATTTCTGCCATTACAACAGAAGCATCATTTCCGGAAGCAATAATAATACACTTTATAAGTGTTTCCACAGTCTGGGTTTCTCCCTCTTCCAGAAAAACCTGAGAGCCTCCCATACTTTTGGCATAAGCACTTGTTGTTGCCACATCCGTAAGCTTTATTTTTCCACTATGTATTGCATCAAAAATAAGTATCAAAGTCATTATTTTGGTTATGCTTGCAGGACTAAGTTTTTCATTCTGATTGTTTTCATACAAAACCATTCCTGTACTGCTTTCCATTAATACGCATGATTTTGAATCAATATTAAGTTCATGACTTTCTTCGCCAAAAACAGGAACCTGCGATATTATTACAATTACCATTACTATTGCTATCATTTTTTTCATAACAAAAAAACTCCACTACATTTATTATATTGTAATGGAGAAAAAACATATATATTCATATTTTTTAAGTTTAAAATTCTTTTATTTAGAAGTTATTTCTGCTTCCTTATTCTTCTTTGACTTTTTAGATTTCTTTGACTTTTTAGTTGCTTTCGCCTTTTTTGTTTCAGGTGGCGTATAATTAGGTGGTTTAATTTCATCTTCACTATAAGTAAACTCATCTGTTTGAGTTAAAATCACTCCATCTGCGTCCTGCTGGCATACAACTACTTTGTCGCCATATTTAATGTTACAGTCTCTTACCATTAACGTATTGTTATCAATAAAGTCTGTTTCCATTTCTTCATCGTTAATGTAAACCTTACTGTAAGTATTAAAATTTTCACCATAGAAAAATCCGTCTATAACATCATCTTCATATACCTGCTGTATGTTTGTTAACCTTGCCGGATGTATTCCTAGTTGCAAATCTGTTGCAACATAAGGATTTTCCTCACCACTGGCATAATTATCACCATAAAGCATGTCATATGCCAAATTTTTAAGGTTCTCCTTATAATCACTGTCCTTTCTATGGAACTGTGTATAGTTATTAATAACTCCGGCTGTCATCTTAAGCGGCTTTAAAATTCTTGACTCTAACTGATAAGCCTTAACCTTTTTGTTTTTGTAATAATCATTGTCAAAATTACTCCAAATAACATACTGAGTCTGATATACGTTCTTATTCTTTAGATTTTCGGCAGTTATACCAAGAGACGGTAAATGATCACCGTACATAACAAGTATGGTTTCCTCTTTACGTTTCTTTAAAGCCTTAACAAGACTTCCTATAAACTTATCCATTTCCCTGGTCTGGTCGGCATAATATTCATATTCCCTTGTTAAACTTTCGTCATCTAAACCTGTAACTTTGATTTTTGATTCATAGCTGTCGTCAACACTATATGCCCCATGTCCCTGAACTGAAATTGCATAAATAAAATCCTGCTCAGTTGTAAGATCAAGTGTATCCAAAATTTCATCTTTTAAGAACTTATCTTTCGCCCATCCTGTTGGAGTAAATTCTGTAATATTCATAGTTTCTATAGATGAAAATGTATCATAACCAAGGTTAGAAAATACCTTATTTCTTCCATAAAATGTTGCAGTATTATTATGAATTGCGTGACATTTGTAACCGTATTCTTTTAAGTTATAGCAAATGCTTTCACTTGTATGATTTGTTAAAACAGTCTTAAATGGAAGTTCTCCTGAGCCAAAATCGTCAAGGTTCATTCCTGTCATTATTTCAAATTCAGTATTTACAGTTCCTGCTCCAACTACCGGAACAGTTAAATATCCACTTGGACATTCATTGTATAATTTTTCGAAATTAGGTACAGGATTATCTGAAAGCTTAATATTTGTCATATTATTAAGGTCAAAGAATGACTCTAACTGAAGAAAAATAATATTAGGTGTCTTCTCTGTTGCCTCCGTTGCCTGACTTTCTTCTTCATCAACAATCTTTTTAATTGAGCTTGCTGAATAATTTTTAGGCTTCTGTATTCCCGTATTTAAAACGCTGTTAGTAAAACAGTATGCAAAGCCATATTTAAAATAACTATCTCTTAAATTTCCAAATTTCTTATTAATAAGACCTGAAGCAATTCCCAAATTAATTGCCCCCATTCCAATAACCCATATTAAAACAATTGCAACTATGTTTCGTCCATACTTAATCTTATGGTCTACTTTTGGTGCCCTGAAAAACAGTAACACAAGAACTGCCAAAGCTGCTATTACTCCAATTACAACAAGAATAATCTGCCAAATAGAAAAATACTTGTCCATAATTGAAAAAGCACTGTCAATTAATCTGAAATCTGATGCAGTAAGTGGTGTTACCCTTGTTGCCACAAGCACACCGTTGGTAACTCCAAGTATTATCCACATTACTGAAATTACACTAATCCAAAAAATACGTTTTCTCAACAAAAGTGTAAAAGATAACGTCATCATAACTATAAATGCATTACATATGAACACATATGGAGAACCTATAAGAAAATAAACTCCATACATCTTTGAGTGATCAAAAGCTGCAATACCTGCAATCATTTCAACTATAAAGGTTAACACTAAGGCAACTACAATATACATATAAATTGTATGTTTATTATATGCTGTATGAAAAGAATCTTTTGTTTTTTTTACTTTTTTACTTAGCGTAGACCTTATTTTTTTATTATCTGTCATTTTTACTTTCCTCTATTAATAGTTTTATTGCCAAAACCGCTGCTCTGACAGCAATGTCAGTATTTAGACAGTCCGGCTCCTCATACCCTAATGCTTTTCTTTCCTGATTCCAAATAACATTGAAAACAGAACCACATCTTACCCCCAAAGAATCTGCAACAGTAAACAAAGCTGCTGATTCCATTTCACTTGCAAGTACACCTAACCTTTTCCAGGCTTCCCATTTGTTAAGTAGTTCATAAGAAACTGGCATTCTGTTAGGATTATGCTGTCCATAAAAAGAATCCTTACACTGAACAACTCCACAATGATATGGTTCATTTAACTCTTTGCACGCCTGAACCAACGCTGTAGCAACCTGAAAATCAGGTACTGCAGGATATTCTATTGGAGCATACTCCCTACTTGTACCCTCCATTCTTATTGCGCCTGTTGCTATAACCATATCACCTGACTTAACTTTAGTATTAATTCCTCCGCAAGTTCCTATTCTTACAAAAGTATGTGCGCCACAGGCCACTAATTCTTCCATTGCAATTGCTGCCGACGGGCCTCCTATTCCTGTAGATGTTACTGAAACTTTTTCTCCTAAAATAGTCCCCGTATATGTTGTATATTCTCTATTTGATGTAACAAATTTAGGTTCATCAAAATATTTAGCAATCTCTTTACATCTTCCCGGGTCTCCCGGCAAAATAACATATTTTCCTATATCTTCACTTGAAAGTTTTATATGATATTGTTTTTCCATATTTCCTCCAATCTGCTTGTTCCCATAGAAATCTTGCACCCAAAATTGTCTGCAATTGTCTGACCTATGTCTGCAAAAGTATTCAACACGTGAAGATTCACTCCACTTTTTGCTTTTTTTCCATACATAAGAACCGGAATGTATTCTCTTGTGTGATCTGTTCCCTTAAAAGTCGGATCACATCCATGGTCTGCATTTATTATAAGCAAGTCATCATCTCTAAGATTACTGATAATTTCAGGTAATCGGTTATCAAAATCCACAAGTCCCCTGCTGTACCCGTCCACATCTCTTCTGTGGCCCCATTTAGAGTCAAATTCTACAAGATTTGTAAAAATAAGTCCCTTGTCCATTTCATTCATAAGCATTAAAGTCTTATCAACTCCGTCCATATTGTTTTCAATGTGAACTGCCTTATTTATTCCTTTTCCGCAGAAAATATCATTTATTTTTCCAACAGCCCATACATTAATATTATTCTTGTTTAAAGCATCTAAAAGGTTACCATCTTCCGGTTCAACTGAAAAATCCTTTCTATTAGATGTTCTTGTATAAACTCCATTTTTGTCCACAAAAGGTCTTGCAATTACTCTCGCAACCTGATTTTTCCCAACAAGAATCTTTCGTGCAACCATACATATTCTGTACAATTCTTCAGGTGAGTACACATCTTCGTTACAGGCAATTTGAAATACGCTGTCCGCTGAAGTATAAACAATAGGTTTCTTAGTCTTTTCATGTTCAATTCCATACTGTTTTATAACTTCTGTTCCTGAAGCCACTCCATTGCACAACACTCCCGGTATTCCTGACTCTTCAATAAATCTGTCTATTATCTCTTTAGGAAAACCATTAGGATAAGTTGGAAACTTCTGTTTAGTCCAAATACCTGTCATTTCAAAATGACCAACTGTTGTATCCTTTCCGGCAGATACTTCCTTAGCCTTTCCATATATACCTACAGGCTCCAATTTCTTGGCAGAACCGGATATTATGTCATGGTCTGTAGCATCTGATTTCTTAATAGATTCTGCTATTCCATCAATGTTTCCAAGTCCTAATTTTCCCATATTAGGTAGATTATAATCTTTAATTGTTTCGAAAATGTGTCCTAATGTGTCCGCTCCCACATCTCCAAACAAATCTGCATCAGGCAATTCCCCAATGCCAACACTGTCAAGTATAATCCAAATCACTCTTTTAAACATATCACTTCCCCTTTCTACTTTTATTTTTCATTATTGTATAATTACAGATTCATAGAATCTTACTGAACTATAATCCCATAAAATATTTTTGTTAAAATGCATTATACTATATTTTTTCATTTTCTACTATCTTTTATCATATTTATACCACATTTTCTGACCTTTTTCTTCTGCATTTATGTCCTTTTTATTGAAAAATAAGGCATTTATGTTATACTGTCCTATAGAAATTTATTGAACAAATATATATTTCTAATAGGGAAAAAGGAGACCAACTATGAGTAGCACATTTTTTAGAAAATTACCCACACCTTTGGAAATTAAAACTATGTACCCTGTTCCAGAGGCAGTTGAAAAACAGAAACAAATCAATGACGAAGAAATCAGAAAGATTTTTACAGGTGAAAGTGATAAATTTGCTGTAATAATCGGACCATGTTCAGCAGATAATCAGGAAGCTGTTGAAGATTATGTTGGAAGACTTGCAAGAGTTCAGGAAGAAGTTAAAGATAAGCTTTTTATTATTCCTCGTGTTTACACTAACAAGCCTCGTACAACAGGTAAGGGTTACAAAGGTATGCTTCATCAGCCTGATCCTGAAAAGAAACCTGACTTACTTCAGGGTTTAATTACTATAAGACAGATGTTCTTAAAGATTATGGAAGATACAGGATTTCCTCTTGCAGATGAAATGCTTTATCCTGAGAATGCAAGATATTTTTCAGATTGTCTTTCATATGTGGCAGTTGGTGCAAGATCAGTTGAAGATCAGCAGCACAGACTTACAGCCAGCGGTATGGATATTCCAGTAGGCATGAAGAATCCTACAAGTGGAGACTTGTCAATCATGCTTAACTCTATTGAAGCAGCACAGTCATCTCATTCATTCCTTTACAGAGGATGGGATGTTCAGACAACAGGTAACGATTTGGCACATGCAATTTTACGTGGTGCCGTTAATCAGTACGGACAGTGCATTCCTAACTACCATTACGAAGATATGGTTAACTTATACGAAATGTACAAAGATAAGGGATTTGCTAATCCTGCTTTAGTTATTGACTGTAACCATTCAAATTCAAACAAGAAATATATGGAGCAGATTCGTATTGCTAAGGAAATCATGCATAACCGTAAACATTCAAATGACTTAAAGGGCTTTGTAAAAGGCTTAATGATTGAAAGCTATATCGAAGGTGGCAACCAAAAAGTTGATGAACATATTTATGGTAAATCAATTACTGATCCATGCTTAGGATGGGATGACACTGAAAAATTATTACACATCATTGCTGAAGAAGCTTAAAGATGGTGTGAAATGTGTAATCACATTACACTTATATAAATCTACATACCACACTAAAAAAGGAACAGTCTACGCTGTTCCTTTCTCACTACTTATAATATTCAATATTCTTTTCAATCATACCACATTACTTTAACTTTTCTTTTAAAGTAAATCTTATGCCTTCGGATGTGCCTTGGCATATACTTCTCGCACTCTTTTATTTCCGGATGTCATATAAATCTGTGTTGTTGATATATCAGAATGTCCAAGCATTTCTTGTACAGACTTTAAATCTGCCCCATTTTCAACTAAATGGGAAGCAAACGAATGTCTTAATGTATGTGGTGTCAATTCTGTCTCTATGCCCGCTTTTTTGCCATACGTCTTAATTAATTTCCAAAAGCCCTGGCGACTCATTGCTCCACCCTGACAATTAGGGAACATTATAACGCTGTCTTCGTTATCTCCCAACAAATACTCTCTTCCATCTGTTATATACCTTACTAAAGCCTTCTTTGCATCCGAACCAAAAGGAACAATTCTCTCCTTCTTTCTATCGTGGCAAACCACATATTCCTGTGCCAGATTTACATCATCCATTTTCAGAGTTATTAATTCAGTAACTCTCATTCCTGTTGCATATAAAAGTTCCAACATAGCCTTATCTCTTAATTCCTTAGGCGAATTTTTAGATGGCTGTTCTAACAATGCATCAACCTGACTTACAGTTAAAATTTCAGGTATCTTCTTAATAATTTTAGGCGCCTTTACCCCAACTGAAGGATTGCTCTTCATAATTTCTTCATCATATAAATAAGCAAAAAATGCCTTAATTGATGCGACATTACGTGATATAGTTGTTGTGGCTCTTCCAATGTCACTTAAATGTTTTATGTATCCTTCTAAATCATGCTTAGTAATATTTTTAATTTCTTCATTTTGTCTATATTTTATCTGGTTATATTGATACTGCAAAACTAATAAATAAAAAGTAATTAACAAGATTCAGTTGTGCACAAACTCTGTCAAACTAAAATATCTTTCCTAAATTTAGTAATATTCAATTTCAGTATTGCTTGAAGTATCCTTTTTAGTATGCAATTGTAAAATGAATTCTTCAATTATATTCTGCATCTTTTCTCACTATCCTCTGCTTTTAGCGTGATATACCTATTATATAAGGCTTTAAAGGGAAAATCAAACACATTTTTCTCTTAAAAAACTTATTATTTTTAAGTAATACAATATATGTATTATTTTTTGCTTTTTCAATACCATATGTAGTTATTTTTCATAATAAAAAAATCAAAATATTTTCTAAAAAGCCTCCCATTATC
>ERZ773173.3392-NODE-3392-length-10139-cov-2.743455_pt1 | contig 10139 bp, 7 predicted proteins | sample MGYA00580535_ERZ773173 | MGnify/ENA primary metagenome ERZ773173 (study PRJEB29015, sample SAMEA2737856) | human gut metagenome | biome: human gut; feature: human-associated habitat; material: faeces | place: China | collected 2012 ...
TGCAAAGATAGAAATTTTCAGTTTGACAACAAGCATTTTCCGCCTTATCTTTGCAATACAGAAAAAAGGAAACAAGTATAAATCATTAAAAATAAAAAGAATATGAAAACTTTAGAACTTATCAAATTGAATGAATCAGGAGCAAACAACGTAGTAGCATCTTTGCAACAACTCTTAGCTGACTTCCAAGTGTATTACACTAATCTCCGTGGTTTCCACTGGAACATCAAAGGACACGACTTCTTTGTTCTCCACAGCCAATTCGAAAAAATGTATGATGACACTGCTGAAAAAGTAGATGAAATTGCAGAACGTATCCTCATGCTGGGTGGCACTCCTGCCAATAAGTTCAGCGACTACCTGAAGGTTGCCAATATCAACGAAGTAGATAAAATAAGCAACGGCGAACAGGCACTAAACAACATCCTTCAGTCTATCAGCTATCTGATCGGTGAAGAACGAAAAATTCTTTCTATTGCATCACAATCCGGAGACGAAGTTACCGTTTCGATGATGAGCGATTATCTGAAAGAACAGGAAAAATTAGTTTGGATGTTGACGGCTTATAATAGCAAGTAACTTGATAATAAGGATTTAAGTTTTAGGTAAGAAAGAGAGAAAACCTCCATAACAAGAGGCATTCTCCCTTTCTTTATTATAAGAAATCGTCAAATAAACACACACAGATCGCAGAAAATATGAATCTCAGCGTGAAATCTATCAACCGGTACAAACAAAAAAACTATGGAACTTTTGCGAAATGAACTGAAAGACTACTTACCGTTGTTCCTCCTGTTGTTATTACGTGCATGATTTCTCCTCACTCCAGATATATGCTTATCTTCTGAGAAACACCCGCATCTGATATGTATTATCCCTATTGTTTATACGACTTTGCCTAACAGTTAGCAAAGGCTCACTAATGTAAGCAAATAGGCTAACATCTATGAATAAATTAATTCACGGCTGTAAACAATCTTATTCACTAATGTGAGCCTTTACAAAACAAGAAGTACTTGCCTAAGAATCCCTAAGTATTTGCGTATTATATACAAAGGGAAACAGGGCAATCCCACCGGAATCTGGACGAAGTACTATGAGGGTAAATATATACTCTCAGGCAGCTATCAGCAGTTACCCTCATAGCTACAAGTAGGATGAATAAAGAGATTGTGCCAATTAGTGAGGGTATGAGGGTAAAAACGTCACTAACTTTTTTCCGGCTAAGTCGGAACATTCCGCGCGATTGACCTTTCCGTTTCCCGTTTGCGGTATGCAATCCGTTGTCAGAATATACTTGGGACGACAATAGGGTGTCAATATTGTCTGTAACCTGTTTTCTATTTCTTCAGTATCCGCCCGTCCTTCTATCAATAAGGTCACAGCCTGTCCCAATCGTTGGTCGGGCACTGAAGTAATGACAAACGGTACGGAAATAAAAGGACGGAGCAGCTTCTCTACTTCTTCCGCCTGGATTTTTATTCCGCCACTATTGATAACATTATCCTTGCGCCCCAGGATAATGAAACCTTTATCGGGATAGATTCGTGCGATATCATTCGTCTGTAATACTCCGTCACAAACCAAAGGGGCGTCAATCACCAACGTGTTTTCAGGAGATAAAGACAGATTTACCGAAGAAAACGGGTAATAACGTTCGGAAGCAGCTGTTCCGTTGAGACGGCGGAGGGCGATATGAGACAAGGTTTCGGTCATGCCATAAGTAGAATAGACAGCTCCCGGAAGTGACTTTATTTCTGTTTCCAAAGCCTCATCGATCGCTCCGCCACCTATGATCAGAATCTCCGTTTGCTTGAGTCGTTCTTTTTCTTCAGGAGTCCGAAGGGTATTATAAACTTGCAAGGGAACCATTGCTGCAAATCTCAAAGGCTGTTTCACATCCGACAGCGGATGACCGGAAGCGGGACGCACAATGAGATCCAGTCCCGCAACCAAAGCACGCACCACCAACATCATTGCGCCGATATACCGGAGATTCATACATAACAATGCCGATTCTCCTTGCTTTAAGTTCAGAAATTCACAAGTCAAGCGTGCACTTTGCATCATTTGGTCTTTACGTACAATCAGTTCTTTGGGCGTACCTGTGGAACCGGAAGTATGAACTGTTATGACCGGAGAATCATTAAACCACTCATTCAGGAAAAGGTATAAATCCCATAAAGCAGAAGGAGTATTTTCTGCTCCTTCTGCTATAAACCGGGCTATATCTTCAGGAGTATATTCTTTTCCTTCCAATAGCAAATGTTGTTGTTGTCGGTCGAATATCATCGGATATTATTAAATAGCATCATTACAAAACCACAGGCAATCTTTTCTTATTTCAAGAGGCATTTCTACATTATCCGTAAAAAGCAATCCTGTTCCCAAGCCCTGCGGTAACGGATTATCAAACGTAGCACACCACTGGGCGATAGCGTTCAGCCCGATATTCGACTCCAGAGCGGAAGTAATCCACCAGCCAATCTGCCGTTTCTCCGCCTCGGATATCCATTCGTTTCCTCCGCATACTCCTCCATGAAGGGAAGGTTTGAGGATAATGTATTGCGGACGAATTGCTGAAAGCAGTTTTTGTTTTCCTTCCAGTGTATTGCATCCTATGAGTTCCTCGTCCAAAGCAATCGGTAAGGGAGATTCGGAAGTGAGGCGTGCCATTTCTTCCCATTGCCCGGCACGGATAGGTTGTTCGATAGAATGTAAGTCAAGTTCGGACAGGCGTTTCAGCTTTTCCATTGCATCCACCGGAGAGAAAGCACCGTTGGCATCGACACGCAGTTCGATTTCTTTAGAGGAAAAGCGGGTACGGATATGACGAAGCAATGCCAATTCTTCTTCAAAGTTGATAGCACCGATCTTTAGTTTGATACAGCGGAATCCGGCCTCCATTTTCTTCTCTATCTGGGAAAGCATTTTATCAAAGTCCCCCATCCAGATAAGCCCGTTTATCGGAATCCCTGCCTCACCACGCGAGAAAGCCGTATCGCATAATGCCCAACTTCCTGCAAAGAAGTGCCGGATAGCCGTTTCCAAACCAAACAGGATAGAGGGATAATCACACAAAGAGTCTACATCCAGCCTTCCCTGCCGTTCTTCCAACCGACGACAGGCTTTAGCCAGGATAACTTCATAATCGGGAAGGTCGTCACAACTCAATGCGGGCAAAGGCGCGCACTCTCCTATCCCTACCCTACCCGGAAAATCAGGAGACGTCAGATGAAGATACCAGACTTTACGTGTCGTATATATGCCTCGGGAAGTTCCTGCCGGTTGCCTGAAATGAAGCAACCGGGGAATAATTTCTACTTTACAGTCCATTATGAATGTCAGGGGAACTTAGGATATTGTTTAAAGTTCGGTTTGCGTTTTTCCAGAAACGCATTCTTTCCTTCCTGAGCTTCATCCGTCAGATAATAAAGCAATGTGGCGTCACCTGCCAGTTCCTGAATACCAGACTGGCCATCCAGTTCGGCATTCAGTCCCGCTTTAATCATGCGCAGAGCCAACGGGCTGAGCAACATCATTTCTTCCGCCCACTGCACATATTCATCTTCCAGTTGTTCCAACGGGACTACTTTATTGACCAGTCCCATATCCAGAGCCTCCTGTGCAGTATACTTCCGGCAAAGGAACCAGATCTCACGCGCTTTTTTCTGTCCTACCACCCGCGCCAGGTAAGAGGCTCCGAATCCTGCGTCAAAGCTGCCTACACGGGGACCGGTCTGTCCGAAGATGGCATTTTCCGAAGCAATGGACAAGTCGCAAACCACGTGAAGCACATGGCCACCACCGATAGCAAATCCGTTTACTGCGGCAATAACAGGTTTCGGGATACTACGAATCTGCTTTTGTACATCAAGTACACTCAAGCGGGGCACTCCATCTTTACCGATATATCCACCACGCCCCTTTACATTCTGGTCACCGCCACTGCAAAAAGCCTTATCACCGGCACCGGTAATAACAACCACACTGACACAAGCCTCTTCGCGGCAAATACGCAGAGCATCACTCATCTCTCCGGTGGTGGTAGGCGTGAATGCATTACGATAACGCTCCCGATTAATAGTAATACGGGCAATTCCATTATAATAATCAAAAAGAATATCTTCATATTCTTTGATTGTTTCCCATTTTCTTTCTGTTGACATAGTAAATTAGTGATTAGTGATGAACAATAAGTAATAAGTGATTTCTAATCACTTATCATTCCTTTTATTCTTGTGATAATAATCTTTCAATATTCTGGCATCTTTATTTTTATTAGTAAAGACCTCTACCAATACCGGATGTGTCATCGGTTCCGGTTGTGTAAACATGGCCATAGTTTCTTCCAGTTGTACTTCATCTTCCACTTTCTGATAAAGAAAGCCACGCTCTTCGGCCCAGCCACGAGCAGAGGTCTTATGAACAGCTGTTATGAATTTATGCGACGTACCGGACATTTCCAGCCCCGGCAAGGTATGAAAGATTTCCCCTCCTCCATTATTTAAAAGGAGAATACGCAGATTCGGGCCCAAGTTGGTATTCCACAAAGCATTCATATCATAGAAGAAACTCAGATCGCCGATCACTACAAAATTCAATTTATCCGAAGCCGCAGCATATCCCACAGCCGTTGACAAAGAACCTTCAATGCCACTCGTCCCCCGGTTGCAACACACCTCAACCGATGAAGCAACTGTAAACAACTGTGCATAACGTATCACAGAGCTATTGGCCAAATGGAGCGCACACTGTTCCGGCAAAGCTTTTATCAATGCACCGATAGCAGCCATCTCCGAATAAGGAAATTCCGGCTGAGGTAATCCTTTGCAATAATTTTCCCACAAAAGAGGATATTGAGGGGTTTTGTTCTCTAATAAAAAAGCAATCTTCTCAAGGAACTCAAAAGGATCCATTTCAATGACGGTAGTCAGAGAACCATAAAGATCGATCACCTCACCATCTGCCGAGACATGCCAATGTTCTTTCGGAGGATTCTTACGAAGGAAGTTCTTCAACCGTTTGGAAACCACATGCCCACCATAAGTTATCAGTAGTTCGGGTACCATCTTTTCCTGTGTATCCTCATCCATAGCATAAAGTGCCACATCGAAATTCTTCACAGGAATACCAGGAATAGTCTGATTACTGATATGTTCAGTCAGCCATGCAAAATGCTTATAAAGCAGCTTTGAATACTTTTTCTCAAACAGATAAATAAGGTTCATCTGCCCGACAATGATCATACGTTTCTGATATTGGTTTAAGCGCTTGATAAGCTCGTTATAATCACGATCATAGACGTTCAGACCTTGGTAACGGGTAATAACACGCACCTCCGGAAGCGATTCTACAGTAAAACGGAATATAGGTTCGGTAACCGGAACATTAATATGTACCGGCCCTTTGCCATGATGATGCGTTTCGAGCAGAGCCTCATTGATGAGCCGATTGCAATACCACTCATCTTCATCTGTATAAATCTCCGGAAGATTGACTGATTTCTTCACCAAATTGCTAAAAACACCGGGTTGCGGTAATGTCTGTCCATCCATCTGACCGATCCAGGCAGCAGGACGATCGGCTGAAATTACAACAAGAGGGACATTTTGATAAAAAGCCTCAGCCACAGCCGGATGCAGATTAAGCAATGCCGTACCCGATGTACAGCAAACAGCGGCCGGACCTCCCCCGTTCAAAGCCAGCCCGATAGCAAAAAAGCCGGCACTCCGCTCGTCCGTTACAGGATAACAGGTAAAAGAAGAATGTGTAGAAAGCGTGTGTACCAGAGGTATATTACGACTTCCCGGACATAACACGATTTTTTTTACTCCATGAGCTTCAAGCAATGCTACTAACTGGAGGATATTCTTTTTATCTGTATACATGATAAATAATTATTCAATACGTCAATATACCAATGTGCCAATTACCATGCAGCATATTCAACACATTATTAGATTCTTCATCGTTCGCATTTTCTTTTCTGTCTCTTGCCACTCATCTTCCAATTCGGATGAAGCAAGCAATCCACCACCGGCATAAAGAGTCAATACCTCCGATGTTATATTCATACATCTCAAATTGACATACAAATCTGTCTTCCCATCCGGATTCAACATACCGATAAATCCTGAATAATAGCGCCGTTCATGATCCTCATGATCCAGGATAAACTGATAAGCTTTTTCTTTGGGAAGCCCGCAAACCGCAGGTGTAGGATGTAGCAGTTTAAGTAAATCTCCCAAACTGTCATTATCCGGCAATGAGAAATGAAAATCGGTTTTCAGATGAGACAACGCTCCGGCAAAAGCCGGATAAGGACCGAATTCTGCAGGCTGTATACCCAAAGATAACAACTGACTCCGGATATAAGAGGCAACATACTCCTGTTCCTCCCGATTCTTGTCATCCCACTCTCGCGGCAGTTCCCCATTCTGTAAGGATTGTGTACCTGCCAGAGCCACCGTATTCCATTTATTCCTTTCTCCGGAAAGAATTATTTCCGGAGTGCTCCCCAACCACGCCCCTGTATGTGGAGTATAGCAAAAATACACATACGAATAAATATACCTTCTACATGCTTCATAAAATGCAGTAGCGGGAGAAAAAAGAAGCGGTACATTCACTTTCTGGCTACGAGAAAGTACCAACTTATTAAATTCCTTTTTTTTCAAAGCATCCATAAAAACATCAAAACGGCCGGCATACCCTTCCGTAGACGATCCGTCTTGCAGCGATACTACCTGATTATTAAGCATCTGCCGATAAACATCCGGTTGTATTCCGCCCGGGCATTTCAAAGCAGGATCAAAGTCCACAACCATTTCTCTTTCCGGCCTCAACAACACGATCGGTGTAGTCGGCCCTACGTTAAAAGGGGCAATCACAAACCCGGCCTGCCCGTTCAACTCTTCAATATCATATAGCAAGACGCAAGAGTCTCCAGGATCTTTCGACACGAAATGAACCACATTTTCTCCCGGAATACGATAAATGGCAAAAGGAATCTGAAGTTTTATAAACCGGTCTATTCCGGCACAAATATCTTGTTCTAACGTGTCCATCATCCTTTTTTCAAAATACTGTTAACCACCCGTATCGAAGATACCAGTTTGGCAGTCGAAGTAAATACATCCACATTCCATACGTGTGACGAACGCCCTTTATGAACAATAGAAGCCACCGCACGAACAGTATCTCCTTCATGAGCAGAAGAGATATGATTTCCACTGACTTGCATACCCACCACTATCTCGTCGGGTTTACAAAGTATCATCGATCCCAATCCGGCAACTGTTTCAGCCAGTGCCAAAGTAGCCCCTCCGTGTAGAATACCAAAAGGCTGGCGGGTACGTTCGTCTACCGGCATGGTAGCTTCCACTCTATCTTCGGAAGCATAGGTATATTGAATTCCCAAATTTCCCATCAAAGCATGACGGGCACGTTGATTCAGCTGATCCAAAGGAACTTCTGCCGGACGAATCTCAGCAAGTATTGCTTTTTCCACCGCTTCCGCTACCCCGTCTTCATCATTGGAGGCAGTAATCCGGTCGGCACAAACCTTTACAGAATCCTGCGCATTTCCCATTGCAACCCCCAGCCCGGCAGATTGTATCATCGAAACATCGCAAACTCCATCGCCAATAGCAATCACTTCTTCCGAACTAACATCCAGTTTCTCGAGTAAAGCGCCCAATGTATTTGCTTTATCAATTGAACAAGGTACTACTTCAAGGAAATAAGGTTCCGAACGAAATACATCCAATGCCCCATTCAATCTTTTGCGCCAATGCTCTTCAAGCCCTATCAAGGCCTCCTCGTCGTCACTGACCAGCATACACTTGCAAGGTGCAAAATCCACTGCAATAGAAAATTCGGGTTCCACAATTATCTTCAAACCGTTAAGCTGCGCTTCCTTGCGTATGTGTTCGTTTTCGGGTGAATCGGTAATAATCGTATCATCGTGATAGGTAAAGATAGCAAAACCGTTCTTACGGGCTTTCTTTTCCAGATAAGGCAACATTTCGGGATTTATTCTGCGTTCAAACAGCAGTTCGCCATTCTGTGCATTGATAATCTGGCCACCATTATAAGACAGAATAAAGCCTCCATAATTTCCAAGTTCCAATGTCTTAGCCAAAGGCATCAGACCATATGTCGGTCTGCCGGAGGCCAATACAATACGTACTCCCATCTGCTGTACTTTCAATAAGGCAGCCAGTGTACGTTTACTTATTTCTTTTTCACTATTCAGCAATGTTCCGTCTACATCAAGAACTAATAATTTGTACTTCATGACTTATCGGTTTTGAGGTTCTTGACAGCAAAGGTAGGATTATTAAATTAAAAAATGAGAATTAAAAATTAAAAAAGCTTTGCCGTTACAAATTTAGAAAGACGAAAAGGTAGATATAAGTCTGAGATAGATATATCACAAAAACAGTACAAACCCATATAAAAAAACTGCGCGACAATTGTTTTACCAACCTACCGCGCAGTTTTCTTTTATTTTCAATATTTACTTTTTAATCTGATCGCCCATTGTCAATTCCAATGTGCCTCCATTTACAATATCCTGATGAGTAAAGAACGGTTTATCCAAAGCCTTTCCATTCAATACCATAGACTGAATATATTTATTCTCACGGCTATTATTTTTAGCTATCACTGTGAATTTCTTTCCATCTTTCAGATTGACCGTAGCTTTATTAAACAGCGGACGCCCTATCGAATATACCGGATTACCGGGACATACCTGATAGAATCCCATTGCATTGAGAATATACCATGCAGACATCTGCCCACAATCTTCATTGCCCGACAGGCCATTCGGATCATTGAAATACAGCGTGTGCAATACACTGTCTACCAATTCCTGTGTTTTGTAAGGTTGGTCTACATAGTTGTACATATGGATAATGTGATGGCTCGGTTCATTACCATGTGCATACTGACCGATTAACCCGGAAATATCGGCAGAAGTCATCTCGCCTTCCAGTGAAGAGTCAGCAGTAAAGAGCGAGTCGAGCTTGTTGATAAAGCCCTCACGACCACCCATCAATTCCACTAATCCGTCAATCTGATGAGGAACAAACCAAGTCCACTGCCAAGCAGTTCCCTCACAATAATCATCGCTGCGGTGTGTAGACGAACGGGGACTGAAAGGTGTACGCCAGTTACCCTCGCTATCCAGCCCGCGCATAAAACGGGTAGTCGGATCAAAATAAGTTTTATATCCTTCGGCAAACTTCGCATATTTGTCGTGATTGGCAACATCTCCAAGGCTTTCGGCAAACACAGAGATACACCAATCATTATATGCATATTCCAATGCTTTGGCAACCGCTTCGTTGTCCTTATCACAAGGCACATAACCGATCTTATTCTTCCAGTACTTAGCCTGCGGCATCAAATGAGGCAATACCAACGGAGGGCATTTAATTCCGGTCGTATCGTACTCTGCCACCCGCAAACAAGCCTTATAGGCTTCATTGACATCAAAATCACGATATCCTTTCATATAAGCGTCTACCACCACAGGCACCGCATGATATCCGATCATCGTACCGGTATAGTTTCCGGCCAACTCCCACATCGGGAACACACCGCCTTCACGATGTTTCTGAATAAGAGAACGGATAAATGCTTCATTCAGATCCGGATCGATAATTGTCATCAGCGGATGATAGGCACGGAAAGTATCCCACAAAGAGAATATGGTATACATCGGCTCATTCACGTCTCCCTGATGAGTTTTTAAGTCCATCCCCAGATAACGGCCGTCTACATCTGTAAAAAGATTAGGTTGCATGCCGGTATGATAAAGAGCCGTATAGAACATGATCTTCTGATCTTTATCATCTGTATCGATATCTATTTTTGAAAGATAATTATTCCATGATGCACGGGCTGCGTTACGAACACCTTCAAAATCCCATTCCGGAATTTCTGCTTCTACATTCTTACGCGCCCCTTCCATATCGACAGCAGAAATGCCGACTTTTACATATACCTCCTCATTGGCTTTTGTATTGAAGTGAAGCAATACTTTTGCAGTAGGCAGCAACGGGCCACCCTCGTCAAGAGCCATTGAGTCGGTTACCATTGTATAAGTAAACGGCTTGGAAAACTTT
>ERZ773173.3395-NODE-3395-length-10129-cov-5.087949_pt1 | contig 10129 bp, 9 predicted proteins | sample MGYA00580535_ERZ773173 | MGnify/ENA primary metagenome ERZ773173 (study PRJEB29015, sample SAMEA2737856) | human gut metagenome | biome: human gut; feature: human-associated habitat; material: faeces | place: China | collected 2012 ...
ACGCCGTCGATGTAGCAGAAGAACGCCAGCAGGAACCAGAACACCTGCTTGTCCTCGTGCAAGTGGCGGAGCGTGTGGCCGATGCGGGCAAAGCTCTGCCGGATGGCGTGTTTCTCCACCTCCACATAATGCAGCTGCCGGTAGGTTTTCAGCAGGGGCAGAGTCATTGCCAGCCACCACGCCGCTGTGATGAAGAGCGCGATGTTCAGCGCCGTCATCTGGCTCAGGCCGATGGCCCCGGACCCCAGCACCAGCGCCAGGCAGACCACAAAGGGCACACAGCTGCCGATGTAGCCCCACGCATACCCGCGGGAGGAGACTACGTCCATCCGGTCTGGGGTGGTGACATCGCCCAGCATCGAATCATAGAACACCAGACTGCCGGAGAAGCCCACCTTCGCAAAGACGAAGATGAGCAGGAAGGGCAGCCAGGTCTTGGCCAAGCCCATGGCGCAGCAGCCAGCCACGCCCACCACCAGGCAGAGGATGAAGATGGGCTTTTTGAAGCCCCGCGTATCGGCCAGTGTACCGAGGATGGGGCTCAGCACCGCCGTGATGATGGTCACAGCCGAGGCCGCATAGCCCCAGTATGCCAGATATTCCACGGAGCTCAGGCCGCCTTCTTCCGCCAGAGCGTTAAAGAAGATGGGGATGAGCGTCGCCACCAGCAGCACAAAGGCCGAGTTGCCGACATCGTATAAGATCCACGCGCGTTCCAGCCCGGTCAGGCTGAATTTTTTGTTTTGTTCCATAGTCCCTCTCAATTCTCTCCAAAGGTATGCTGATAAGCCGCATCCAGCGGCGCATCGGTGTCCAGCCCGGCCACGTACTCGTTGATGAGCCGCACCGCCAGCGGGATGGCGCTCTGGTACAGCGCATCCAGCTGCTTTCCGCTCTCGGTGCACTGCGGGTTCGGCTGCGGGTTCGCCACCAGCCCGTGCATGAACTCCCACTTGCCCGCTGCCCGGATGGCCGTTAGCACCACCCAGCGCTTGACCGGGTTCGAAGCCAGCAGCATCTTGTGCACGAAGACCATGCCGGTCATGGCCTGATAGACCTCATCCACCGTGACGCCCTCATAGAAGGGAGCCACCACATTCGCCCAGATGCGGCTGGGCTGGATGTGGCTGGCCGTCAGGTCGTGCAGCGGGTCGCGGCCCTCCCGGCGGAGCAGCTGGTTGTCGAACTCCGTCTCGATCTCACAGTGGCTCACGCCGCTGGTGCGGACGTACTGCTCCACATAAGGGTGGCAGGTGCTGTCCAGCGCAAAATGGCAGATGTACCCCAGCGCATACACCAGCGCGGCATCCCGGTTTTTGGCGTTCCGGATCACGCCGCGCGCCCGTTCAAAAAAGACGGTGCCCGGCTGCTCGTGCATCGCATTGCCCAGCCGGTTCACCGGGTTGGACTGCAGCGCCTTATAGTAGAACAGCAGGTCCGGCCCGTGAAGGCCCATATCGTACAGCGCACGGTACGGCTCGATCTTCTTCTGGAGCGCTTCCGGCAGCTGGGTCAGAACATCCGCGCCAAAGCAGCGGTGTGCATAGGTCGAAGGCATAAAAACTCCCCCCTCATAAACTTTCATACAAGGTCAGTATACCAGAAACCGTTTCATCTTACTACCCTTTCGGGTGTTATTTTGGTAAAACATTTGAGATATTTTTGAAATTTACTGCAAATGCCTTTTTCTACGTCCTCCGTCTGCTTTTATTTTATCATTTCAGCCCGATTGGTTCTTCCCAGCAGATAGTCTGTAGAAGTTTCATATAAATCAGCAAGTTTTATCAGAACCGTTGTGGGAACATCTCTGAGTCCCTGTTCATACCGGTTGTACTGCGGCTGCGGCATTTGCAGTATTACTGCTACCTGTCTTTGTGTCAAGTCGTGGTCCTCGCGCATGTCACGTATTCTGCGGTAGTAAGCCATAAGCGTCCTCCTGATATCTAAATGGATATCTTGACAATACATCGAGGAAATGCTATTCTTTGGTTATGATATCCGTTTGGTTATCAAGTTTTTTCATGCAAGTCATTGAATCATGTGCGAAAATAAAAACGGGAGGATTTTTATGTCTAAGAAAATGGACCGCCGTAATTTTCTAAAACTCGCCGGTACAACTGCTTTTGCGGTATCTGTCACGAGCGTCCTTGGCGGATGCAGCGAAGTTCCTGACGCGCCAAGTTCCTCTTCCCCATCAGCATCACCAGAACCGCCTGCACCAAGTTCATCCGGCAGTTCCTCCAGCAGTTCGGACACTTCCAGCACTCCGGACGTTGAACAGAGCAAAATCATCTGGGAAACTCGTAACAATGACGATGGCACTGCCGTTCTGACGGGCTATGACAGCAATGGCGCGCAGCCTATGGGTGTCATCACACTTCCCGAAAAATGGTCTGGTCGGAAAATCGTTGAACTGGACGGAAACCTCGGTGGAAAAATCACAAAGATGATCGTTCCCGGATGTTATAAGAAAGTCCACTATGGCGGCAGTAAGTATCTGGAAGAGCTGATTCTGAACGAAGGTGTAGAAAGCATCTATGAGTTCGATGGCTCTACCAGCCTTCGCAATGTTCAGCTTCCTTCTACCATCAAATCGATTGGCTATAAAGCCTTTTTAGGATGCACAAGTCTGACTTCAATCAATCTCCCCGAAGGCTTGGAATCTCTGGGATGGCACGCATTTAGTGAATCTGGTCTGACCACTGTTGTTGTTCCTTCCACTGTTGTCAGTTATAATTTTTACAATGATTCCGCGCCTTTCTACGATTGCAAAAATCTCGTGTCGGCTACCATAAAGTGTTCTGTTCTTTCGCAGTGCATGTTCGAAGCTTGTCCCCAATTGAAGAGTGTTTCACTCAATGATACGATTCTGGAGCTTCCCTATAAAATTTTTCGAGATTGCTCTGCTCTTCCCGCCATTACTCTTCCTGAAAAGCTGAAAAGGCTTCATGGTGAAGCGTTCAACGGTTGCAAGTCACTTCCTTCTATCACCATTCCAGAAACTGTCAGCGTAATTGATGAGAAAGTGTTTTCTCGGACAAGCATTCAAAAAATTATTCTCCCCAATAATCTTAAAAAAATTGCTTGGGGTACTTTTGAAGAATGTTCTATTCTGCAAGCAGTCTATATTCCTCTCTCCGTCAACACAATTGAAAACGATGCCTTCGAAAACTGCCCACTGCTGAAAGACGTTTACTATCAATCCGGCGAGACACAATGGGTCCATATTGACATCAGCGATTACGGCAACACCATGCTAAAAGCCGCCGCTATGCACTATTACTCCTCTCCCAACTCCCTTCGTTGATTTTCGAAAATAAAAAAGCGAGAGATATGAAGTTTTCCACTTCGTGTCTCTCGCTTTTGTCTTAACATCGCAATTTTCAAAAATAGTGCTGATCAAAAAACGGCACATTGCGATATGCAGTTTGCGGATGTTGCTTGTACATTAAAAGTGCAAACTGCTATAAATTGCCGCATCTCTTACTTCTCGTACCCCTTGGGCAGCTCGTTCTTGGGGTCGCGGTCCATCAGGGTGCGAACGGCTTCCGCCGCGCCCATGCCCTCGTTGACGATGGCGTTCACAGTCTGCACGATGGGCATTTCCACCTGATACCGCTCCGCCAGTTCCAGCGCGGCGGGCAAGGCGTTCATACCCTCGACCACCATACCGACTTCCTTGACGGCCTGTTCCGGCGTCTCACCCTTGCCGATGAGGATGCCGGCACGGTTGTTGCGGCTGTGCATACTGGTCGCGGTGACGATGAGGTCGCCGATGCCCGCCAGACCCGCGAACGTGTGGACGTTGCAGCCCATGGCCACGCCCAGCCGGGCGATCTCCGCGATGCCGCGGGTGATGAGGGCAGCGCGGGCATTATCGCCGTAGCCGAGGCCGGTGGAGATGCCGACGCCCAGCGCGATGACGTTCTTCATGGCACCGCTCAGTTCCACACCCTTGATATCAGTGTTGGTGTACACGCGCATACAGGTATTGCTGAACACCTCCTGCACCACCTCGGCAGCCTCCAGATCCGGGCTGGCGGAAACGATGGTGGTGGGCAGATCCAGCGCCACCTCCTCGGCGTGGGTGGGGCCGCTGAGCGCCACCAGACGCACCGCGCGGGGGCCGTTCTCGTGGCTCAGCTCATCGGCAAGGATCTCGGTCATGGTATATAAGGTATCGGGCTCAATGCCCTTTGCCACGTCCACGATGATCTGGCCGGAGCGGATATAGGGCCGCGCCTTGGCCGCCGTGGCGCGCACGAACACCGACGGCACTGCAAACAGCAGCACGTCCTTGCCGGTGCACACTTCCTCTATGCTTTTGGTAAAACGCAGCTCCTGCGGGATGACCATCCCCGGCAGATTGGGGTGCACCCGGGTGGTGGAAAGGTTATCCACCTCGGCTTCAATAGCTGACCACACCTGCACATCGTTGCCGCTGACGGTCAGCATCCGTGCCAGAGCCATGCCCCAGGTACCTGCACCCAGAACACCAATACTAAACTTTTTCACGTTTGTATCCTCCGTGTCTGCACCGGTCAAGGGGCAAGCCCCTGCCGGTGGATTTGCGCTGCGCCGGGCCGTTGCCCCGCAGCCGCGCACTACTATGACCATTGTACACGAAAGCGCCCACAGCGTCAAGCATCTGCCGCATTGCACAAATATTTAACAAGTTTATGCAATTTTTCGGTCACATCACACGTTTTGTGCAAACCGTTTGCGCTGCGGGGCATTTCATGCTATTATAGTATTCTGGTAGGTTTTGTAGGGATTGGTGATTCAGTCTCTTGACTTTGACCCTACTTTAAGGTATATACTGCTTTAGCCGGCAAAAGCCTTGCCGGAGCGCGTATTTTTTAGCTTTGAGGAAAAACCGATGTTTGAAGCACTTTTATCCAACCGCACGGTCAGCGTGCTGGTGGAGGCGCTGCCCCGCATCCTGACGGCAGGCCTGACCATGACCATTCCGCTGACCCTTCTCTCCTTCTTTTTTGCCATGATCATCGCGGTGGCGGTGGCGCTGGTGCAGTACGCCAATGTGCCGGTGCTGCGGCAGATTGCCCGGTTCTACATCTGGGTCATCCGTGGCACACCGCTGCTGGTGCAGCTGTTCATCATCTTTTACGGCCTGCCCAGCGTGGGCATCATGCTGGATGCCTTTCCGGCGGCAGTCATTGCCTTTGCCTTCAACGAGGGTGCATACTGCGCCGAGACCATGCGCGGTGCGCTGGAAAGCGTGCCGCAGGGGCAGCTGGAGGCCGGGTACTGTGTGGGCATGAGCTGGTGGCAGATCATGCGCCGCATCGTGCTGCCGCAGGCGCTGCGCACCGCCGTGCCTGCGCTGTCCAACTCCCTCATCGGTATGATCAAGGACACCTCGCTGGCGTCCAATATCACAGTGGCAGAGCTGTTCATGGCGGGGCAGCGGGTAGCCGCCCGCACCTACATCTTCCTGCCCATCTACTGCGAGGTGGCTGTGGTGTATCTGCTGTTCTGTACCGTCATCACCAAGCTGCAGGCGCTGCTGGAACGTCAGCTCAACGCCCGCGGCTTCCAGTAAAAAGGGAGGTGCACACCTATGGCTATGTTAGAGATCCGCAATGTGCAAAAAACCTTCCGCACCTATGCAAAACCCGGCCTTTTCCACCGCCCCGGTGCGCGGAAGGTCGTCAGTGAGCTGCCCGTGCTGCGCGGGGTGGACCTGACCGTGGAAAAAGGCGATGTAGTGGCCATTCTGGGGCCGTCCGGCTCCGGCAAGACCACCCTGCTGCGCTGCCTGAACTTTCTGGAAACTGCCGATGCCGGGCAGCTGGTGTTTGACGGTGAAAGCTTCGACCTTGCCCATGCCAGCCGCACCGACATTGCCCGGCTGCGCAAAAAGACCGCCTTTGTGTTCCAGAACTACAACCTGTTCCGCAACAAGACCGCCCTGCAGAACGTGACCGAAGGGCTTATTGTGGCGCGTAAGCTGCCCAAGGAGCAGGCGGATGCTATCGGCATGAAGATGCTGGCCAAGGTAGGGCTTGCCGACCGCGCCGACTACTACCCCCGCCAGCTTTCCGGCGGGCAGCAGCAGCGGGTGGCGATCGCCCGTGCCCTTGCCGCCGACCCGGAGATCATCTATTTTGACGAGCCCACCAGCGCCCTTGACCCGGAGCTGACCGGCGAGGTGCTCAGCGTGATGCGGCAGCTGGCCGAGGAGGGCATGACCATGCTGGTGGTCACCCACGAGATGGGCTTTGCCCGCAACGTTTCCTCCAAGACCGTATTCATGGAAAACGGCGTGGTGGTGGAGCAGGCACCCTCTCAGCAGTTCTTTGCATCTCCCAAGGAGGAGCGCACCCGGGCCTTCCTGCGCAGAATCGCCCATACGGAATAAGACCACTTCTCTTTTTGCATTTTTCACGACAGAAAGGAATTTTTACTTATGAAACGCAGAACCTTTATTTCTCTGATGGGTGTTATGGCCGCCGCCGGGGTGCTCAGTCTGACCGGCTGCTCCTCCAAGGACACCGCCGCCAGTACTGCCAGCTCCGCAACGCTGAATAAGCTGGACAGCGTCCAGAAGAGCGGCAAGCTGGTGGTGGCGTTGGAGGGTGCATGGCAGCCGTGGAGTTACCACGACGCCTCCGACACGCTGGTGGGCTATGACGTGGAGGTATCCCGCGCCATTGCCGAAAAGCTGGGCGTGGAGCCGGAGTATGTGGAGAGCGACTGGGACAGCCTGTTTGCCGGTCTGGACGCAGGCCGCTACGACATGGTGTGCAACGGCGTGGAGGTGACCGAGGAGCGCGCCAAGACCTACGCTTTCACCACCCCCTACGGCTACATCCACACTGCGCTGGCGGTGCGCAAGGATAACGAGGACATCCACAGCTTTGAGGACCTGAATGGCAAGACCACCGCCAACAGTCTGGCTTCCACTTACATGGAGCTTGCCGAGAGCTACGGCGCTACCGTGCAGGGCATCGACACGCTGGAAGAGACCATCCAGCTACTGACCGCAGGCCGCATTGACGCTACCCTGAACGCGGACGTTTCCTTCTACGACTACATGAATGTCCACCCGGACGCAGACTTCAAGCTGGTGGCACAGACCGCCGAAGCCTCTCATGTGGCCATCCCGGTGCTCAAGAGCGAGGACACCGCCTATCTGGACGCGCTGAACACCGCCATTGAGGAGCTGCGCGCCGACGGCACCTTAAAGACCCTGAGTGAAAAGTACTTCGGACAGGATATCTCTTCTGAAAACTAAGCTTTACATACATCCCTGCACCGCTGTGGAAAACCCGCAGCGGTGTTTTTTTGCGTTCGTCTATTGACTTATGCAATATTATATGATATATAATATTATAGAAACACACCATATCGAAAGGAGGCTGTTCCCACATGAGTTTTCCCATCAGTGCCGCGCTGCTGGATGCCATTGTGCTGTCCGTGGTGGCGCAGGAGCCGGAAGGTACCTACGGCTACAAGATCACCCAACAGGTCACCCACACGCTGGAACTAAGCGAATCCACCCTGTACCCGGTGCTGCGCCGGCTGCAGAAAGACCAGCTGCTCACGGTCTACGATGCGCCCTTCAATGGCCGCAACCGCCGCTATTATCAAATCACCTCCGCCGGGCGGGCGCAGCTTGCCGCCTACGCGCAGGAGTGGAGCCGCTACCGTTCTTCCATTGACACATTTTTCAGAGAGGTGGAATGATCTATGACCCGTACTGCATTTCTTGCTGCGCTGGAGCAGCTTCTGGCTCCCTTGCCGGAGGCCGAGCGCAAGGACGCTTTGAGTTATTACGAAGATTATCTGGATGCCGCCGGGCCGGAGAACGAAGCCCGCGCCATTGCAGAGTTAGGCAGCCCGGAGGAGGTCGCCCGCAAGATTCTGGACGAGCAAAGCCCGCAAGGCGTCTCTGCCGCCCCGGCATCCCCTGCCCCGCGTTCCCGCTGGCGCATGGTGCTGGGCGGCGGGCTGGCGGTGCTGGTGCTGGCCTGCTTTTTCTTCCAGCACTCTAAAGCCACCCCTGTGCAGCCGGTCGAGCCTGCGTCCCCGGCAGCAGACAGCAGCTCTGTCCCGGAGGAGGCCAGCAGCAGCTACCTTGCTGTCCCGGCCGATACCGTCCCCCTCACCATTCCTGCTGATGACCTTGGGGAAAGCACCCTGCAGATCCCGCTGGAAAAGCTAAATCAGGAACTGAAGCTCAGCCTGAACTACGGCTCTGTGACCTTTGTCACCGACCCGTCCCTTACCTCGGACAAATACGCCACCTTCCAGTTCGACAACTTCCCCCATTCACCCGTTCTGCGCACCACCGGCGGGGATGGCCGCACTACCCTGACCTTTGAAATGCCGGAAAACTGGCAGGTAGCCGAGGATGCCCCGGAGGCCATGCTCACCGTCACCATCCCGGCAGACGCCCTCGCCCGGCTGATCATCAGCTTGGAGACCGGCGATGTCCGCCTTGCGCCCATGCAGCTGAAAACGCTGACTGTTGCGCTGAACAATGGCGGTCTGCGTGCCGAAGACCTGACCGTGACCCGCGACCTGCTGGTCGAGCTGCCTGTTGGCGGGTGCAATATCGATCACCTTTCCATTGCGGAATACGCCAGTATCGCTGCAACCCGCTGCATCCGTCTGCATCTGGATGGCGACCCCGCCGACTACACGACCGACGCCCGCACGGATAACGTTGTACGCATCGGCAATAAGGAATATGATAAACGCTATACCTCTACCGGTCCCAACGGGATCCTGAATCTTTACGCCAAAGGGCTGATTTATCTAAACGTTGACGAATAACGCCCCGCATAACAGAAATCGCCCCTCTTCCATGGCTTTGCGCCAGCGAAGAGGGGCGATTTTGTGTTTATGCCTGATGAAAATATTCGTAGATGGTCTGCGCCAGCTGTTTGCCCACGCCGGGGGTGTTTTCCAGCTGGTCGGGGGTGGCGTCCTTCACCGCGCCCACGCTCTTGAACTGCGCCAGCAGGGCTTTGGCGGTTTTGGGGCCTACGCCCGGCACCTCGGTCAGGGTGGAGGAGTAGCTTTTCTGCTTCATCTGCTGCTTGCGGTACGCGTTGGCAAAGCGGTGGGTCTCGTCCTGAATGGCAGTGATAAAGGTAAAGGTGCCCCGGTTCATATTGATGGCAATTTCCCGCCCGTCGCTGTCCACGATGGCGCGGGTGCGGTGGTGGTCATCCTTTACCATGCCGTACAGCGGCACATCTGCCAGCGCCGTACCGGCAAGCGCTTCCTTTGCGGCGCTCACCTGTCCCCTGCCGCCGTCCATCAGCAAAAGATCCGGCTTCTGCCCGAACCAGTTGCCGCTGGGCTGGCCGTTTTCAGCCTGTGCAGCGTATTTTTCGTACTCTGCCGCCCGGCGGGAAACGGTCTCCGCCAGCGAAGCATAGTCGTCCGTGCCCGCCACGGTTTTCATCTTGAACTTGCGGTAGCCCGCCTTGAAGGGCTTGCCGTCCTTGAAGGTGACCATGCCGCAGACGCTGCTGCCATCGCCCCAGTTGGAGATATCGTAGCTTTCAATGGCGCGGGGCGACTTTGAAAGCCCCAGCACCTGCGCCAGCTCGTCCAGCAGCTTTTCCTCCCGGGCGTAGCGTCCGCTCTCCCGCGCCAGACGCTCCACCGCGTTGGTGTGCGCCATCTCCACCAGATGCGCTTTATCGCCCCGCTGGGGCACATACAGCTGTACCTCGCTGCCTCGTTTCTGGTTCAGCGCCTGCTGCAAAGCTTCCATGTCCGGCGGCAGCGCATCCACCGCGATGATTTTGGGAACTTGTTCATCGTCCAGATAGTACCGGGGCAGAAATTCCTCCCGCACCGCGTCGATATCCGAGGTATCGTGAAACAAAAACTCCCGCTTATCGGTCAGCCGTCCCTCCCGGAAGCGCAGCACCGCCGCGCACACGCTGTCCGGCGTACCGGCCAGCGCCACCACGTCCATCTCCACGTCCGGATCTACCACCACCTTCTGCCCTGCCGTAAGCTTGGTGATGGCATTGATCTGATCCCGCAGAAGAGCGGCGGTCTCAAATTCCAGCCGGTCGGAGGCCTCCTGCATCCGTTCGTTGAGGGTTTTCAGGATATCCTTTTTGCCGTAGCGGATGAGGTG